>Ga0209631_10005356_pt1 | contig 13617 bp, 11 predicted proteins | sample COG_08_FD_184752 | JGI IMG/M metagenome (GOLD analysis project Ga0209631, IMG submission 184752) | Pelagic Microbial community sample from North Sea - COGITO 998_met_08 (SPAdes) (version 2) | ecosystem: Environmental > Aquatic > Marine > Neritic zone/Coastal water | place: Helgoland, sampling... | reverse complement strand
AGATCGTTGATTGTTCCTCCTGCTTCTTCTAAAATCGTAACTATATTAATTAATGCTTGTTCCATCTGTCCTATAAATGTATGTGTTTCAAATATTTGTTGAGAATTCCAGCCAATTTGCCCACCTATAAATAAATAGCCGTTAGTATTTAAAATTCCATTTGAATAGCCCTTAGCAGCTTTCCAATCCTTAGGTTGAATAAGTTTATTTGCCATCTCTATTTTCTAATCCTTTATATTATTATTTCTCAATAAAAAACGTTGTATTTTTCCAGTTTTTGTTTTTGGTAAAGATTTCACAAAAATTACTGATCTCGGATATTTATAAGGAGCAATTATTTTTTTTATATATTCTTGTAATATCTTTATTAATTTTTCGCTCTCATTAAAAGATTCATTTAAAACTATATGTGCCTGAACTATTGAACCTCTATCATCATCAGGGAAACCTATTACAGCACATTCAAATACAGCAGGATGTGAAAGTAATGCTTCCTCTACTTCTGGGCCAGCTATATTATAACCAGAAGAAATAATCATATCATCATTCCTAGCTGCAAAGTGAAAATATCCTTCTTTATCTTGATAAAAACTGTCACCTGTAATATTCCAACCATCTATTACATATTCTGATTGTCTTTTATCTGATAAATATCGACAACCTGTTGGCCCTTTAACCGCTAACCTGCCAACTTTTCCCCTATCTACCTCTTGCATGCAGTCATCTACAATTTTTGCTTGATAACCCATAACAGGTTTACCAGTACAACTTTCTTTATGGTCATCAAAAAAATTAGAAATAAATATATGTAATAATTCAGTTGCTCCAATACCATCAAGCATTGGTTTACCTGTCTTTTTAAGCCATTTTTTATATATTGGAGCGGGTAAAGTTTCTCCTGCTGAAACAGCTGCACGTAATGATGATAAATCAACGCCATCATCCATAGCCTGCAACATAATATTATAAGCAGTGGGAGCGGTAAAACATACCGTAGCATTATATTTCTGAATAATTTCAATCATATTTGGAGGTGATGCATCTTCTAGTAATGTTGCAGTAGCTCCAAAACGTAAAGGAAAAATTGCTAACCCTCCTAAGCCAAATGTAAAAGCCAAAGGAGGAGAACCTACAAATATATCATTATCATTTACATTTAAAACTTCTTTAGCATAACCATCTGCAATAATTAGTAAATCACGATGAAAGTGCATTGTAGCCTTTGCTTCACCTGTAGTACCTGAGGTGAAACCTAATAATGCAACATCATCTCTTCCTGTTTTTATTGGTTTAAATTTGACTGCTTTTTCTAATGCTACTTTATCTAATTCACTAGAATGATTTGCTGTACCATCAAAAGGTATTAAATATTTTATATAATTATTTGATTCCATTACATTTTCTAATTCATTTAGTAATCGGCTATCGCATAAAGCGTGTGTTATTTTTGCTTTATTAATAATTTTATCCAATTCTGAAGACCTCAGCATTGGCATTGAATTAACTACAACAGCTCCAACTTTTGTAGCTGCTAACCAGCAAGCAACCATTGCAGGGTTATTAGCAGAACGAATTAAAATACGATTACCAGGTTTAACGTCATAGTTATCAACTAAAGTATTTGCTAATCTATTTGTCCAATCCATTAGCTCTTTATATGTTCTTCTTCTGCCATTTCCTATTAAAGCTATATGATCACCAAAACCTTTTTCTACCATAACGTCTGTTAATTCTTCAGCAACATTTAAAAAGCTTGGGTAGTTATACTTATCCAGTAAAAAATCAGGTAACATAGATTCTTCTGGTAAGTTATCACGAGAAAAAGTGTCAATATGTGCGCTAGGTCCTAACATTACGATTCCTAATTAATTTCCTTGAAATTTTGGCTTTTCTTTAGCTATAAAAGCTTCATAAGCTCTTTTAAAATCTCCAGTTTGCATACAAATAGCTTGGGCTTGAGCCTCAGACTCTATAACTTGCTCAATAGACATAGACCACTCTTGGGCTAACATAGTCTTAGTCATCATGTTACCAAAAGTTGGCCCATTTACTATATTATTTGCTAATTCCAAACTGGAACTTGATAGTTCTTCAGGGGAAACTACTTTATTATAAAAACCCCATTTATCTCCTTCTGTTGAAGACATAACTCTTCCAGTATACAAAAGCTCCGCAGCTCTTCCTTGTCCAATTAATCTTGGTAAAATAGCACAAGCACCCATATCACAACCTGCTAAACCTACTCTAGTAAATAAAAATGCGGTCTTGGCATTAGTACTAGCTATTCTAATATCAGAGGCCATAGCTAATATTGCACCTGCACCTACACATATTCCATCAATTGAGGCAATAATTGGTTTTTGACAATTTATCATTGCTTTTATTACATCGCCGGTCATTCTAGTAAAATTTAAAAGCTCTTTCATAGACATTTTAACTAGAGGACCAATTATATCATTTACGCTTCCTCCAGAACAAAAATTTCCTTCATTTGAGCCTAAAATAATTGCATGAATATCATCACAATAAGCCAAATCTCTAAAAAAATCTCTTAACTCTGCATAACTCTGAAAAGTTAAAGGGTTTTTTTGTTCCGCTCCCTTTAAACTTATTATTGCTATTCCATTATCAGTTGAAAAATTAAAATGCTTAGCTTTATAATTAATCATATTCATATTTAACTCCTGTTAATTTTAGATATTGAATCTAGTAAATCAATTAATATATGTGAGTCTTGTTCTGATACATCTTTTAGCATTATATTTATCCATGCTTCATGCGCACCTGCATATTCTTCAAATTGTCTAATGCCCTTATTAGTCAACTTCACCAAATTAGACCTTCTATCTCCTTCTATCGCAACTCTTAGAACATGACCCTCTTTTACTAAACGATCTATAATGCCAGTAATATTTCCATTTGATACCTTTAATACACCAGAAATTTCATTCATTTTAAGACCACTTGATGATCTATATAAAGCAGACATAACATCAAATCTTGGTAAAGTAGTATTATGCTCATCGCGAAGCTTTTCTTTTATTTGTTTCTCTATTAAATTTGAAGTTTTAAGAATTTTTAACCAAGTTCTTAATCTACTTTTAGAAGCTCTCGATATAATATTTTTATCTAATTTATTCATATTTCACCACCTGAAACAGGAATGTTTTGGCCATTAATTGAATCTGAATGCTTGCCGCATAACCAAGAAACGACTTCAGCAATTTCAACTGGTTTAATTAATCTTTTTTGAGGATTAGATTTAACTAATTCACTTATAGCATCTGCTTCAGATATATTTGTTAATTCTGTAATATTTTTAATAGTTCTATCAGTCATTGGAGTATCAACATAAGAAGGACATATTGAATTCACGGTAATACCCTTATTAGCTAATTCTAAAGCGAGAGATTTAGTTAAACCTATCACAGCATGTTTTGAAGCAGAATATGCAGAAACATAAGAATACCCTTTTAATCCTGCTGTTGAGGCGATTGATATCATTCGTCCCCATTTATCAGATTTCATGTCTTTTAGAGCGTGCTGAAAAGAATTAAATACTCCTATTAAATTAACATCTATTAATGAGGTTATATCTTGCACCAACATTTTATGAAAGGGTTTACTAGATGCTATGCCAGCATTAGCAATAACTATATTTATATTTCCATATTCAGACCTTATATCATTATAACAGCTTTCTACTTCTTCTGAAGAAGATACATTACATACTCTCCAATTAATATTTTTATGCTTAGCAGAAACTTTTTTTAACGGTTTATCTCTCCTGCCTAATATGGTTACTAAAGAAGAATTTTCTGCAAGCTTTAATGCGATAGCTTCTCCTACACCTGAACCTCCTCCTGTCACTACGGCATGTTTATTTTTTAAAGTCATTTCTTAGTTATCCTTCTCTTGTTCAGTTTCTCTATCAGCCAACCTCCAAGTTTGATCCCGCCCTGCCAGATATGGCTTAGGCCAATTTTCATATCTATCACCAATACTTGCCGCAGCATGAAGTGTCCAATACGGATCAGATAAGTGTGGTCGCGCTAAACATACTAAATCTGCTCTGCCTGCCATAAGTATTGAATTTACATGATCTGCCTCATATATGTTTCCAACAGCCATAGTCTTAATACCTACTTCATTTCTAATTCTATCAGAAAAAGGAGTTTGAAACATTCTTCCATATACTGGACTAGCATCTTTTGAAGTTTGACCAGAAGATACGTCTATTATATCTATACCTAGATTTTTAAACATTTTTGCTATTTCAACAGAATCTTTAGGAGTGATTCCATCTTCTCCTAACCAATCATTTGCTGATATTCTAACGGACATAGGTTTCTCTTTTGGCCAATTTGTCCTCATAGCTTTAGCTATTTCCAAAGGATAACGCATCCTATTTTCTAACGTGCCTCCGTATTTATCTTTTCTAATATTTGATTTTGGAGAAATAAATGAAGATATTAAGTAACCATGAGCAGCATGTAATTCTATCATATCAAAACCTGCTCTATTTGCCATTTTGACTGAAGAAACAAATTGCTTTAATACTTTTTGCATTTGTTTTTCAGTCATTTCCTCAGGTACAGCATTTTTTTTACTCCACGGAATAGCTGACGCAGAAACTAGAGACCAATTGTCTTTTTTAAGAGGTGCATCCATTTCTTCCCATCCTACTTGTGTAGAACCTTTGCGACCAGAATGACCTATTTGACAACATATTTTAGCGTCTGTTTCTAGATGTATAAAATCAACTATTTTTTTCCAAGCTTCTTCATGTTTATCGGAATATAGTCCTGTACATCCAGGAGTAATTCGGCCTTCCGGAGATACACATGTCATTTCAATATATACTAATCCTGCTCCACCTTTCGCCCTTTCTCCATAATGAACTAAATGCCAATCGTTAGGACAACCATCTATTGCCTTATATTGTGCCATAGGAGATACAACTACTCTATTCTTTAACTGCAAGTCCCTTAATTTTAAAGGAGCAAACATTGGAGCTCTTATATTTTTATTACTTTTAAAATTATTTTGACTTTGAAACCATTTCTCAGCTTCATTTAACCAAATAGGATCACGTTCTCTTAAATTTTCATGGCTAATTCTTTGAGATCTAGTTAATAAAGAATATTTCAATTGTATAGGATCTAAATCTAAATATCTTTCTACATCTTCAAACCACTCTACAGAATTTCTAGCAGCTGATTGAAGTCTCAACACCTCTAATTTTCTCTCTTCCTCATACTTTTCAAAAGCTTCACTATAATTTTTTTCTTTAAATAAATTATTTGCAAGAGAAATTCCACTTTCTAATGCTAATTTGGTACCAGAACCTATTGAAAAATGTGCTGTAGCTGCAGCATCTCCTAGTAAAACTATATTTTCATGACTCCATTTATCACATAAAACTCTTGGAAATTTTATCCATGCAGAACCTCTGATATGACTGGCATTAGTCATTAAACTATTACCATCAAGATACTTGGAAAATATATTCTGGCAAATATCAATACTTTCCTGTTGAGAAAGATTAGAAAAACCAAATTTATCAAAAGTACTTTGACTACATTCTACTATAAAAGTGGCAGTATTTGCATCAAACTGGTAAGCATGAGCCCAAATCCACCCATATTTAGTTTTTTCAAAAATAAAGGTAAAAGCATCATCAAATTTTTGATTAGTACCTAACCAAATAAAAGGACACTTCCTCGTATCTACATCGGCTTTAAAAATATCTTTATATTCATTACGAGTTTTTGAGTTTAATCCATCAGAGGCTATGACTATATCATAATTTTTTTTGTATTCAGATATATTTCCTACTTCTGCTTCAAATTTTAGATTTACACCTAATTCTCTTGCTCTATCCTGTAAAACTATTAATAATTTTTTTCGACCAATTCCACAAAAACCATGACCTGAAGACTTAAGTTTTTTATGTTTATAAATAACTGCAATGTCATCCCAATAGGCAAAATTTGAACGAATTTTTTCAGCACTTACTGGATCATTTTTATTAAGATTATCAAGTGTTTCATCGGATAGTACTACCCCCCACCCGAATGTATCAGCTGCCCTATTTCTCTCAATTACAGATATATCAGCTTCCGGCTTTTTTAATTTCATAGAAATAGCAAAGTATAATCCTCCTGGACCTCCTCCTATACATGCTATTTTCATAAAACCACCATTTCTTAATATATTAAGTAAAATTAATATAAAAGTAGTTTACATTAAAATGTATTTCAAGCTTAAAATGTTTAAGCTTAAAGTAATTTAACCTAATTACCTATAATTGTATTTAAAATATCAATAGAATTATTTGGAATATAATCAGACCTCCAAGCTACCATAAGGTCTGGTCTAATTATTACATACTTATTTACATATAAATTTAATACATCTTTATCATTTATTTGAAGTAAATGAATAGGCAAACCAATACTCTTTGCTTTACTTATTAATTTTTTAGCCTCTATAAGATCTTCTGTAAAAACTAATAAAGTAAAATTTTTATTAAATTTATCGTATATAGAAACTCCTTCTTCAAGCCATATATGAGGAGCTCTATGTCCAGGTCTAGCCGTTGGTATATATTTTCTAGGGTTATCTAGAGTTTCTTCTGTTTCATCAGGAATAACTATAGAAGAATTATTATATCTGTAACCCAATAATGTACCAGAAGAAGCAATTAATTTATCTTGTTCCTTCAAATTAATAGATAATTCTTCTCTTAATTTTTCTGCACGTTTTGAGTCTTCATCTAGAATATCTCCATATTGCATAACGGACTTTAATTGATCAAAACAATCTGCTGCCTCTTTTGTATTTCTTACCCCTATAGAGTGTCTTTCTTCAAAATAACTATCAATTAATTTTGATCCTCCCCAACCCTCAACCATAGCTTGAACTTTCCAAGCAATATCAATAGCATCGGATACACCCGTATTCATTCCAAAGCCTCCTGTTGGAGTAAATAAATGTACTGCATCACCGGCCATAATAACTCGTTTATCATGGTATTTATCTGCAACTAATGCATGAGCTGTCCATGGCTGGACAGATAAAATTTCAATATCTGTTGTTTGTCCTAATACATCTTCTATAGATTTTTTTGTATTTACTTTATTCCACAATTGTCCCGGCTTAAGCATCAAATGATAAGTAAAAGTAGTTCCTCCATCCCAATTAAGAAGAAAGCCTGCATAATCTTTATGTAAAGGAAAAAATATATTAGCCGAACCAAATTTATGACATTTCATAAAATCAGGAGCTTTAAAATAAATTGATACAAATTTAGCCATATCAGCTCTTCCACTTAAACCAATATTTAGCTTCTCTCTTACCATGGATTTACCTCCATCGCATGCAATCAGATATTTACTTCTTACCTCCTCTATTACCCCAGATTTTATATTTTTTACCTTACTAGTAACTCCTAATGAATCTTGTTCAAATGACTCTAATGAACAATTAAAATTCATATTAATATTAGAAAGTGTATCAATATAATTTAAAATAGTTTCTTCTACTTCATTCTGCCCCGTTATAGTTTTTAAATAAGGAGACCATGTATGCTCTTCTTTAACATAACCTCCAGTATCTTTAACTTCCCTAATCTTTTTAAAAGGAGGCAAAGATATTCCGTGAAGCTGTCTTCCATGCAAGCTAGAGACCCAATAATAATCTGCAGGATGATCAGGAGGAATACCAGCTTCTGTAATAGCTTTATCTATTCCCCATCTACGATAATATTCCATGGTTCTATTTGCTACAGCATTAGCTCTTGGATGATTATTTAATCCTGATGCCTGTTCTACCAACATACAATCTATATTTCTCCAACCTAATTCTGCAGCTAAAGACAAACCTACAGATCCTCCACCTGATATTAGAACTGAAACTTCTTTCATAGTTTTATACTTCCTTAAAATTTGCCTTATCTTTATGTTCTAATAAGAATTCTAAAAGAATTTTATTAAAACTTAATGGTTGTTCTATATTACTTAAATGCCCAGCATTTTTGATAATATTTAACGAAGAATTTTTAATTTTTTTTTTAGCTAGATATCCAATACTTACAGGCGTTAATTTATCATACTCTCCATAAACTAGCTGAGTAGGAACATTAAATTTTGATAAATTACTGCTGGCATTATAAGTAATACTCTCAGAAATAGTTTTTAAATAAGATTCAATATGAATTTTTAAAAAACTATTTTTTATTTTTAATTTAGCTTCATCTGAGCAATTTGGACCCACGAGAGAATTAATAAGAGCTGGAGCAATCTCGCTTAGTGTTTTTCCACTCTTAAGGGGTTTTTGTCTTAAATTAATAAATTCTTTTTGTTTATCTTTACTTAAAATTTTATAATCAAAAAAACAATCACATAAAAATAATGTAGCAACTCTATCTCTATACTTTGGATAAAAGTCCATTAATATTCTAGCACCCATAGATAAACCTACTAAATGCGCTTTATCTATATTTTTAGTATCTAATAATCTAATTAAATCGTGGCTAAAATCTTCAAACTTAAGTGGTCCCTCGTAATCATCTGAATCACCATAACCTCTTGCATCCCAAGCTATGGCCGTAAAATCATTTGCAATAGCATTTTGCTGCTCGTACCAATTGTCACTATTTCCACCTATTCCGTGTAAAAATATTACGGGAGGACCATTACCAGTTTCTTTAAAATTAATTAGAGGCTTGCCTCTTACTGAACCTTGCTTTATTTTATTTAAAGTCATTAACCTAAGGGACCTACCAGTTTCCCTGATTTTACAATAACAGTATCATCAATTTTTATATCACAATTTCTCATTGGTAGGTCAAAATGACAAGTGGTATATCTCTTAGCAAACTCATTTGCACCAGTAGAAATTAAAAAATTACCCGCAAAGGCTCTTAATTCCGTACAATTTACGTCTTGCTTATCATACATTGTTAATGCATCCCATCTAGCCTTAGGATTAAGCCCCCAACCTACGTGCGAAATAGCATATGCATTTGGATCTTTCCATCCCTCATAATACGACCTCATTAAATTTGCATCTAATCCTTCACCCTCAATATTAGTAACAAAGTCATTCTCAATAGTTAAAATAACAGGGCTTTCTATATATTTTTTAAAAGTTAAATTTACATCTCCAGTATCCAAAACTACTTTTCCATTTACTGTATTCTTAAGCGGAAAAAATAATGCTAAACCGGCAGGCCAATAAGCCACCTTTTCGCCGGGAGTAAGATAACCAGCACCTGCTCTAGCCGGAGCTCCATTAATATCAACGTTAAGATTTGTTCCTGCACTAGAACTAACCTTCATAGTTTTAGAAGTTTTCAATATATCCAGACTAGTAATAACTTTAGGAGTCAAACTCTTATCAGGCATACATCTCTCTAACACTTCAGGATGTTCATTCGATATCATTAAGAGACGCCCTCCACCTTTAATAATAGTTTGTAATTCTTTTGAATGCAGCATCCCTTCTACTGTGCAATCAATAATTAAATCACATGAACTTAGAGCAGGTAATACAGCTTCATAACCTTCAAATGAATAACAGGATCCAGTTGACCTGACTGGAATAACATCTTTTAATTTTGGAGTAGGCACATTAAATTGAATGGGTTTTGCTCCAATTCTTGACAATGCATGCATTGACAAGTCTATTAAAACTTGCCGAGATTGTGTTTCAGAAATTATAGCAACTGTATTATTTTTACTTACACCACTTAATAAAAAGCTTTTTTCAAAGCAATCTATCCATTTTGACTCTAAATTTTCTCTCAACATGTTCCTCACCCTTAATACACTTTAAACATCATTATATATTGTATAATTTAATTTACAAATTATATACCAATAGAACATATTCTGTAAAATAAAGAATAACTTTATAGTTTATTTTTTGCTGCTTCAAGAAGTGGTTTAATAACCTTATTTTTCAGGTCTATTCCTACACCACATTTACATCCTGGGCAATCTAAGCAGGCTTCAAGGCCTAAATCTATTGCTTTTTCTATAGCAATATTTTTTCCTTGCTCAGAAGTAAGTGGGTCATTTCTTAATCTTTCAAGTTTTAGTAATGAAAATGGATTACCATGCATATAACCTTCAGATGCATTTGGTAATGTATCTTTCACGTCACCTGGTAATTTGCCTTCAAAATTTCTAGAATGCATAGGACATTTGTCTAAACATGCATAGCATTCTATACATGCAGTTAAATCGTGATAAACTTCAGGAGCTTCTACATTCAAGTCATTACCCTGAGCTGAAGTTTTTAATCCTCTCATTTGTCTTGCTATACCATCTCTTCTTACAACTAAATCACTTAATACTGGTAATGTTGCAATAGCGCTCAGTTTATCTCCGTCTTTCACTCTAGCTCTGCAAGCTACTCTAGGCCTATCGTTGATATCAATTGTGCATACCCCACAATTTCTTGCTCTACATCCATAACGAAACGCTAAATCCGGAATAACTGATGACTGAGCTTGCATTAGAACGTCTAAAGCCATAGGTTTTTCTTTTTCTTCTCTTTTATTATAAGTATAAGATACTACTTTTTCAGCACCATCTCTTACGGTAACAATATTGACTTCTATAGAATTTATATTTTTATTCATGGTGAAGTTGTTTCGCCAATTGCGCCATCTGTTCCCCCTGGCATAATTTCAGGCGCTTTACCACTCGCTGACATAATATCTTTATATTTTTTTTCTAGCTTTTTATCTTTCATACTTTTAGGAAGAACAGATAATAATCTAGCCTCAAACAACCTCTTTTTTTCCAAAATTTTATAATAAATTAAGTTTTTAAGTGGAGTTCTAGTTCTATTTAGCTTTTTAACTAAATAGCTATTATTATTTTTATTAACTACAGTTGAGTAAGGTTTTGAAAATATAGATATATTTTTTGCATCCAACCTAACATGCCCCCCAATACTTCCACTTCTTTCTTTAGCCGCTAGACCTATTAATTGGGCGGAAAACAACATATTTTTTAATTCTACATAATCTAGAAATGCTTGATTCCATAAAAAATAATTAGGTATAGAGATATTAGTAAGTTTTGTCTTTATATCTCTTATTAAATTTTCCATTTTTTCTATGCCCTTTGCTGTTCTGACTGGGCCAATATTTTTCCAACTTTCTTTTTGAAGCATCTCTCTTAAACTATTAGATGATATAGTGCCTTTTTGACCGAACAATTTAGAATATTCATTTATATATTTATCAAAAGTTACTTGGCTGACTTTAAATTTATTATTTAGTGCATGCTTAGCTGCAGCTATACCGGATCTATTTCCAAAAACTGCTAACTCTGTTAAAGATGTAGAGCCTAATCTATTAGCTCCAAATAACCCTCCCATGGCTTGTCCAGCTGCATACAAACCTGTTATTCCGTATTTTACAGAACCTTCATCCTCTCCTCCTACGCTCTGCCCCTCATCATTTACTCTAATTCCTCCCATCATATAGTGAGCACCAGGACGTACTTCCCATGCTGTTTCTACTTTAGCAGCTTCTTTACCAAGTGCTTGACGAGCATTTATATAAGCTGTTGGCAAACTATCCTGTAAATATTTAATAAAATATGGACCTGATTTTGGAAGTTCTTTATTTGCAGTCATATCTAAAAAGGCACCTCCATTAGGACTACCTCGTCCGTCCTCTACAGCCCTCATAATTGCTTCTGAACATGCCGCTCTAGTCCTTAAATGCACTCCATTTAATATAATCTTTCCATTTTTATCTCTTAAGACACCTAAGTAACTTGCTGTTGAAGGCTCTCCAGCAAGTAAACCTTCATAAGAAGGAGGTGAAGCTAGGCAAAAAGGTAAAAACTGAAGCTGTTCCATATCGACTAAATCTGCTCCTGCTCTTAAAGCTATAGCATAACTATCACCGGTATTACCTCGCATTGTATCTGTCTTAGGAAAAAATAAAGTAGATAAGCCACCAGCAGCTATTATAACAGACGGCGACTTAATTGCTAATATCACTCCTTTACTCGCATCGTATACTAACCCGCCCACAATAATCGACTTGTTATCTTCGCTACTTTTATCTACTACTAAGTCTAAAAACCATGCATCTTCAAGATAATCAATATTTTTCTCTTTTATAATTGCATCCCAATTAGCATGTCCAAAAGCCACTCCATGATTTTCATGTCCGACAGATCTATTCCTAGTATGTCCACCCATTGCTAAAGGAAGAGATTGAGGTCGATTTTTAACTTTATTTATTGAAGGTCTTAATCCATTTTCTCTGTATTTATCATATGCATCTTTTGAATATTTTGAAAATGTGTCAGTAAGCTTTTTTATAGGAAGATCTCCGCCAGCCAATTTAACATTTTCTGATAACACCTCTTCTATATCATCATCAGATCCAGATTCTCTAACAGTTGCTAATCCTTCAGAAATTTTGGTATCCGATGCTCCTAAAGGATCTTTGGAAACCAATAATACTCGTGCTCCCTGTTCTGACGCTGCCGAGGCAGCTTGAGCCCCTGCTCCTCCAGAGCCAACTACAACTACATCATAGCTTAACCATTCAATTTCTATACTCATAAGCACCTCGCAAAGATAAAAATTATTTTACATCTAAGCAAAATTTTGTCTAGGGTATTATTCATCTATCATCTATCATCTATCATCTATCATCTATTAAATATAATAAATTTACATTTTATTACCTATCAATTAGTTTTAATTATGAAAAATAATTTAAAAAATAAAATTCCTTCTATTCAAGCAGTGGCTATGCCAGCAGATACAAACCCATCTGGAGATATATTTGGTGGTTGGGTTTTAAGCCAAATGGACTTGGCTGGAAGTGTACTTGCTCGTCAAATAACAAAAAAAAGAGTTACGACAGTAGCTGTTGATAAAATGAGGTTTCATAAACCAATTATGGTAGGAGATATTGTAAGTTTTTATACAGAAGTTAATAAGACTGGAACTACTTCCATAACAATTGATATTACAACAATGGTAACGAGAAAAAATAATATACTTGGAACAGATCAAGCCATAATGGTTACAGAAGGAAAGTTTGTCTATGTAAGTATAGATTCTAAAGGAAAACCTATAAAAATACAAAATTAACTAAGCATATCTTCCCAGATATTTGTAGCCCAATCCCAAGCGTTTTCTTTTATAATTGAAGATCTAGCTGGAGATAAACCAGAAGCACCAGGTATACTTTTAATTTTTTTATCTTCTTCATTATAATTATATACAGCACTGACTGAAATACCCTCTTCACTAGAAACTAAGCTATAACATGTATTAATTAAGGAAGGAGATACTTTCTCTAAACCAAATAATTCTGCAACTACAGCTAAACCACATACTTTACCCATTGAATTTGCAACATATCCAGATTTTGGAACTCTTCCAACATTAGATTGGGAAGTAGCATCACCTATAATAAATATATTATCTGCTATAGTTGAACTAAAATCATAAGAGTTAACTGTAGCCCAATTAGATCCTTTATTTATAAGTCCTGAATCTTTTAAAAAATTAGGAGCTTTCTGAGATGGAATTAGATTAGCTACATCACACCTAATATCCTCAAAA
>Ga0209631_10005354_pt1 | contig 13621 bp, 13 predicted proteins | sample COG_08_FD_184752 | JGI IMG/M metagenome (GOLD analysis project Ga0209631, IMG submission 184752) | Pelagic Microbial community sample from North Sea - COGITO 998_met_08 (SPAdes) (version 2) | ecosystem: Environmental > Aquatic > Marine > Neritic zone/Coastal water | place: Helgoland, sampling... | reverse complement strand
TAGGAAAGAATATCTTAAACTGGGGGAAGTAAGAAAAAAATTATCAATGGTTCAAACTATAGCTCTTACAGCTACAGCAGATGAAAGCACCAGAAAAGATATTATTGATAAAATATTTCCAGAAAAACCAAGTGTCTTTATTGCTGGATTTGATCGTCCAAATATTTATTTATCTATGCTTCCTAAAAATAAAGCAAAAGAACAAATATTATCCTTCATAAAACCTTTTAAAGGACAAACTGGTATAATTTATTGTTCAACACGTAAGAAAACTGAGGAATGGTCAAAGTATCTTAAAGAGCATTCATTCAACGCTCTTCCCTATCATGCAGGAATGACTGTCGAAAATAGAAAAGAAAATTTAGAAGCTTTTATTCAAGAAGAAGGAATTGTAATTACAGCAACAATAGCATTTGGTTTAGGAATCGATAAACCAAACGTAAGGTTTGTATGTCATGCTAACATGCCAGGAAACATTGAAAGTTACTATCAAGAAATTGGAAGATCTGGTCGTGATGGTTTACCTTCGTTTAATTTAACAATTTATGGATTAGACGATATCAATTTACGTACTAGGCAAATAAATGGTCAAGACTCAACAGAAGAAAAAAAAAGATTAGAGAAACAAAGATTAAATCAACTAATTGCTCTATGTGAAGCTACAAGATGTCGAAGGCAAACATTACTATCTTATTTTGGAGAAGAAATTAAAGAATGTGGGAATTGTGATATCTGCAAGTATGGAATTGATTTAATTGATGGCACTGTAGATGCCCAGAAAATACTCTCAGCAATTAAACGAACAGGGGAAAGATTTGGCGTAACTCATATTGTTGATATTTTACTAGGTAATAAAACTGAAAATATTAAAAAATATTCGCATGATAAATTAAAAACTTTTAATATTGGAAGTGACAAAGATAAAAGTACATGGCAATCTATTATAAGACAATTATTTTCTTCTGGTCATATCAATATAGATATAGAAAATTATGGTGCTTTAAAAATACTTAAAACGGGCAATGATATTTTATTTAATGCATATAAATTTGAAAGACGTAAAGAAGTTCTATCACCTAAATTAAATATAGTAAAAGATAATATCACTTTAAGTGACATTAATGAAGATGACGAAACTCTATATAATAAATTAAAGGAATTACGTTCTGAATATGCTAAAAAACTTAAATTACCTGCTTATGTTATATTTCCAGATAAAACATTAATTGAAATGGCCAAATATAAACCAAATTCTTCTGAAGAATTGGAAAAAATATTTGGTGTAGGTAAGGCTAAATTGAAAAAATTTGGGAAAAATTTTATAAATGTAATTAGTGGTAATTAGTAAAAAAAATATAAAACCAACAGACTCTATTAAATAATTTAATTGAAAAAGATGAAATCTATAAAAATGTTTTATATAAGTAATATTAATGAATATTAATTATCATAATCATTCACTATAATTAAATTGGTCAATAAATTAATTAATAATTACAATAACTTCTCACCGGGCATCTTAGTAGCTGTCCTTATTGCTGTAGCCTCTAAATTTTTATCAAATAATTATGAAGTTCCAGCTATGTTAATGGCAATTTTAATTGGTATGTCTCTAAATTTTCTATCTGAAGATAAAAAATGTGAGAAAGGAATAAATTTTTCGAGTAAAAATATTTTGTATCTTGGCATCATTCTATTGGGCTCAAGAATAACGTTTGAAAATATCTTATCAATTAATATCAATATTACCTTTTTGATTATATTAGCAGTTATTTTAACCATATTATTTTCTATATTTTTTTTAAGGTTGTTTGGTTTTCAATATAGATTTGGAATACTTATAGGTGGAGCAATAGCAATTTGCGGTGCATCAGCAGCTTTGGCTATCTCATCTGTCTTACCAAAAGATGAGAGATCTAATGAAAGACTAACCTTTGTTATACTTGGGGTCACTGTAATTAGTACAATTTGTATGATCTTTTATCCAATTTTGGCTAATTTTTTAGAAATGGATTATATATCTGCAGGAATATTTTTTGGAGCAACTATTCACGATGTTGCTCAAGTTATTGGGGCGGGCTTTACTTTATCTGATGAGACTGGTGATACAGCCACTATAATTAAACTGTTCAGAGTGACATTACTCTTTCCTGTAGTCATATTAATCTCTCTTCTATCGTATAGATATAAGTCTAATAATGACTTTGATAATAAGCCTCCTCTAGTCCCCTACTTTATTATATTTTTTATCATCATGGTAATTATAAATTCGCTCAACTTTATACCTCTTTATTTACAATTTTATTTAAATGAAATTAGTTCTTGGTTTTTATTAATAGCAATATCTGCTGTTGGAACAAAAACACGATTACAAAGTCTTAGAATAATTGGCTTTATTCCAATTTTATCAATGATAACAGTTACGTTCTTTTTATTAATATTTATCTTATTATTTCTAAAATATTTTATTTGATAAACTATTAAAAATTAATAATTTTTTAATATTAATTTTATATAAAAGATAATTATGAAAATCCTTTATACCGTAGTTTTTTTATTAATTTTATCACTTACTCCTCTCAGTTATGCCAAAGTTGGCGATACATATAACTGTTCAGTAGATAATCATATACGGCATTATTATAGTAGTTATACTAAACAAGGAAGTGGTCCAGAGGACAGATATCAATTTGATTTTAGCTTTTTGAGAGGTGAAGAGAATTTAAAATTTCTTCCAGGAGAAGGTGCGGACTATTTTTCATCAATAGCTTACAATTATATAGAAAATTATGAAAAAGAAAGATTCAAAGCAAGCAGTATGGGTGACGGTCGTCTAGCATATGATGCTGGAATGTTTACATTTACATTTAACGACTATGAATATACTGTCATGATAATAGCAAATTGTGAAATAGATAAATGAAAATAAAAAAAGGTGATAAACTTGAAGAGATTACTCTTCCTACACATGAAGGTGTTGAATTTAATTTATCCCAAACATCAGGAAAAAAAGTATTATTAACTTTTTACCGAGTAGCAGGATGTACATTTTGTAACTTAAGATTATTAGAATTTAATAAAAGATTTAGTGAGCTTGGTTCAAATTTTACTCATGTTGGAATTTTTCATTCAAATGTTAATTTACTTAAGTCAAATATGAAAAAACATGGTGATATAAATTTCACTGTATTAGCAGATGAAAATTTTAAATATTTTGAAAAATATGAAATTGAAAGATCCTGGGTTAAGCTAATGATTGCAGGTCTTGTTAAAACATTTTCAATATTTCCTGCCTTAATAAAAGGTTTTATGCCTATTCCTTTAGGTGGGCACTTTAATACAGCTGTTACCGATGTATTGATTAATGAAGAAGGAATAGTTGAAGAGGTTTTGTATGCAAAAAAACATGCTGCAGATCATTTGTCCTTTAATAAAGTTAAGAGTTTTTCTCAATAAAATTACTGTTAAATTTTAATATTTATTAAATATTTTAATTCTAATAGCTTATATTTAATAATTAAAAAAAAAGGAGATTAAATGAAAATATTAATCATAAATTTTAATTTAAAAGGATTAGAGGTTGATGCCTTTAAAGCTCAAGCACATATTGATGCTATGGATTTTAGAGGTGTTAGCGGCTTAATATCTAAATATTTTTTAGGTGATGAAAATGACAATGTTTATGGTGGCTGTTATATCTTTAAAGATGCAGAGAGCCTTGAAGCTTATAAAAAAGGACCGATATTTGAGTTCCTTTCCACGCATGAAAATTTTGATAATTTCACTACTAAAGAACATGACGTAATTGACGGTCCATCAATAATAGCTGGAGCTAAAACAGACACAATTGGTTGATAAATTAATCTAAATAGCGGAATTATTTCCGCTATTTTTTTTACTTAAAAATATTTCTCCAAAACCTGCAAGAAACATTAAAAATCCCCCAATACCCTCTCGCCATCCAAATTCTTCATTTGAGAGTAAAGCTGCACTAACAGTACCAAAAATAATTTCAGATAAAACAAGTATGGAAAAAAGTCCTGCTCCTATTCTGCTTGGACTCCATAAGATTACAATATTTGAGGGAATAAAAAAAAATATTGATAAAACTAATAATAATGGGAGCATTTCTATCCATGAAAATAAATTAGGAAATGAACCAAATGCATCAGAAAAAATTAATGAAGTAAATAAAGTAACTAATAATCCATAAAAAAAGAATGAATATAAAAGTGAAGTTATATCTTCAGATTTTGCTTCCTCTAATTTAATTGCTCCTGCAGCACAGAGTAATCCACCTAGAATAGCTAACCAATCACCTACATTTTCAGGTAGAGGCAAATCTCCATTTTTACCAAAAACTATCCATAATCCTAACAAAGCCAAAAAAAGACTCACACCACGTTGCCACTTAGGTATTTGTTTAAAAAAAATATACTCAAAGATTGTTGTCCAAATAGGCATCAGATAAAATAAAATAAATACACGCATTATATCAGTTAATAAAAAACTATTAGCATAACACGCAATACCTCCTCCAAAAAATAAACCTATAAGAGGTAAATGTAATCCAGTTCGTTTTCCTTTTATAAATTTCCATACGATATAAGGAGTCAAAACAATAAGTGGTATTGCATATTGAGCAGTAGTTCCCCATGCTCCTGTGAGTCCACCATTTTCAAGTGCTCTTTGAGGTATCCAATATAAACCCCATAAACCTGAAGTAAAAAATACAGCAATACTTATTATTAAATGATATCTGTGGTACATAAAAATGAACCTATTAATTAAAAGCTATTGCAGCACCAATAAGAACAATAATAATTAAACCTCTAGACGACATTGTCACCATTTTCACAATAAATTTATTAGGCGGTAAATTATTTTTACTTGCGGTATAAACATGAATATTCATTGCAAAAGACAAGATTAAAAGAAATCCAGCAGCAATAAATTTTACAGTAAATGCAGTATTAATCGCAAGACTTCCATATAATAAATTTGATAATGAAAGACCAGTGATCCATAATATAATTAGAGAACCTAAACCGATGTATCCTAAAATTTTTAATACTTTCGCAACATTTATATCGGGGACTTTATTAGCTTTAGTATAGATCATGTTAATAAGCCCTCCTCCAACCAAAACACCGCCAGAAAATACAATTGCTAAGTAATGAAAAAATTTTAATGCAATAATTGACATTGGTTATTTTCCCCAATTAAAGCTAAGTAGATCATATTTTTTTGCAAAATTGATAAGTAGATTTCTTGTATCTTGATCAAGAGGTTTGATTGGATGTCTGCAAAAATCTGATTTAATTACCCCTCCCTCTTTCATCACTGTTTTTGTTCCTCTAAAACCACACTGTCTATTTTCAAAATTAATAAGGGGTAAAATATGATTATAAATTTCCTCAGCTTTATCTTTTTCATTATTCAAATAATGATCAATTACTGGAGCTATTTTTTCAGGCAGTAATGCAGAGCTCATACTACCCGATATTCCAGCCTCTAAATCTGCATATAAAGTTATACTTTCCTCACCATCAAATGGAGCATCTAGTTTTGACTCACAATTTTTAATGAGTGCTCTAATTTTTGAAGCAGCTTGTGCACTTTCAATTTTAAAACATGTTAAAAATTCAATTTCATTAATCATTTTAGTCAGCAATGGAATGGTCAATTCAATACCTGACAAAGGAGCATCTTGGATCATTATGGGGATGCCAACTTTACTTATCTCATCGAACTGCTCATAAATTTGAACCTCATTACCCTTTAATAAAGCACCGTGGTAAGGAGGCATCATCATAATGATATCAGCACCGAGAGATTTGGCTAACTCCGCCCTAGGCTTAACTATATCAGTAGCGAAATGACTAACTGTAACAATTGATTTTACTCTGCCATCAATTTTTTTCATACATAATTTTGTTAACTTTTCTCTTTCATCATCTGAAAGTAAAAATTGCTCAGAATAATTAGCTAATATACAGATACCTTGAACTTGCTGATCAACCATACAATCAAGCACTCTCTCCATACCTTCATAATCAACTTCACCATTATCGTGGAAAGGTGTCGGTGCCACAGGCCACATACCATAGTATTTGTAGTTATTTTTCATTTCTTTAGAACTTATAGAAACTTTGGAACAATTTTAAAAGCTTTAATTATTTATTTTTTGTTATTAAGTTTGTTGATAATTTTTGAAATTTCAATAGCTATTTTTTCTGTACCAAATTTATTAAAATGACAATCATCAAAGCGGTAATTAATATCTAAACTATCAGTAACTTTTGTTATGTAAACTTTATCTCTTTGTGCTAATTTCTTTTGTTGAGCATTTAGAACATGATCTCTTTTATTTCCACAAATAGATGTTTGCGTAATTATCCATTTTGCTTTTTGCAATTGATTATTTGATATACCAGAAAACAAATTATCTCGAAAAATGTTGAACTGTCTAATATAATCAACATCCGTATTGTTATCACTTTCTCCTTGTATCCATATTAAATATTTCAAACGATGTATTTTTAAAAGATCTTTTAAATTTCTTTTAATGTATTTAACCAACATACTATTAGGATGTGACCAATCATATATTGATGTACCACCCCAACCATTTGTTAAAAAAATATATGGTTTCTTTGATTTTAATTTTGCAGCTATTGCTGGTGCTACAGAGTCTTTATCACCATTGGCACCAAGCACAGGGTTAGACAAGCGATAAAATTTTTTATTAAAATAATTTAAATGTTTGGATCTAAAATATTCATTACTTAATACTGAGTTAGCTGAATTAGACTGTCCAAATAAAATGATAATATCTCTCTTAGATGAAACATCTACTCGAGTTTTATTTTTGTCTGGTTGTATTCTCTCTCTAGAGGGGAATTTTTTACCCTTCTTAGATTGAGAGGTTTTTCTTCTTTTTTTTAACACAAAGATTTATTTAATTTTTTACTGTATATACCCTTTTTTAAATTTTAGAGATTTATCTTTAAATATTTTCTTAATCTTTTTCATATTAAATTTTGTTTTTCTATCATAAAGATACACTCCATTAGTTTCTTGCTCCACATCAGTTAATTGTGTGTAACAAAATCCCTGGATATGTTTTGTTTTCAAAACAACCTCAGTCAAGCTATCCATACGATCATAAACTTCTTGTATAGACTTAGGTCTTACATGATCCCCATGACCCCAAGAAAAAAACTTATCTCTTACATTTAGAGGAAGCCACCAAGCTCCACCATATTCATCAATAATATAAGGTTGATTTTTATAAGAAACCTCAAATTTAGGAAAATTTTTATAAACACCTTTTTTAGGATTTAAAGCTTTCATTAATTTATCAGGATTTTGCTCATAATGATGTACTGTCCAAATATCTGTTTTTTGATGTTGGTATCCACTTGTTTCATTAACAGGTCTTGTAGGATCAATTTTTTTTGTAATATCATAAGCTAATCGCATTAATTTTTTATGTTGAGAATTACATTCTAATGTATTTGTTTCATTAAATGGAGTCCAAGTAATAATTGATGGATGGTTTTTTAAATGCTCCACTATTTTTGGCCATTCATGCATAAAAGCAGTTTCAGTGCCTTTTGCATTTTCGTTTGCACCCCAATTACCCCATTCAGCCCATGTAATGTAGCCTAATTTATCAGCCCAATAATGAAAACGATCTTCAAATACCTTTTCATGTAACCTTGCTCCATTAAACCCAGCCTTCATAGATAAAATAATGTCATTTTTTAGAGCTTTATCAGTTGGTGCTGTCCAAATTCCATCTGGGTAAAATCCCTGATCCAAAACTAGTCTTTGATAAAGAGGTTTATTATTAAGATATACTTTATTTTTCTTTACTTCTATAGAGCGCATTCCTCCATAACTCTTAACCCTATCTAAAGTTTTGTTATTTTTTTTATTTATTAAAGTAAAAACAAAATTATAAAGATTTGGCTGCTCAATAGACCACAACTTTGGTTTTGGAATTTTAATTTTAATTTTTTTTATTTTTGTATTGTAAATAGCAGAAGATATTTTTTTATTTTTAAATGTAATATCAATTTTAAAATTATCATTTACGTTTAATGAAAAATCAGGTGTAAATTCAAAACATGAAGTTTTTAAGTTTGGAACAATTGAAACACTCTTTATATGTTTCTCATCAGCAGCCTCTATCCAAACTGTCTGCCAAATGCCAGTTGTTCTTGTATAAACACATTGATAAGAATGTAAAAAAGATGATTGCTTCCCTCTAGGTTGTGTTCTACGTTTATCTAAAGTGTATTTTTTAGCTATTGCTATTTTTTTAGGAGTAACCTCTCCTTTATACCAAGGAGATGGATTCATACTTCCAGGACATCTTTCATCTATAACATATACAATTAAATCATTATTTTTAGTAAAATTTACTGCTTTTGAAATATCGATACTAAAAGGTGCTTGACCACCAATATTTGATCCAACTTTAATTTTGTTTACATATACATCACACTTGTAATCAACACCCCCAAAATGAATAAATATTTTTTTATCTTTCCAATTATTATTTAGTTTAAAACTTTTATGATACCAAATTTCTTGCATGAAATCAGTGTTACCGATTCCTGATAATTTACTTTCTGGGCAAAAGGGAACATTAATTTTTTTTGAAAACTTATTTTTATTTAGTGTTGATTTTTTAAAACCTTTAATATTTTTTGAATAATCGCAAGTCCACTGTCCATTTAAATTCAACCAAGTATCTCTTACAAATTGTGGTCTAGGATGTTCTTTTCTCATATTAATTCTTTCTATAGTTTTTGCTAATGGAGGTGTTGTGAACACCTCCATTATAAGAGGAAGAAATTAACGAATTAATTTCTTTAGTTTATTATTTGCATTTTTAAGAGTTGAGTTTAGCTCTTTCTCCCCAAGCATAATTGCTTGTATTTCAGAGTCCAATAACGAAATAATAGCACCATAATTTACAGAGTGCGGAGTATCAGTCATTATATCTGCTGTAGATGCATACTCAGCTCTATGCGGTAAATTCTTATAAGCATCACTGTTAATAACAGATGATCTATAAGACATATGACCAGTTCTTGACCAATCAATACTATGATCCCACATAAATTTAGCTAATTTCATAACAGCGTCATATTTTTCAGGACTTGAAGATTTTAAAGCAGCTGGAATTGACCACATATGTGAATCAGCCCATGTTGCTCCCTTATCATAAATTGTTGGCATAGCTCCTACATAGTAGTTGAAGTCAACATTCTGAGAATAGTAATCTACAACCCACGTACCATTATATAAAATGCATGCATTGCCATCCATGAAGAATTTTTCTGCACTTCCATAATCAAGCTCAGGTTGGAACGCACCTATTTCTTTAAGATCCAGAAAAAGCTGAACTGAATTTTTTACTTCATCAGTGTTAAGAGTTGCTTTTTTCCCATCAAAGAAATTAGAATTTTGTTGCCATGCTAGACTATAAACAGTTCTAACTTGTCCACTTGCTATATAATCAGCTCCTACAGCCTTACAAGCACGTGCATGCTCTATCATTTCTTCAGGACTAGAAGGGTAAATTGGTTTTCCATCTTTGACTAGGCCAGCTTTTGCCATAAGATCCATATTGGTATGGAATAATCCAGCATGAATATCAAGAGGAAGCCCCCACATTCCACCTTCATAGGTTAAGGCATCCATCATCATTGGGACAATATCACCAGAGTCCATTCCATATTTTTCTAATTCACCACTCAAATCAGCTATAGCACCTATTGATGAGAATTGAGGAATACGGTGTCTGTGCATGATATGAATATCAGGTGCACTATTATCAGCATATCTTGTTTGAAGAATATTGTATGTTTGACCCCAATCAAGAACCTCAGTTGTAACATTAATATCAGGATTTTGTTCATTAAAAGCATTAATGATTGATTGTATAATACATGCCTCTCCTGATGTAACAGTAGTGTCACTACCTGCATCTTCACAATCACCAAAGAATCTTGCTATCGTAATATCTACAGCCGATACACTAAAACTCATTAGAGATAGAAATGATGCAAAAAATAGTAATTTTATTTTTTTCATTTTTCCTCCATATTTACTAAACATTTAGTTAATGTTTAGATAATTTGTATTGTATTATGTTATTAATCAAGTAAAAAATTACTAATTTACTAACAAATGAAAAAAAAAATTACATTAAGAGAAATAGCATCAATAGCAAAAGTGAGTCCTGCGACTGCATCAATCGTATTGAATGACAAAAAAAATCAAGGAATTTCAGATACAACGTGGGACAATGTAAAAAAAATTGCAAAAAAATTTAATTATTCAGGAAATAATAAAAGAAGACGTCTAGATAAAAGAAAATTTATTTTCTTTATGGAAGAGTTTTCATATAACGAAAATGTAGCTGGAAAATTGCTTGAAGGCTTTAATGATTTTGATTTAAAAAATCATCAATTTGTATTTTTATTTAATCAATTAATTAATAATAAAAATAATATCAATAAAGCAATAGAAGAATTTAATCCAGACGGCATAATTATTGCCTATAGCTACACAAAAAAAATAGATATCAATTTAAATAATCTTAAAATAAATAAAATATTATTAAATTGTTATAGCGATAACTTTAATGGATTATCAATATTACCTGATGATTATAATGGAGCTAAAAAAGCCATAAACTATTTACTTAATAATAAACTAAAAAATATTCCTATAATATTATCAAGTGATCCTTGGATGAAGGGTTATAAAGATAGATTGTCAGGTTGGAGAGATGCGCACACAGAAAACAATATTAAATATGATAATAAAATTATTGTAAAACCAGCAAGTAATTTAGAAAATGTTGGATACGTTGAATCAAAAAAATTATTAAAAAAAAATAAAAAAATTGATGCTATTTTTTGTACTTCTGATGAAATTGCCATGGGTGCCTATCAAGCAATAAAAGAGGAGGGATTAAATATCCCTCAAGATATATCAATTATTGGTTTTGATAATTCAAGATTGAGTACGCTTGTAAAACCTAAACTTACAACTGTACAACTACCCTATTCTGCAATGACACAAAAAGCGATTCAACACATAATTGATCCACAAAAATTTGATGATAATTTTAATATTTTAGTAGAGTCTCCATTAATTATAAGAGAATCTGTAAAGGTAAAAAAATGAAAATTAAAAACGATAATTTTTATGCGTATTTATTAATCTTACCTTTCATGTTCTTCTTTCTTTCTTTTCTTATCTACCCATTTGGTAAGCTATTTTATATGAGTTTTTACGATTGGAATTTAATGGCTGTTGCTATTAATCCAGATAATAAAGAATTTATTGGATTTGAAAATTATATATATTTATTAGCTGGTGAAGGTGTCTATTATGATTTTACAGTTTTTTTTACTCCAATAAAAATTTCTCTGCTTATCCTCATAATTTTTGCAATTTATATTTTGTATAAAAATGAAATATTAAAGCACAATGTTGGTTTAAGATTTTTCTTTATATTCGCACTGATTGTCTATTTTATGAATGGAATTAAACCAACGGAAGATGCCTATTGGGAGGATGATCTATTTTGGAAGACAGCAAGAAATACAATTATTTTAGCTTTTTACTCTGCCTATGGTGTTACCTTCATGGCTATCATTATAGCCATCGCAACAAATAAAAAAGGTGTAACGTTTACCATCATAAGAACGATGTTCTGGGCAACTGGTGGAGTTGGTGTTGTTGGATTATCATTAGTATTCTCTCAACTTTTTGCTCCATACGCTAGTTTAGTAAATAATGCTTTAGAGGCTTTTGGTTATGATCCTTATCCTTTTACTCAAAAAACAATTGGAGGTAGATTTGTTATTATTTTTGCAACTGTTTGGTGGACTATTGGTTTACCAATAATTTTATTTATTGCTGCCCTTCAACAAATTCCTGATGAAAGATATGAAGCGGCAAGAATAGATGGAGCATCAAATAGTCAAATGTTTTGGTATATAACTTTACCAGGGGTAAGTAGAATTTTCCTGCTCGTGTCTGTTTTACAAATTATTGGTCACTTACAAATATTTGCTCAGTCACAACTTTTAACTGGAGGTGGACCAGATAATAATTCAAGAACACTAGTTCAATTAATTTACGAATATTCTTTTAGAGATATGAGAATGGGCTCAGGTGCTGCGGTTTCGGTAGTGCTATTTTTAATCATAGGTTTTTTTACCTTTTTACAATTTAGGTTATTTAGAGAAAATGAGTAAAAGATTAACCCTTAATTTTTTTGTAATTTTAATAGCCTGCTTAATTTGGTTTACGCCAGTTGTATGGGTAGTCTCTTTATCTTTTCAGCCAAATGAATTATTACAAAAGACAACAACGAATACGTTATTTGGATTTTTCCCCTATCCTTTTACGCTAAAAAATTACATTACAATGTGGAGTTCAAGTTTTGATGTATGGGTTATGAACAGTCTAATAGTTGCGATATGCGCGACTTTTTTTACAACAATTTTTTGCTCAATGGCAGGATATGCATTTGCAAGAATTGATTTTTTTGGTCGTAAATTTATATACCCACTTGTGCTTGCTGGATTAATGATCCCTGGTGAATTATTATTTATCCCCCTATTTACTCAATTTAGTAATTTAGGATTAAATAATTCACATGTAGGCTTATTTCTACCAAAGCTTGCAATACCATTTGGTGTTTTTATTATGACACAATATTTTAAAGGCGTTCCAAAAGAAATAGAGGAAGCTTCTGTTATTGATGGAGCTAATCGTTTGCAAATTTTTTTTAAAATTATGCTTCCATTAGCAATACCGGCTCTTTTCACTGTCGCCATAGTAAATTTTGGTGGGGCATGGAATGATTATGTATGGCCTCTTGTTTCTGCTTCCGAATCACACATGCGAACACTTCAAGTTGGTATGTCTCTTCAGTTAGGAAATAGATTGGGTATGTATATGGGCACATCCTTAGCAGGCATTATTATTTCTACTATGCCAACGATCTTTCTCTTAGTATACTTTCAAAAGTATTTACTAAGAGGGTTTGCAATAGGAACTAAATAAATAATTTATGAATAAATTTCTTTAGGATTTTTAAATGATCAAACTAACAATTATAGGTGCTGGTAGTTCCGTTTTCACAAAAAATATTGTCACTGATTTACTAACTATAGATAATTTTAAAACTATGCATATAGCTCTAATGGATATAAATGAGGAAAGACTCAAAATATCACAGGAGTTAATAAGTGCTGTTGCACAAAAACTAGGTGCTAAACCAACTATAGAATCTTTTACTGACAGAAAAGAAGCGCTTAAGGATGCAGACTTTATTCAATCTACTATTCAAGTTGGTGGGTACAAACCCTCTACAATTATTGATTTTGAAATTCCTGAAGAATTCGGCTTGAAACAAACAATAGCAGATACACTTGGCATTGGTGGCATAATGAGAGGATTACGAACTATTCCTGTCTTATTAGATATTGCAAAGGATATAATGGAGATTTGCCCTAAAGCTTTATGGCTTCAATATGTGAACCCGATGTGTTCAAACATGATTGCTATTAATAATTCA
>Ga0209631_10005350_pt1 | contig 13625 bp, 16 predicted proteins | sample COG_08_FD_184752 | JGI IMG/M metagenome (GOLD analysis project Ga0209631, IMG submission 184752) | Pelagic Microbial community sample from North Sea - COGITO 998_met_08 (SPAdes) (version 2) | ecosystem: Environmental > Aquatic > Marine > Neritic zone/Coastal water | place: Helgoland, sampling... | reverse complement strand
TGCACATTCCTGTGCGTCGATGCAACACCGCCAGACGCCTTGTGGCCGCCCGCCGTTGCAACGATCTTATGCTGCCGCATTGCTAGTCGGGATCGCTGGTCGATTCGGTAGCCGGGTTCGGCTCCTGAGACTCGACTGACCGTTCGAGCGTGGACCGCCGCACGAGATGGTTCCAGCTACAGGCCTGACAGACTTCGACGATGTAGGCAACGTGTGTGCCTGGCCGTTTCGCCAGTCGAGCGAGTTCACCTCGGAGGCTTATGCATCGGCCGTATTTCGGTAGTCGGGGACCGAACACGTAGGTGACATGCACCAGTTTGGCTCGTTCACAGATCGGGCAATCCCCCTGGACTTCACGACCTACGGCACGAGCTGCTCGCACCAGTTCTGGGTGGGCCTCGCAGACGTCGGCGAGATCCAATACCCCGCCGCGAAAATCGGCCAGCACCGACGCGCGGGCGAGCCGATAGTCGACATGGCCTTCGGAGCTACTCGTGGCAGCCGGCGGTACGCGAAACACAGCACTAACGATCGTAGATCGTTCGTCGCCAATCGCGCCTACGTGATGCCTAACACGCCGTCTCTCTGCGGGGTACGACACAGAAACTTCTGGCAATCGTGGCGGAAAGTACGTGGTCGGTCGGGGGCAGAAGGACGGATATCACCAGATCTGCGGGGCGGACGCGACTGTCGGCTGCCGTTCGTGCACTGATCGACTCACGGTCGTTTCTCGCTTTCCCAGACACAACATTTGTGGTCAGGCGGTTGGGTGATCTGCCCACCACGAGGCGAGTCGGGCCTGTTGGTCCTCAGCGTCGAGCGGGCCGTGAGCGAAGTAACAGTCCTTCAGGAACTTCTGCGCATGGCCGATCGCTGGACCTGGCGGCATGTCGAGCACCGACATGATCGTTTCGCCTCCGAGGAACGTGACCGCGCCGGGATCTTCACGATCGATCAAGTCGTGCACCGCGTCGTCAAACGCTGCTACCCAAGATGGGTCATCAGCAAACACTGCGGCGAGCGATAAGGCACTCGACCGATCTTCGCAGCCGTCGACCCACCGACGGACGGTCTCGTCGTCGGCCGTCATCGCCTGAAGCACCTCGATCGCCGATCGGCTCATGCGCACAATCCGGCGTTCGTCATCTCGCGCCAACCGAAGCCGATCACACATGGCCTGCACGCCGTCGACGGTCGTGAACACGCTGATGCCGATAGCAGCCAATCGCTGATGCCAGTCGGCCGGCAACCGGTCAGCCACCTCGATCGCAGCGTCTAACGCAGGGTTCACGACATCGATGAGCGCCGGTTGGCCATAACTGAGTACCTCGGCTAGAGACCCGGTGTCAGCGAGAAAACGCAACCCGATGTTGGCCGCTTCCAGGCTGAGTAGTCGTCGTAGTTCAACGCCGATGCGTTCGATGGCGACGATCCGCAGGCGCGTGTGCAGGCGGGTGGCCGAATCGATGAGTTCTTCGTCGGGAACAAGGGAGAACTTGGTGGCGAACCGAGCCGCTCGCAACATGCGCAATGGGTCGTCGGTGAACGAAACATCGGCGCTCAACGGAGTGCGCAATAACCGAGCGGAGAGGTCGTGAGCGCCGCCGTATGGGTCGACGAGGTCGCCATCTGGCAGCTCGATGGCCATCGCGTTGACCGTGAAGTCACGACGCGACAGGTCGACATCGATGACGTCACCGAAACTCACTATCGGCTTGCGCGAATCGCTGGTGTACGTCTCGGCCCGATGGGTGGTGATTTCAAAGTCTCGTCCACTGGATCGAAGGCCAATCGTGCCGAACTTCTCGCCTTGTGTCCACAGGTCCTCGGCGAACGGAGCCACGATCCGTTTGATCTCGGCCGGCAGGGCATCGGTTGTCAGATCAATGTCACTGCTTGCGATGAGTGGTTCGTCAAGCCACTGATCGCGCACTATGCCGCCGACGAGAAAGAGGCGATACCCCGCGTCGGCAAACAACCTGCTGAGTTCCTCGACCTCGTTCAGCACATCGTCGAGATAGGTGAACGTCATCGAAGGTTTGCGAAGTGGGTGACCGCCATGTCAACGATCTCGACTCCTGGACCACCGTTGGTCACCCGTTCGGTGTCGAAATGCTGATCGACGAGCGTGGCCATCACCGCTGCAGCACACTCGGTAAGTGCCGGCAGGTCATAGCCGCCTTCGAGAAAGACAATGCGGTGCCCGGCAGGAGCGATCTCGAGGATCCGAGCGGTTAGCAGCGCGTAGTCGCCTGCACTCAGCCCCATGTCGGTGATTGGATCCGCGCGATGTGCATCGAACCCAGCCGAGATAAGAACCCACGTTGGAGCGAACGCGTCGACCTGGGCAGCAACATGGCGATCCCACGCCTGGTTGTACACGTCGCCTGTCGCTCCCGGAGGAAGTGGCACATTCACCGTGCTGCCGATGGCGTCGCCTGCTCCCGATTCTCCAATGCGACCGGTGCCTGGGTAACACGGCCATTGGTGAAACGACACGAACATCACTCGTTGGTCGCGGTAGAAGATGTCTTGGGTGCCATTGCCATGATGGGCGTCGTAATCCACGATCAAGATCCGCTCGCCGGCGTCGGCCAATGCAGTTGCGGTCACCGCAACATTGTTGAACAGACAGAAACCCATCGATTCGGCCTTGGTCGCATGGTGACCTGGAGGCCGCACGGCGCAGAAGGCAGTGTCAGCCTGGCCCTGACGAAGCCTCTCGATCGACTCCAGGCCTGCACCAGCGGCGTAACGCGCCGCGTCGAAGGACGCTGGCACAACCACGGTGTCCGAATCGATGCGACCACCGCCGCGGTCGCTGACGCCCTGAATGAGTCTGACCAGACCCTCGGTGTGGACATCCGCCAGGAGCTCAAGCGGGGCAAGGGGCGCCTCGACCAGAGTGACCGCTTCTCGCAGATCAGCGCGATCGAGAGCGGCGGCGACAGCAGCGAGCCGCTCGGGACTTTCGGGATGCATCTCGCCTGCGGTGTGTTCGATACATCGGTCGTTGGTGACAAACAGCACGTTACGACTGTAGGCCCTGGAGCGACGGAGCGATCGCCGAGAATCGTCACCGTGCAAACCATCGGTCAAATCGGTGGGCAGAGTCGTCGGTCGCGAGCAATACTGTCTACATGGCGACACGAACCATGGTCTATGTCGGGCGCGACCGCGTCCAGGTCGGACCGTGGAAGGTAACGGGCACGACCGCAAACCTGATTCCGTATCCAGAGCGGGACCGGTTGTCTGTCGATGCAGTACACAAGGCGATCGACGAGGCCGTCGACCGGGGCTTCACCAACGGTTATACGGCGGCGCTCAGCCCTAGTCAGGCAGAACCGTTCTTCGAAGCCGGATTTGTATTACATGAAGAACTCCATCTGTTGCGGCGCGAACTTGGCGACGATGTCAACGTCACTCGAGGCGCGACCCGACGGGCCCGCCGTATCGATTGGGACGAAGTTCTGGAACTCGATGCCCTGGCGTTTCAAGACTTCTGGCAGTTCGATCGGGTCGCTCTGGCCGACGCTGTTCGAGCCACTCCCCGTCATCGCTTTCAGGTAATCAAGTCGGCGCCGGTGTTTGGTTATCACATCACTGGTCTTGCTGGACTAGATGCATACATTCAGCGAGTCGCTGTCCATCCCGACGCACAACGTTTGGGATACGGCGCTGCACTGGTGAACGACTCATTGCGGTGGGCGTGGCGCAACGGGGCGACAACGGTGCAGGTGAACACCCAGATCACCAACGATCGAGCGGTTGGACTGTACGAACGATGCGGCTTTACGTTCGCACCCCATCGGCTGCTTGTGTTACACCACGATTTTGCGCGAGGCGATCGCGGCGAAGCCGCTACTCCGCCGATCTATACCTAGCCAGTCTTGGCTCCTAGCCAATCATTGGCAGCCGCGACGAGACGTCGTTGGGGAATCGAATGGCACCTTGGCGTGTTCCTCTTTGCATGCCAGCCCAGACCAAATCACGTGCCCTAACCAACAAGACCTTCGACGAAGCCATAGCCGACCACCGTGTGGTTCTCGTCGACTTCTGGGCTACGTGGTGTGGGCCGTGTAAAACGATGGCGCCCGACCTGGATCTCATCGCACGCGAGACCGAGGACGATGTACTGATCGCCAAGGTCGATGTAGACAAGGAGCGCCAACTCGTCGAACGTTTCGGCATCCAGTCAATGCCCACAATCATCACCTTTCACCAGGGAGAAGTACACCGCACCTATATAGGTGCGGTCCCTGCCGCTGGACTTCGGGCTGCACTGGCCGACGCACAAAAGCCAAAACGCAAGGGCCTGCTGCGTTCCCTGTTCGGCAGCTAGCCGAGCGCTCCCCTAACCGAGACATCAGACATCAGAACCGACGTCGGTGGCGGCTTGTGGTTACGGCACCGTTCACGAGTGTGCTCGAGACAACAGATAAGGGGCGACAAAGGACATAACCCAACTGTCTGCTTGGCGACATCACCTATGGCCCAGGTCCGTCAGAGTGATCTACATCCCAACTTCCTACGGAGATGATCATGAAGAACCAAGCACTCACCACAACCCTGGCAGTGCTCCTTGCTGTCTCTCTCAGCGCCCTTGTTGCGCTGATCGTGAGCACCCAGGCAATCGGCGGACAGACCGTGGCCGACCTACCAGCGGCGATTGAGATCGTCACGCCCGAGGCTCCTCAACCGCCTACTGGCGATGCTTCGACAAACGACGACGCTGCCGTACCGGTCGATACCGACGAAGCGCCAACTCCGAGCAACGACAACACCAGGTCGCCAGCTCCAGCCACGAACACTGACCAGACCATCGATGACCAGGCCACCGATGACCAGACCACCGATGATGCTGGACCGGTGCCAGGCAACAACGACGAACCAACAACCGGCGAACCGCCGTGTGAGGGTGAGATTGTCGATAGCGAATGTGTCCCACCGGTTCTGATCCTGTGCCAGCTCGGCTACGAATACGTGGGCGACGAATGTGTGTACATCGGATGCCCGGTCGGATACCTACTTGAAGACGGCATCTGTGAGCTGCTCGTGTTCCAGGCTCCATGCGACGCTGGGTTCCAGCGAATCGGCGACGTCTGCCTGCAAATCCTGGTGATCGATCCAGGTCAGTTTGAACCGCTCTGCTTTGTTGGCCAACACGTCGAGAACGGTGTCTGCGTTCCTGATGACAAGGTCAAACCCGACCTTCTGCTTCCCGGTCTAGAACTCGCAACCAACGGCTGATCCCAACAATTAGCCCACGGGCCCCCGAGGCCCACGACCGCCGTCTCGGGTGAATCGGCGCAACGATTCACCCGACACGACCGTTGTCGTTTTCGCTGGTCTAGCTGGCGTTCGGCGTCACCGCAGCTTCGCCAAAGGCTCGCAGGCGATCTATACCGCCGTCACCACCGAAGAAGAACGCTGGCACCATGACTCGGCCAACACCCAGGTCACGCATGATCTCGACGCCTGCGACCGGGTCACGCATGTGAGCGCCAAACATGGCGTTGATCTCGACCTCGCTGGGGTCACGGTCTCGCTGTTCGCAGGCCTGACCGACCGCAGTGATGAGTTCGGCGAGCCGTTCCGGGTCACCCTCACCAGGGAAGTAGCCGTCAGCCAGACGCGCGGCCCGACGGATCGCCACGTCGGTGTCGCCGCCGACCAGAATCGGAATGTCGGCGCCCTGATCTGGCCGTGGCGTGCAGGTCAGCGGATCGAAGTCAACGAACTCGCCGTGATACTCCACGTGTGAACCGCCCCAGATGAGCCGCATCGCCTCGACATACTCATCGTTGCGCCGGCCGCGGCGCTCCCACGGCACACCAAGGGCATCGAACTCTTCCTTCATCCAACCAACACCGATGCCGAGCTCAACTCGGCCGCCAGTGAGGTGATCGAGCGTGGCCAGCTCTTTGGCCAAGACCAACGGGTTGCGCTGGGGCAAGATCAGGATGCAAGTACCCAACCGCAACGTTGGCGCAGCAGCAGCCACGTAAGCAAGCCAAATGAGCGGGTCAGGAATTGGCGTCTCTGGAGTCGCTGGCACCTTGCCGTCGGATGTGTAGGGATAGGCCGACTCGATCGTCGACGGGAAGATGACATGTTCGCCACCCCACACCGATTCAAAACCGACCTCCTCAGCTACCCGCGAAATCTCAAGTGCACTCTGCGGGTCAGTGCCAATGCTGCTTGCGAATGCCAGGCCAAATTTCATAGAGACAGCCCATCACGGCCATGTGGCATTCTCCAAACGGCACCCATGCACAACCCAAAACTGTCCCACCGAAGCCCCCGGTTGTACAGCTGCTGGGCAAACCTGGCGCTGCCACCAGTGGCCTCGCCTCCTATCCATACAACGAGACGAGTGTGAACCCTTTGGACGACGATTTCAGTCGATCGGTTCAGAAACGTTGTTAAGTCAGGGTGCGGCGGGCGAAGTATTGAGCAGCGGTGAAACCCGCTGTTGCCAAGGTGAGTGCGCCAAAGACGATGCGGCCATCGCTGGTCATACCGCCAGCCAGAACGATCCATAGCGCTGCGACCACGATCAGGACGACGTTGATCTTGATAACCCGTTCCACCTCGTTGCGACGCGAAACCCGTCGGTTGGCGTAAAGCGTGACCATGAACGACCACAGCAACACCAACACGCCGAAGAGCGTCAACAGCCAACCAGCAACGCCGAGCCATTCGGACATGAACGCGCCAGTCAACGTGAAGACCAAACCGACCACGTTGCACATGGTGGCGTAAAGACCAAGCGACATATTCGCAAATCGTGTGGTCGCCGGGCCTTGCTGCGCCGGAGGAGTGGACAACCGACGTCGAGCCTGCAACGGCTTCTCAAGACGTGATTCCTCGGGGTTACTCATACGGAGTCTGAGGATACGAGCGAAATGGAGGGACACGTACTGCTTGAACCCAAGCACGCACACGTCCCTGGCCCGCCTCCTCCCAATGAGGCGGGCTGAGTGGCACTAGGTCGGGTCGTAGACGAGACTGTCGACATGACCGAAATGACCCCGCCGATTTCAATTGCGATCGCACTGTTCGATCGCGTCACCATGCTCGATGCAATCGGCCCGTATTCGGTGCTGGCCGGTTTACCGAACAGCGAAATCACGTTCGTGGCCGAACAACCCGGACCGGTCATGGACTCGGACGGACGCATGGCCGTGGTGGCACACGCTGCCTACGCCGACATGCCAGACCCCGACGTCATCGTGATCCCCGGAGGGGTGATCACCGTGCAAATGTCACGCGAGAAGACCCACCCGATCCTCAATTGGATCGCTCAGGTTCATCCCGGCACAACCAGGACGACATCGGTGTGCACCGGTTCCCAACTGCTCGGCGCAGCTGGTGTCCTCGAAGGTGTTCCGGCAACCAGCCACTGGTACGTACGAGACACGCTGTCGGAGTTCGGCGCCATCCCCACCGACGAACGAGTCGTCACACACGGCAAGATCATCACCGCCGCTGGCGTTTCGTCCGGCATCGACATGGCGCTGCAACTGGTCGCCAACCTGCAGTCCGACGAGGTTGCGCAGGCCATCCAACTAAGTATCGAATATGACCCCGACCCGCCATTCAATGCAGGCCACCCCCGATGTGCTCCCCCGGCAATCACTGAAATGGTGTCGGCTGGCTTCGGCGGCGCACTCGATCGCCCCACCGGGCCGGCGACGACATGACCGTGACCGAACCTGCGACATCTGCCAGCCACCGTCCGGCCCTTCCGATAGATCTAGGCGCACTCGTCGACCAGGCGCACGACCGCTATCGAACCGCTCGACCCAAGACCCCACTGCATAAAATCAACAGGTGCGCCAGCACGGCTCATACGTGACACGAGGTAATCCCGGTGCTCTCTCCTGGGACAGAAAGGACCGGACTGTGCGCTTCGGCTACCAGTCGAGTGCATTGCTGAAGGCCCGTTGGTTCGAACGCCGATGAAACCTACGCCTGACACTTAAGCCGAACGACTACCTCTTGGCCGAGCGACCGAAACATGCAAGAGTGCACCATTCGTCTAGCTGGGAAGAACCTCCATGACCGCGCCACTGTCGCTTTCGTATTACAGCCCCGATGACTCCGGCCCGCCCCTTCGGCCTGACATCACCGTCGGGCAGGAGTTGCGAAATGCAGCGGCCGATGCGCCTCATGCCGATGCTCTCGTCGAGGGCCTTCCTGGCGGTAGCGGCCGCCGCTGGACATACGCAGAACTGCTTGGCGACGCGGAGCAATGTGCCCAGATGTTGCTCGACTACTTCGAGCCCGGAGAACGTTTCGGCATGTGGGCGCACAACCTGCCCGAGTGGGTCATCATGGAGTACGGCGCAGCGCTCGCTGGACTCACTCTGGTCACGCTCAACCCGAGCCTGCAGTCGAAGGAAGCGGCCTACGTACTTCGTCAGTCGAAGTCGTCGGGTGTATTCGTTGTGCCCGAGGTACGAGGCAATCCTATCGCCGGGTACGCGGCCGAGATCCAGGCCGAACTTCCCGATTTGCGGCACATTCTGCGTCTCGACGAATTGCACGATCTCATGTCAGCTGCGACGGCTGACCGCGAACTCCCGCACGTCAGCGGCTCGGATCCAGCACAGATTCAATACACCAGCGGCACCACCGGTTTCCCCAAGGGAGTGGTTCTGCGACACCACTCGGTAGTTGACAATGCGCGGATCTGGACACAACGCATCGGTATCGAGACGGGTGCGTCGTGGATTTCACCGATGCCTCTGTTTCACACAGGCGGTTGTGTGCTCGGTGTGCTCGGCGCTCTTGCGTGCCGCTCCAAACTCGTGGTTCCTCCAGGCTTTGAGCCTGGCCTGTTCCTGGAACTCATCGAGCGCGAGCAGGGTCAGTTCTGCGGAGCAGTTCCTACGATGTTGATCGCAGCGATGGAGCATGCCGACTTCACATCGCGTGACTTGTCGTCGTGGTCCGGCGTGGTCTCGGGCGGTTCGCAGGTACCCGAAGCGCTGGTGAACAAGATCGAAGAAGCCCTCGGCGTCGACTTCACGATCGTCTATGGCCAGACCGAGTGTTCTCCGGTTCTCACGAATACGTTCCCTAACGACAGTGCCGAAGACAAGGGCACAACCATTGGACCGCCGATCGGTCATGTCGAACTCAAGGTCGTTGATCCAGAATCGCTCGACACCGTGGCGGTGGGAGCCCAGGGCGAGCTATGGGCGCGTGGCTTCTTCACGATGATCGAGTACTTCGAGAATCCCGAAGCAACGGCTGAGACCTTGTTGCCCGATGGCTGGTTGCGCACCGGCGACCTGGCAACGATGGACGAACGTGGTTACTGCCGCATCGTCGGGCGGCTTAAAGACATGGTCATCCGAGGCGGCGAGAACCTATTCCCGGTCGAGATCGAAGAGGTCTTGATGAAACACCCAGCAGTGGCCGAGGTCGCGGTGGTCGGACTTCCCGACGAGCGTTGGGGCGAGGTCCTCGGCGCATTCCTGCGACTCGACGAACAGGTCGATGCTCCTACCGTGTCTGCGCTACGCGACTACATCCGGACCCAGCTGTCACCGCAGAAAACGCCGGCGTTCTGGTATGCGGTTGACTCTTTCCCGTTGACTGGGTCGGGCAAGATCCAGAAGTTTGCATTGCGTACCTCGTGGGAGGCCGGCGAGCACGAGGCATCTGCCCTCAGCTAACACCGATACCGGCCTAAGTCAGGTCCCGGTTAGATCGACACCGACGGCCGCACGGTCGCCCGCAAACCTCTTCCCCCCATGATCAGTCCATCGATCTCCCAACCAGGATTCTGCGCTTCTGACCGGCAAAGCCGATGGTCGCATTATTCGTGTCGTGCCATCTGACGGCGTACCCGAACGTGGCTTTGCCTAGCAGCAGATTGTTGAGATGTACCTAGATGATGCGTCGAGCGGCAACAATCAGACAGCCGCAGGTACGACTGATATTTGCGGAGCACGACGCCGGATGCTGCATGCGACGTTCCCTTAGACCGCTGTAAGTAAGGTCGGTGCGTGCCGCCATGCAGATCAACGCCGGACCGAAGTAGTCATCACGCGCTGCTCGGCCTCGCCGGTCGCCAACCCCATCACCGGTGTGTTTAAACAACCAGCCATCCCGATCCTCGATCGCCGTTCGCAACACGTTGTCATGGGCGGCTAGTTCGACCCGCATATCATCAGGGTCTGCTTCCCAGTGGCGCGTTGAACCCTCGACGTCAGTGAACAGAAACGTCACCGTCCCCGTTGGCCGCTCGGCCATGGTGTTCAGCATCCCACACCACGCTGTAACGACGCTGAGAACGCTGCCGAAATTGGCCCCAGCCACTCGGACATAGGGGACCAGCTGCGGTGAAGTGTCGGTGAATGGCGTGATTATTTGGCGGGCCAATCAGCCGCCGACCTCCCACATCTCGCCGGCTCTGCGGCGCGGCGGCTTCGGTCGAGTGCCGTGATTACCGAGTGGATAGCGCAACGTGTTGGACCCGCCTGGGCCCGCGCTGAACTGCCGATCCTGAGCCGTCAGTCGAGCCCAGTGCATGAGGGCCTGTACGCTCGGCCAGGTGAGCGAAGCTCTCCCCACGTTTCGGTACCATCCAAGCCTGATCCGCACCGGTTCTGTTGCGCAGCGACCGATTCGATGCGTCGTCTGTAACGAAGACCGGAGGCACGCTTGCGTCGGTCCTGCGTACTCGGTCGAGGAGATCGAGGAGGGCTCAGTTTGTCCTTGGTGTATCGCCGACGGTTCGGCCGCGATGAAACTCAGCGCAGAGTTCGCCGATGGTCACAGCCTCCGTGACCTTTCAAAGAACATCGTAGAGACGTAACGACCCAAACTCCTGGCTACTCCAGCTGGCAGCAAGATGTCTGGCAGATCCGCTGCAACGATGCCTGTTCATTTTTGGATCGAATTGGGTCTGCCTGGGCAGAAGGGTTGGGGTTCGTGGCAGCGTTGATCCCGTCTCTTGTCGAGGCTGGGTCACCAAGGAGGCCGCCATGGCCGCTCACAACTACGCCAATACTTCCGTTGAGATGGTCGTGTATGACGATCCGCTGCATGTTTCTGAACGGGTCGCGGTCGCAGCCTTTCTCGCTGGCTACAGCGGCGGAACCCGGACGAGCTACACGACTGATCTGCGTATCTTCACTGGCTGGTGCCATGAGCATCGACTCAACCTGTTCTCGGTGAAACGGGCCCATCTTGAGTTGTTCAGTCGTTGGATGGAACAAGAAGGCCGCATGGCCTCAACGATTGCTCGCCGCTTGTCAACGCTGTCGTCGTTCTACAAGTACTGCCAGATCGAAGACATCATCGCCAAGAACCCCGCCGCCAATATTCGCCGGCCCAAAGTCAACGCCGAGTCTCGAACTCTGGGCTTGGATCGCAACGAACTCGGAGCGTTGTTGGTGCAGGCTGGTTTGGGTGATCTCCGAGACGGTACCCTCATCACGCTGCTGGCGTTGAACGGCTTGCGGATCTCTGAAGCGCTCAATGCCGATATTGGCGATCTGTCGACCGAGCGAGGCCATCGCACGTTGGCGATTGTCCGCAAAGGCGGCAAGCACGTCACGGTTCCCATCGCCCCTCGAACCGGCCGAGCCCTCGATCTCTACATCGGGGAGCGCACCATTGGCCCGATCTTCCTTGGCGTCGAGGGCGGCCGGATGGACCGGTACTGCACCGATCGAATGGTCAAACGCCTCGTAAAACGAGCTGGGATCGACAAGCGCATCTCGCCACACAGCCTTCGCCACTCCTTCATCACCGCTGCGCTCGACGCGGGCGTCCCGCTTCGGCGATGTCCAAGAAGCAGCAAGCCACGCGGATCCCAGAACCACTATGCGCTACGACCGAGCGAGGCGAAGCCTTGACCGGCACGCAACCTATGTCGTGTCGACCTTTGTCACTGGAGCCACCCGGCCAGGATGAGAGATCAACGATGCGATATGAGTATTGACTCATAATGAGTAATAGTTCATACTTGGTTGATGTGGGAGGTTGAAGTCACCGACGAGTTCCTCGATTGGTGGACGACGTTGACCATCGAACAACAAGAAGCGGTCACAGATCGGGTCGACGTGCTTTCAGAGCAAGGACCCAGTCCAGGCCGCCCAATTGTCGACAGAATTCACAGCTCACGGCATCAGTCGATAAAAGAACTTCGAGCGGCCAAAGGCGGAGCGCTCAGGGTGCTGTTCAGCTTTGACCCGCGACGCCAAGCGATCCTGCTGCTCGGTGGCGACAAGACCGGCGAATGGAACGACTGGTACGAATGGGCTGTTCCCCTCGCTGACGATCTCTACGACGAATACCTCGCCGAACTGAAGAAGGAAGGACTCATCTAATGGCCCCAAAGAAATTCTCCGAACTCCGCAAGCAAGTCTTGGAACGCCCAGGCGCACCCGAACGCCTCGCCGAACTGCGCCGCGAAACGCTCGAAGAGATCCGGCTGTACGAACTCCGCCACGGTGAAGCAATCAGCCAAGTAGAACTCGCCGGTCGACTCGATGTCACCCAAGGCGCAATCTCCAAACTCGAACACTCCGAAGACGTCCGCGTCTCCACACTTCGCCAATACCTCGAAGCCCTCGGCGCACGCCTCGAACTCGTCGCCGTATTCGACGACGAAGACCGACGAGTCCCCGTCCACCTCGGCAAAGACACCGCCGCCTAAGCGCAGCTGCGGTTATCGAGCGAATCGATAACTCGTAACGCCGGTACTGCGGCGCGGCATGTTGCGGCTTGGCTCCCGATTATCGGGTGCCTTGATGAATCGCCGGGCGGCTGCCGCCGATAGTCAGCAGGACCGTGGCGGATACATTCGGTGCCCAACGTCCCGTCCGATGTTGTGGTGGGAGTGCTGTATCCAGCATGGAGATCTCCATCTCGGGTTGGTCCGCCTGCTCTCCAATCCGGTTATTGAGTCGCCGGTGATCGTGATCGCCGACGGGCGCGCCAATCGCCCCCTCATTGTCCGGGCACGCGGCGAGCAGCGCGGGATCTGCAGGTCAGCCCAGTTCCTTAACCTCGGGAATACTTCTGACGAAGACGCGGTCTTTCGGCCCTAGTCGCGGCGGCGCGGACGTGGCACAACGAGGGTCGATGCGTCCGACTTCCTGGATAGTGACGTGGTGAGAGGGGTGGTTGTGGTGACGCGTGGAACCAAGAATGGGTTCGGGTTGGTATTGGTCGGGCTGTTCCTCGTTCTGAACGGTTTTGGGGCGTTGTTCTCTTCTCGCCTTTTTGGCGAGTACAACTTGACCGATCGGTTGATGATCGAGGTGTCGTCGCGTGCTGTGGTCACCGACGACGTCGAGCTGCCCACATATTGGTTCGTCTCGTCGTCCGAGGATGTCTGGGTGGAGGGTGCTGCGACGGGGTTCGAGGCGCTCTTCATGGGCATCGCTCCCGTTGATGCGGTTGCCGGGTACCTCGACGGCGTCGCCCACGACGAGATCACCGACTGGGACTTCTTCAAAAACGACATCGAGGATGTGGTGTACACCAGGAACGAGGGCACTACCGATCCTGGTGCTCCGGGGGCCGAGGGTTTCTGGGTGGCGTCGGTGAGTGGCAGCGGTGAACAGACCCTCGACTGGACGATCGAGAGCGGGAAG
>Ga0209631_10005348_pt1 | contig 13627 bp, 13 predicted proteins | sample COG_08_FD_184752 | JGI IMG/M metagenome (GOLD analysis project Ga0209631, IMG submission 184752) | Pelagic Microbial community sample from North Sea - COGITO 998_met_08 (SPAdes) (version 2) | ecosystem: Environmental > Aquatic > Marine > Neritic zone/Coastal water | place: Helgoland, sampling... | reverse complement strand
GCCACGCCCTCGGGACCCCCCCGCCTTTCTTCGCACCCTCCCTGCCGCCGTCCGCGTCGTCCCCTGAGGTCTCGGACTCTTTGGCCGCCTTGGCGTCGGCGTCCTCGTCGCGTACAGCCTTCGCGGCGTCGTCCAGCCCGTCCACGACCCTCGCCGCCGTGGCACGCATCCACTCGAACGTTTCCTCCTCGGCGCCCACCCCGGGTCTCCACGTCCTGTGCGTGGCGACGAATGCGGCGAGCGGGCTGACGTCAATACCGACTGTTCTGCGTCCTTTGGTCATGCCGACGACGAGGCTGGTGCCGCCGCCGGTGAACGGGTCGAGGAGTGAGTCGCCGGGGAGTACGTCGAGGATGCGGTCGGCGGCGGCGGCCTGCATACCGGCGGGGTACTCGTGGAACCCGTGCGTCGTTCGTGGGTAGCCGCGCGGGGTGTGCGGATACCCGTGACTCCATTGGACCCGCATCGCCTCCAACAGTACCGTGCAGACGTCCTCGGGGCCCCACTGCGACTCCTGGAAACGCGAAGGTCGCGACGCCGTCTCCAGGTACGTCTCCTTCTCCCTCTCGGCGGCGGTGTCCATCTCGACCTCACCGGACGCCGACGCCGAGCGGACCAATTGGACGAGGCGTCGGACGCGACGGGGAGCCAGGATGGACGCGCCGCATCGCGCCGCAGCCGCAACACCGGGTGCGGGCATCGTCGACATCGCGATGAGGGGTTATGAGAGACGGACGCGTAGTCGTTATCCGTTTTATAAATTACAAGAGAGCCTTTGGCAAACGAAAGTTTCAGCACCGCGCTCACGAGGCCATGAGGCCGGACTGCGCGATGACGTCCCATCCGGCGCTGGGCTCCGGGCAGAGCCTGTTGACCGCCGCGAGCGCCTCCGTGGGCCCGTACGAGTTCCCCGTCGGCCCCGTAAGTCCCTCCCCTTCGTCGATGTAGTGCTGGTACACCTCCCGCAGCTTCGAGTTGCTCTCGTCGCACATGAGCTGAAGGCCCTCGATGGCAGTCGGGTCCCTGTCCACGGCGCTGGCGAACGCCCACGCGCACACGCACCAGTGCTCGCCGTGGCCCACGACGGACGACAGGTCGTTACCGTCCATCGTCGCGCTGTTGGCCAGAAACTGTTGGTCCATCTGGACGCACACCTGTGGATGGAGTTAGGGGGGAAGCGTTGGGTGTTTAACTTTTTGGTAAGAGCGCTCGTACGGGCATTTGGTCTCGGGTGAACGGTGTCGACGTGTGTGTGTGGGGACGGACCTCGTGGTAGCCGGAGTCGGTCGGGTCCCAGGCGCAGCTTCCGCTCCTGTCCCACCCCGTCGCCTCCGCCTGGTCCGGTCCCGAGCACGGCTTGAGCGGCGTGCCGATGAGCGACGTCTCCCCGCCGTAGGACCCGAGCCCCGCGACTGATGAGAGCGACGCCTTCTTCTCGCCGCCTTTGCCTTTGATAACACCCCCTCGATGACGATCTCCGAGCCCGACCGACGTGAACGCGCGTGTCCTCCGCGGACGATCGCTCGACACCTGAGGGAGCCGAACGCCGAGGCGCATGGCGAACACCGGCAGCAGCGTGCCGATGATGCCGAAGAGCGCCATGGCGAGGAGGACGCGCGTGGCGGTGGACGCGCAGAGCTGCTTGGTCCATCGGTCGTCATTCTTCATGTCGAGCGCCACGTTTTCAGCGTCGGCGGGGGTGTCGTCTCCTCCGCGAGCGGTCGACGCCGCGCCGTAGCCGGAGGCGGTCGCGTGGGGCTGGCGTCGGGCGTCCGATCCACGCATGTGACTCGGTCGGTGATCGATCGGTGACTCGCGCGACTGAGAGTGACGCCCGCGGAGGTGGGCTACGTGGCCGTGGTGCTTTTTTGCAAAAAAGTTTTGGCAACCAAAAAGTTCAGTTCGAACCACCTGCAAATCAAAACACAGTCGCCCTCGCACGGCCCACCTCGCGTGATGTCCCCGACCGCGGTGCTCGCGCGCAGGGGCGCCCGCGCCCTCGCGGCCGGCCTCACGCAGCGCGCATCCGCCCGAGTCGTCGCGCCGTTCCGCCGCGGACTGGCCTCCCAGGCGGCGGACGCCAACGCCACCAACCAATCCTCGGGCCTTCCCAGGTTCGCCGCTCTCATCGGCACCGCCGCGGCGTCCGCGGGCGCGTACGCCTTCCTCCTGGACGACACGCAGAGCAGCGCCGCGCAGTTCAAGCTCTTCGAGTACCTCGCACCGACCATGCGCGTCATGGACCCGGAGACCGCCCACAACGTCGGCATCGAGCTGCTCGCCAAGGGAGTCGCGCCGATGGAAACGAGGCCCGATCATCCATCCCTCGCGGTGGACGCCTGGGGCTTGCGCTTCACCAACCCGCTCGGTTTAGCCGCAGGGTTCGACAAAGACGCCAAGGCGTTCCCCGCGCTCGAATCCATGGGCTTCGGCTTCGTCGAGATCGGCAGCGTGACGCCAAAGCCGCAGCCCGGGAACCCAAAACCGAGGGTCTTCAGGCTCCGCGAACACGGCGCGGTGATCAACAGGTACGGTTTCAACTCGGAAGGACACGGACCGGCGCGCACGAGGCTCGAGGCGTACCGCGCGAACGTTCGCGCGACGCAAGCCGAGTTCGACACGACGCCGGTGGTGGACGGGGAACCGGTGCCCTCGAGACTGGCGATGCGGGGCGCGCCGGTGGGGGTTAACCTCGGGAAGAATAAGCTCACCCCCGAGGCGGCGGCGGCGGACGATTACGTCCTCGGCGTTCAGAGCATGGGACACACCGCGGACTACATCGTCGTGAACATCTCGAGCCCGAACACCCCGGGGCTACGGAACCTGCAGAGCAAGGCGCACCTCAAGGGACTGCTGGGTAAGGTTTTAAAATCCAGGGACGACCTCGCGGTGAAGTTGAAGAAAGAGAGCGGCCACTCGCACAAGCCCCCGGTCCTACTCAAGATCGCCCCGGATCTCACCGACTCCGACATCAAGGACGTCGTCCACGCCGCCACGTCGTGCGGGGTCGACGGCATCATCGTCAGCAACACGACCATCGCGCGGCCGGATGAGATCAAGGCGCATATCTCAGGCGGTGAAGCCGGCGGTCTCTCGGGGAAGCCCCTCCTGGACAAGAGCACGGCGGTCCTGTCCCGTGTGTACGAGCTGACGCGGGGTAAGATACCGCTGGTTGGGTGCGGCGGCGTGGCTAGTGGGCGTGATGCGTACGCCAAGATTCGGGCTGGGGCGAGTCTGGTGCAGATGTACACCGCATTTGCGTACGGTGGTCCGGCGCTGGTACCAGAGATGAAGGAGGAGCTGGCGCGGTGCCTGCGTGAGGACGGGTACGGTTCGGTGCGGGACGCGATCGGCGCGGATCACAGGAAAGGTGGTCGGTGAGTGTGAGACGCGCGTGACTCGTGGATAGGGTTGGATACTTTTGGACGCAGTCGGTGGTGATCATTCCAACTCTCGTATTTTATTAGTACACGTCGGTGAAACGCAAAGGTCGCTTTATCTATCTACGCTGTATCTGCCCACAATCGTGGGTAACCCGCGCGTTGTCCCGTTTATCCTTTGGCCGCGGCGAATATGTGCGCCAACTGCGGCCGGCAACTCATCTATGTATGAATCCTATGAATCCCATGAATCCCACCCCTAGGTCGGGCCGAGTGTTACCCCGCCCTCAAAAAATTGTATCTTCGTGTATTTTTACTCGGGCACCACCCCGTCCGCGCTGTCCGCATCCGAGAGCAGCGGCGGACTCGTCGGGGAGCCCGGGCTCGCGTCGGCATCGGCCGTGTGCTTGCGAGCCGCGACGTCGAACGTATCCGTGGTCACAGTCACCGTCGAAGTATCGGGCGCCGCATCCGCATCCGCATTCGGAAGCTTCACTGACTCCGTGCCCTCGGCCAGGATGAACGAGCACGTCTCGTAAAAGTCGCTCTCAGTCAGTGACGCGCACGCCAGCATCTTGAACGCGGCGTCCTGGGTGCACGCGTCGTAGTCCTCCTGCTGCTTGTACAGTAAGTGGCCGGAGATTTCAAACACCGCGGGGTTGACGCCGGTGGCGGCGACGTCCTCGGGAATCTCCCCTTTCGCCGCTCGGTGCGAAAACACCTGCGGGATGAGAAACACCCGCGCGCCGTGGTCGGCGATGAGCAAGTTGAACGGGATGTTCCGTTCCTGCAGCCGCTCGCACGCGTTGCCGAGAAGATCGGCGAGTGCCTCGAACGTGGCATCTTTCCGTTCAAAGCAAAGGCATCGCACCGGGTATCCCGTCGTCTGGTTCACCACGACCCCGTGCCTGTGCCTCTTCTTGTACACGCGCGCCGGTAGCCGCGTGGTCTGCGCGCGCTCGATGGGAAACGCTTCCATGAGGTAATACGCCTGGAAGTGCAGGTGGTTGATGGTGGCGTACGCACCGAGCGAGTTGTATCCAACCCTGAAGTAAGGGTTCCTGCTCTCCGCCGCCATGTGCAGCGGCGGCAGTAAAACGTCGGGGGAGATCCGCTGGGGCAGACAGTCCGTCACCCGCGGGCACAGCAGCACGTGGCCGTACTCGATGGGCGACACGTTGATCAGCATCACGTTCGGGGAGCTGGCGATGGCGTTGGACGCCTTGTACGCGCTCGTCTTCATGTGCCCGGGCCCGCGCTCAAACGCGAATAAAATCTCAGCCTTGTCCGCCTTGGTAAAGTTAAACTTGCCGCCGTCGAAGGATTGAACAACCTGGTCCACGGCAAACTCCGTCGGGCGCTTCTTCGTCGCGCGGCCTTCGTTGAACTGCGCCACGAAGCCGTACCCGCCCGGGACCACCTTGGTCTTACACGCGGTGACGTCGTAGCGGAACAGACCCGCCGCGAACCTGTCTTCCCACGCCGCCAGGAGGATCCTGTCGAACGGGGATACGTCCTGGACGTACCCGCCGCCGCTGAAGGAGTCGCTGTCGGAGTTGTAACTGCCGGTTTCTTCGTTGGAGTACCCGTCGATGTCGGGGACGCGAAGGTCGTCGAAGGACCCGAAGGACCGAACTTTCTTCATGAGTCTGGAGTCGTGCGCGGTCTCGGGGGCGTAGACCAAGGTTGGGAGCTTCTTACCCTCACGGCATACCCTTCGCACTAGGTTGCACTTTGGGTCATCCACTTCGTCCATCTGGTGGATGCTGAGCACCGTCGGGACCTTCTTGATGGTGAGCGACATGGCGTACTTCGAAGTGGTCAAAATTGATTGACTCCCAAGCGTGTGCTGTGAGAAATGGGAAACCCGCTGCTGCGAGGTGACCCGTGGAAAGGCGGTGGTGGCGCGCCTGTGGCTGCTCCGTTCCCGCGTTCGCGCGCGCTGGTTCGCTGCGCGTCTAGTGCTGCTATTCGGAGCGACTGAGCCGGTCCTTACGCGTCGCCGATGTCTCCGTCAGTCGACCGCGCGAGATCCCTAGGGTCGCCAGATAACGACGCTCGTTCCCGCTACCGCAAATCTAAAGCCGAACTTCCCACTCACCGCCGCTTAGCAGTGGCCGCCCCCGGCGAGGTGCACGACGTCGTAAGGGAGGGCGCCGTCGGCGACGGAGGAAGAGCCGCGTCCGGTGGAGACGTGGAAGGCTTTGGTCTGAACCTTGACGAGGAAGCTACGGTACTCGAGTGCTTCCCGGAGCCCTGGCTTCATCAACTCGCGAAGTGGTGCGGTTCCTCGAACTGAAATTGCTTTTTTCAAGATGTGCTCGCCGCGGGGTGCGCTCGGTGTCGCGGCGATGCGTGCTTAACTGTGCGTAACTTTGAAGTGTACACGCGTGGGGTGCAGTCACGGAAGGCGACGTGCGGTGTACGCGGGGCGTGTGTGCTCGTGCGTGTGCGAGACGCGTCGTGTCCGGGCAGATTCAGGGCCGCGCTAACTTTTCGCCACCCAACGTTTGGAGTTTGAGCCGCACTCGTGAAAACCAAAACGCGGCTCGTTTTATTCCACGTCGTCGTCAGTCTTATTGCCCGTACAAATGTTAAAAATTAAACTCTATCCGAAACTTTCGTCAGCCGCAATGTGGAAATACCCCTTTCCACCGTGGACCATGGTTGGCGCTGAACCGTCAAACTCGAGGATGAGGACAGCGCTGGCCACGGAATCTGCTTTTCTCATCTTCTTTTTCCGCGCGAAATGGAATATTTCGAGCACTGGATTGCACTGAAACGTTTAAGAATTATATTGAGACGCGACGTTACGCGACGTGGCTCGCTCTGCGTGGGAGCTCGGTTTTTTGCAACCGATCGCAGAGGCGCGGTCGGCGAAAGTCAGCGAACGAAGCGAGCTCCCTCTCGGAACGAAGAAATTTACCAATGCCACACAGTGTCGGGGAGAGCGCTCGACTGGGCGGGAGATGGGAACCCCATCCCCGCTCCGCGCGCTCGTCCTGGTCATAGCGTTACTCGCATGGCCTACGGGTACGGCCGAACCCACCGCCCCCGCGCCGTTCCTCGTCTCCGTCGACACCCCCGCTCCCGCCCGGGCAATCTTAGCGGTCGGGGCTGACGGATGGGACGTCGCGCCCGATGGATGGAACGCGTCGCTGGTTAAGATCCGGTACGCGGTCCGCGCGTGGCCGACATCGGACGCCACCACCGCGCCACCGCCGCCTCCACCCACCGCGAGCCAATCGCCGGCCACCCCACCGCCCGCGCCCCCGCCGCTGCCGCCGTGCCTCGTGGACTACCGAGTTCGAGATTCGGACGACGGTACACTCGCGTGCTCCATGGCGCTTCTCGACCGAAACGTCGCGCTGAACGGCGGGTCCAACCCTTTGACCGCCGCATCCGGCGGCGCTGGGACCCACCCCGAGCGCGCGGTGGACTTCTCGGCGACCGGGACGTGGTACGAGTCCGAGTCAGCGGATGGAGGCCAATGGATCGTGTACGACTTTGGGGACACGTTCAAGATTGTGGACGTTGTAGTGAAGTGGACCGAGGCGGCGTACGCGCCCCGGGGCTTGAAGCTGAGCTACGGCGCGCGGGACGGCGGCGTGAGTGACGTCGCCGACCCTGGGTACGTCACGTACGTCGTCATGGGAGCGGTTGGGATCGGGAGGGACGGTGTAGCGGACCTCGGATCCGATGATGTAATGACCCTGTCAAACGCGTCGGCGCGGTGGCGAGCGCCGGCGTTGGCGACGAACGACGCGGGATACGACGAAACCGCACCTTTCGACGGCGCGGGTATCGACGCGAGGACCGTGCGCATCGACGTACTCACGGCGCCGAGCCCGAGTGGCAGGGTACGCGTCGCCGACGTGAAGGTGTACGGCTACGCGGCCAACGAGATTCCTCCGTCGCCGCCGCCGCTCGCGCCTTCGCGTCCGCCGCCGTCACCGCCGCCGCCTTCCCCGCCGCCGCCGGACGCCGCCGATCAGGTCCTCGGCTCCGACGTCATCGCCGGATGCGACGAAGACGACGGGTACGGTACCTTGCGGACGAAGGCGAAGGACGAAGAGGACGACAACCGGGACGCGTGGAGGTTCGCGGTGAGTCCCGTGTTACTTCCCGTCAAGTCAACGCTCGTGGCGTGGACGTGCGCGCCGGGCTTCGACGTGTCACCGACGGTGACGACCAACGTACGAACTGTCGCGAACGTGCCGAACATCAGCACGTACCTGCCCGCGCGGAACACAACCGTCTTCCTCGCAGAGGTGAGTTCATACCTTAATTCCCGTACTTGTACTTGCGATCAACTCTTAGATTGACGACGTGTTTTGTGTACAGCTCGAGAAGGTCACCGCGCCTGCACTAATATCGCTGACGTCCGCGACGGGCCATGGGACCACTTTGCTGGTATCCACGCGCGACGTGGACGACCCAGACCCGGCGCCGCAACTCACGTGCGACGACGCGGCGCTCGGGGACCAAACGCTGTCGTCCCGAGGCGTCACGGCGGTGCGATACGACGCCGCGACTCTAGTTACCCATACGCTCGCGACGTTGGGGTCGGTTCGGGTCACCGCGCTTGACTGCCCGGACGACCGTACCGAGCTCGACCCTGGCGTGCTGTTTCAACACGTCGTCCGCGTGATGTCCCCGACGGAGAGTGGCGGCGCGATGGCACCGGCGGAGGTTAGCGGTGAGTGTCTTTTTATCTTTGAACGGGCAATTCGACTGACATCGTGTTTTTTACAGCTTCGTTGGTCCTATCCGGCGGCGGCGTCGGCGTCGACGAGGCGAGGTCGCTGACGGCGCAGGAACGGATCCGCCGCGCGGTGGCGTGGTCGCTACGTCGCGACGGCGGGACGTACGGCAAGACGGCTCGCGCCGAATCCGTTTTCCTCCGCTCCATACGTACCGTGAGCGAGTCGTCGCGACGGCGGGTGTTGTCGAACTCGAACGGCGCGGCGGATAAGATACGGCTGGATGTGGTGTTGAGCGTGGACGACGCCACGGCGGCTGGCGCCGCTGCCACCGCGCTGGGAACCGTGGTATCGTCCAACTCGCTGAAGAACTCGCTGGCGCTGGAGGGTATCGTCGTCGCCGTCGCCGGTTCGGTTCCCGTCGTCCGTTACTCTCGGGCGGACAGCGCGAACTGTTCCTTGGCGCTCGGTGCCGTGAGTACGTGCGCGACGAACGACGAGGATGAAGGGCGGGGGTGCCCGAGCGCCGAGGACCTCGGCGAGGATCAAGACGGTTCGTCTTCCGCCGCGTGCGTTTTAATCAACGGCACGGGGACGTCGTTATTCCACCCGTTTTTCCACGCGGCGTCCAACGACTCCGGCGTATGGGCCCGGCTGAACGTCACGCTGAACGCGTATGGGAGAGGAGAGACGGACGGAGGAAGCGAGTCTTACGATGCCGCCAATGACGGTTTAGGAATGAACGGTTTAGGAACCGTGGGCGCCCCAGACGCCGACGCCTGTCGCAGGTAAGTTTATTTTGATTCTCGTATGGGCAATTTGAATGACGTCGTGTTTTGTTCACAGGTGGCGTAACGTCTCCGTCGTCGTCCCCACCGGCCGCTTCGGTACCTGCGACGTGGACGCGGCGGCCACCGCGACCGCGAACGCGGTGCTGGCGGCGGTGTGGGAGCCGTGCCCGGCGCCGACGCACCCGTCTCACGTCGAGCGAGCTGGGTACCGAGCGGGTAAGTTTGTTTTAACTCTCAACGCGTGCGCGGGTGACTGATTGACAATTTGACTGAGTCCTGTGTTTTGTGTGCAGGTGCCTACTGTCCGGCGTGGGACGGCGGGGCGGATGACTGGTTCGACCCGGTGGTCGCCATCGCGTTCGCGGGGATCATAGGCGGCGCCGTATGCATCGCCGTGCCCGTGCTTTGGGTGCGAAGACGCCGAGCGGAGATGGACGCGAAGGGTATGTCCATCGACTGGGAGGCTATGGATTTGGAGCGCGTGGATGAAAAACGAAGGCTGAGGCTGGAGTCGCTCGGACTGTGGCCCGAGGGCGAGGCGAGGAGCGCGAGGCTGGGTCGGGGTGGCGGTGGTGGGGGTGGGAGGGAGAGGATGGGCGAGCGGCGCGACGGGTTCACCGAGCTCGGATCGCGCCTCTGATCATCATAGGACATAACAGGTAGTGGCAACGACGCGGGAACCATTGTTAGGAATTTGCCGGGAGGCGCTCTCATTGAGATCTCGCTGCCAGCTCACCACCCATCTTGAAAGTTGACGCGCTCGCTCACAGGCTGAGTGCGCGGGCACCGCCGGACCGGTTCAGTACTACGCGAAGATGATCAGCGCGTTGATGATAGGAGCGGGTGAATACACCTCGGGGTGCGTGTCCCACCGCCGCCGCCTTCCGACCCGCGCGCGTAGCCGTCGGACCCGAACGTCGCCTCGACGCGGGAGATTTGACGAATAACGTATCAATCCAGACGACGTGACCTCCCTTTCCCGCGTGCTGACCTCGACCTCCCACCGTATATATCACCAGATGTGTGTTCACCGAGGCTGGCGCCGCGCCGGATAAGCCCGCGGGCGTCGTCGCCATCACGTTCGCGGACCTGAGGCGCCGCGGCGTCATCGACGGGATGACCCTGTGCGACGTCTCGGGATCACGCGTGAAGGCCGCGCGCGAGACCATGGCGGCCAAGATCGGCGGCGTCTACAAGGACATGGACCTCACCATGACGACATTACCGGTGGATGACGTCGACTTCGATCCGGACGCCTTCAAGGCCGCCATCGCGCACATGAAGCGCGGCGACGTCGTCACCATCTTCACCCCGGACGACACACACTTCAAGATCGTCATGGCGTGCATAGAAGCCGGCCTCCACGTGCTGTGCGCCAAACCCATCGTCAAGCGCCTCGAGGACCACACGCGCCTCGCCGAAGCGGCGAAGGCCCACGGTGTCCTCGTCGCGGTCGAGTACCACAAGAGATTCGACCCGATCTACGTCGACGCCAGGGACCGCGTCCGAGCGCAACTGGGGAAGTTTTCATACTTTTCGTCGACGATGACGCAGCCCAAGGCGCAGTTGGACACGTTCGCGGGGTGGGCCGGTAAGTCATCCGACATCTCATACTACCTCAACAGCCACCACATGGACGTGCACGCGTGGTCGGTGGGACGGACGTCGAGGCCCGAGCGAGTCGTCGCGATGGCGGCGAGGGGAGCCGCGGAGAACAGGTGCGTTAATTTTTTATCTTTGTACGGGCAATTGGACTGACGGTGTTAACAATGTTCACAGGTTGAAACCGTCGGATGGTCGCGCCATCGAGGATACCATCACGCTGCTGGTGCAGTGGCGCAACGACGACGACAGCGTCGGGACGGCGACGTACACCGCCAGCTGGATCGCCCCCAAGGCTGACTCCCACACGCAGCAGCACTTCCACATAATGGGCCATTCTGGCGAGATCCGGGTGAACCAGGCCAAGCGAGGGTACGAGATGTCCACCGATACAGACGGGTTCGCGCAGTTGAACCCGATGTACATGAAGTACACACCGAGCCCATCCGGTCACTTCGCCGGTCAGCAAGGGTACGGGTACAGGAGCATCGAGGAGTTTGTCCGCGCCGCCGAGGAGGTCAACGCGGGCCTGGCTACGTGCGACGACATCTCCAGGCGCGACGTGCTCGCGACGGTGGACACCACGGCGAGGGTGACGGCCATGCTGGAGGCTGGGCGGATGTCGCTCGACGCGGGCGGCGCGGGGGTTCGCATCGTGTACCCCGACGACGTAAGGGACGAGAACGCGGCGCCGGAGAAGGAGGCAAAGAGGCTCGAGAACGGCAAGGCTGTGGACTGCGCGGCTGAGCCGGTGGGACTGAGGCTGGAGTGACGACTTGACTTGTGGGGCGAAAAGACGCCCCGACTGACCACGGGTTGTACTTGTATTCTTTGACACCGTAAACTAGTTCCATGGATAGTCTACGAGATTTCACGAAATACCTTCCTTCGAAGGTACTCGTCAAAGTTGTCACACGCAAGAGTTTCGCGAGATTTCACGTGCACACAACTGACGAGTCGACGCCGAGTCGTACGCATGTGATGAGACCCTTACGCGTTGAGGAGCGGGTTGGGAATGAGCTTGGGGTCGACGTACTCCGGGTAGAAAGTGTCGGACACGACCTCGAGGACGACGGACTGGGTGTTGTCCAGGATATCCTTGATCTGGTCGAACGGCGGGGAGTCCGCGGCGATGAGGCGGTCGTTGAACGCCCGCGCCTGCTTCAGGTTCTTATGGCAGTGCGCGACGGTGACGGCACGGTACTTGGAGGTGAACTCGCTGCCCGTGACCTCGGGACCGACGATGGCGCTGTAGATGCCCGCGCCGTCGTGCAGCTGGTCGCTCTCGGGGGACGTGAACAGGGGAACCCATTCCTCGTACGGCATCTTGAGGCCGAAGGTGTAGAGGCCGACGCCGCTGCCCTTCTTCCAGGCGTCGGGGTATCCCGTCTTTGGGTTGGCGCCGCGGAAGAAGTTGAGGTTGTGCGTCCTGTAAATAAAACACGACTTCAATCAAATTGCCGTGTATGCGGAAATAAAAACAAACTCACCACTGCGTCAAGTCGGTGCCGACCCATCCGGCGTCCCTTCCCTCCTGCCAGAAAGGGTTGGCGCCCTTGCCGGTGTCGACGAAGAACTTCTGGATCGCCTCGCGCGCGCCCTTGGCGGCGGGGTCGCCGTTCTCGTTGGGAACCAGCATGAACACCGCGACGGTCTCGCCGCCCACCGCTTCGGGGTTGCGGCCTCGCAAGATGGTGAGGTTGATGACCTTGGCGAAGGCTGGGCCGGCGGCGGGGCCTCCGACCTCGCCGGAGTGCAGCCCAGCTTCGAACGGTGAGAAAACTTCTTTGTACCACTTCTCGTAGGTGTAGGAGCCGAGGCCGTGGAAGACGCAGATCGACTGCGATGGATGGGGGATCATTGTTAGTTCTATATCGGGGTGCGTATCCAGTCGAGATATTTTGCGTGTAGAAACAAGGGCGGTCGGCTCGGGTGAACGCTCACGTCGGCGACGTCGGGACAGTCCTGCTTTCCGGAGATGATCTTCTTGGCCATCGCGGGGTTGACCGCCGTCATGTCCGTGGCCATCAGGGAGGCCAACGCCGCGGAACCGAGGCCGAGGCGCCTGCGCGAGAACATTCCGCGATCGACGTCGTCTGACTTGGCATCGGAGGACGCGTTGACGCGGACCGCGGCGCGGCGCGCGGCGGTCTTGGGAGCCTTACGCGCGCGGAGGGGCGCGTTGATGGGGGCGATAGTCGTCTGGGAGGCGAGGGCGAACATGTCGGAAGGGTTTGGCGGTCGGATGGTCCGCGCGGTGTGCAGTAGCGTTATGCATCTGAAATGTCGAACGCTGTGAACTTTCTCGAGAAACTTGCTTAACAGAAAGCGGAACCTCTCTTCCCGGAGATCTCACTCGTAGGGTGCCCACCTGCGCCGCGGGTGGTGGCGCCATGAGCCGGAAGGGAGGATGGTACGATAAGGACGACGACTACTACGATCACGACGACGATGATGACTACGACGACGACTACGACGACGGATTCGGCGCGTACGACACGGGCTCGCTCGCGCCCAAGGCCAAGGGAGCCAAGGGGGGCGGGGGCCAGGCATCGGGCGCCAAGGGAGCCAAGGGAGGGACTGTAGGCGACAAGGGAGGATCGGCCCAATCGCGTCCTTCGAAGCCCACGTCCGCGATGGCGAAGCAGATGGGATCCACCCCGAAGGAGAAGGGCGTCGTCGCGCCGTCCGGAGGTGCGCCGCCCGGCTACCCCGCGCGCCCCGACCCATCGACGCGCGCGTCCACGGGAGGAAAGCCCCCGCCGCCGGGGTTCGACTTCGCGACGCCGTCGCCCGACGAGGCGGTGATGGCGAAGCGAGTCAAGCCGACGGGAGGTACCGTCCCGGGGTTCGCGTCGCTATCCCTGGACGACGGCAGATCTTCATCCACGGCGCTCGGGCAGAAACCCCCGCCATCGCGCCCCATCCACGAATACGTCCCGAGCGACGACGAACTCGCGCACGCGTCAAACGCCAAACGCGACATGCACGTCGTCGTGTTGGGACACGTGGACGCCGGTAAATCGACCCTCATGGGCCGCGTGCTCCACCTCGTCGGCGTCGTCGATGCAAAGCAACTCAGGCGGAACGAGAAGGACGCCGCCGCGCTCGGCAAGTCATCCTTCGCGTGGGCATTCGCGTTGGACACCGC
>Ga0209631_10005345_pt1 | contig 13635 bp, 12 predicted proteins | sample COG_08_FD_184752 | JGI IMG/M metagenome (GOLD analysis project Ga0209631, IMG submission 184752) | Pelagic Microbial community sample from North Sea - COGITO 998_met_08 (SPAdes) (version 2) | ecosystem: Environmental > Aquatic > Marine > Neritic zone/Coastal water | place: Helgoland, sampling... | reverse complement strand
TGCTGAAAGCACAGATGTATCGATTAATACAGCTTTAGGTAGAATGCGTTATGCATTAATTAACTTAAGAAAACTAATTGAAGAAAAAGACATTATGCTTACCGTGCATTAATTGCTGAATGAAAATGTTAATTTATACATCCACGTAATATTAGCAGTTTGTTTTTCTTGTAAGTAAAATCATGGGTACGTAGATGAATCAAAAATGAACGTTGATGGGGCTTGCGCAATGGACTATACTCCTGTTTGTGATTGCGATAATATAACGCACAGTGATGAATGTGTGACAACAAACTCAAGGGTAAATTCTTGGACTAGTGGAGATTGCAATTAATCACTTTGGCATAGTTATTTCTATACATACAATATGCCTTTTACAGGATTTGTAAAGCAAGACTCATGGTGACGATTGCTAAGCATATTAAATAATGAAAAAGGGCCCACCAGGGAATTCATATATTGAGCCTATTGATTAATGTAAATAAAAGTACCAATAGAATCAACACAGGTTAGTAGCATTTTGGCAATGCTCATGGTGACCATTACCAAGCTACAACCAATCGTGTTTCAAAAAAAATCCTCCTTTCAATAATAAATAAAAAAACTTGACGTTAATTAAGTAGCTTGAGAGATACTTAAGCATATAATTTAAACGAATCTTTTATTTCGCCTATGAAAAAAGTTTTTACTCTTAATGAAAATGCCTTATTTACTCAATTCCGATTGCTATCTGCAGAAAAAGACCTCGTTAATGAAGTCTTAAAAGAAAAAGTTATTCGTCCCAAAAAGACAACAATTGATACTATTTTAAATTATTCTAAAGCTTTGAGTGTAAGGGAATCATCAATAATGAATCATATAGAAATGGTTTTAAATTAATTGATATTATGAGAACTGAAGTTATATTTAGAGAAATTTAACTTTATTGATATTAATCGAGATATTTTTATTTTGAATAGCTTCTGCTGTGGAAAATAAAAATAACGAAGAGAAATATTACAAGAGAAAAATTAGCATACAAATTTAGTTATTGTGATATCTGCAAGTTAACTTTTAGTAAAACCCCATTAGCATTTTGTTAATGGGGTTTTTTAATACTTAGAAATAATTTAATATGGTTGTTTACGTCTTTGGAAAAATTTCAACATGAAATTTTGTGGAAATCTCATCGTCTTAATAAGATTGCCACAAAAGCTATCGTTTTTTCATAATGACGATCGCTTTAATAATATAAATTATTGAAAACAAAAATCCCCGTTACTTTCGTAACAGGGATTTTGATTAAATAGTATTTACTAAATATTACCCCTCAACAACTTCAAATTCGATTTCTACAGAAATCTCTTTGTGCAATTGAACGTTAGCTTTGTATTTGCCAATTGTTTTGATAGTATCTCCGATAAGTTTAATATTCTTACGTTCAACTTTAAATCCAGCAGCAACAATAGCTTCAGCTACTTGTACGTTAGAAACAGAACCGAAGATCTTTTCGTTCTCTCCAACTTTCGCTGCAACTTTAATTTTAGCTTTTTCTAATTTAGCAACAGATTTTTCAGCCTCAGCTTTAACTTTTTCTGCTTTATGCGCTCTTTGACGTAAAGTCTCTGCGTTCATCTTCTTGATGGACTCAGTAGCCAATACAGCCTTTCCTTGTGGGATAAGGTAGTTTCTTCCGTAACCGTTCTTTACAGAAACAATTTCGTCTTTATCCCCTAGGTTATCTACATTATTTTTTAATAAAACATCCATGATTTGGGTCCTCCTTATTTTAATTGATCGGCAACGTATGGTAAAATAGCTAAGTGACGTGCACGTTTTACGGCAGTCGAAACTTTTTTCTGATACTTTGCTGATGTTCCTGTTAATCTTCTCGGTAAAATTTTACCTTGCTCATTTATAAATTTTAATAAAAAAACAGGGTTTTTGTAATCTACGTATTTTATTCCTGATTTCTTAAATCTACAGTATTTCGATTTTTGAACGTCAATACTGATTGGGGTTAGATATCTAATATCTGATTCTTTTCCAGCCATGTTAAATAGTTTAAGTTAATTAATTAGGCTTTCGCCATTGTTCTTCCTTTGTCTGCAAATGCAACGTGATCTTTATCCATTTTCATGGTTAAAAAACGCATTACCATTTCGTCTCTTTTAAATGCAACTTCTAAGTTTGCAATTACACTTCCTTCAGCTTCGAACTCAATTAAGTTGTAAAAACCTGTGGATTTCTTCTGGATTGGATAAGCTAATTTTTTTAAGCCCCAATCTTCTTCATGAAGAACTTTTGCACCACTGTCTTTAAGAACTTTCTTAAACTTCTTTACTGCTTCCTTTGCCTGATCTGCCGACAAAACGGGAGTTAAAATGAAAACAGTTTCGTAATGATTCATATTCTTTGTTTTGTTATTAAGAACCATGGTCTATCCACGATTCGGGCGGCAAAGATACATATATTTATCGGATTATGAAACAATTGATCCAAACAACTTAGGTTTTCGAAGAGTTTGGTAAATTTATATGTGTTCATATTGATGCAAAATATTGATACATAGCTTTATGGGGGAATATTTTAAAGCAGATATGGAGATAAAGAAAGAGCCAAAAATTGGTAAACCTAAGTTTTTTGGGTATTAGCTTATTAACATATTGTTGATAAGTAATGAATGCTAAAGTATTGTAAATATTGGTGTATAGGAAGAATTAATTTAGTTTTGTATCCCTGAAAATGGCAGAGGAACAATTCATAGTATCCGCAAGGAAATATAGACCAACTACTTGGGAAAATGTGGTTGGGCAAGAGACAATTAGTTCTACGTTACAACATGCCATTGATACTGGACATCTAGCACAGGCCTATTTGTTCTGTGGTCCAAGGGGAGTAGGTAAAACTACTTGTGCTCGAATTTTTGCAAAAACGATTAACCAACAAGACGGAAGCGAGCAGGAAGATTTTTCCTTCAATATTTTTGAATTGGATGCTGCTTCGAATAATTCAGTTGATGATATTCGATCAATTACAGATCAAGTTCGAATTGTACCCCAGGTAGGAAAATACAAAGTTTATATAATTGATGAGGTACACATGTTATCGACAAATGCTTTTAATGCATTCTTGAAAACGCTAGAAGAGCCACCTCCTCATGCTATATTTATATTAGCTACTACAGAGAAACACAAGATTATACCAACAATATTATCGCGTTGCCAAGTTTATGATTTCAATCGTATATCGATTCAAGATATGGCAAATCACTTGGCCTATGTCGCAAAACAAGAGAATATTAAGTTTGAGTCAGATGGATTGCATGTTATAGCAGAGAAAGCAGATGGAGCTTTACGTGATGCACTTTCTATATTTGATCAAATTGTAAATTATTGTGATGGTAACATTACCTACGATGCGGTAATTAAAAACCTTAATATTCTTGACTACGATTATTATTTCAAAATAACAGATCATTTATTGAAAAATGAAATTCATCAATCGCTTTTGGTTTTTAACGAAATCCTTGAGAATGGTTTTGATGGCCATAATTTCATTAATGGTTTAGGAAGTCATTTAAGAAACCTTCTTGTAAGTAAAGATGCTATTACATTGAAACTTTTAGAAGTCAGCGACAATGTAAAGGCTAAATACAATGAGCAATCAAAATTAGCAAATCCCAAATTCCTCATTGATGGACTCAAGATAATTGGCGAAACAGATGTCCAATACAAGTCCAGTAAGAATCAACGATTACATGTTGAATTAGCCTTAATGAAATTAAGCTCTCTAACCGCCATAGAGGGAGAAAAAAAAAAGTAGCTCATCCCACTGGGAAATAATACCACCCAATTTTTTATCAGAAGGTTTACCAGTTCCCCCAAACCCCGTTAAAATTACTCCAGAAAAAATTAAGGAAGTTGTAAAACCTACTGAAGAGAAAAGTTCTAATAAGGCGCCAATAGAAGTTAAACCTGAGCCTGAACATAAAATACAAGGAAAAAAACCAACGACAGGAAATGTGGTTAGTGTCCAAAGAAAATTTGCTGGTAAGAAACGTTCTGGAATTTCTATTTCTGCCATGCAAAATGAGAAAACAGAAAAGCAAGAAACGGAAGCTATAGAGGACCTAACAAATAAACCAAGAACCGATTTTACTATAAATGAATTAATGTCAAAATGGAATGCGTTTTCTTATCAGTTAAAAGTAAAGGGTAGGCAAGGGCTCTATATTACTTTGACGAAAAGAAAACCAAGGTTAAAAGAGAATTTAATTTTGGAGTTTATAATAGATAATGAAATTCAAAAAATTGAATTGGAAGAAGAAAGGTCTAATTTACTGACTTTTCTGAGAGTTGAGTTAAATAATTACGGTATCCAATTAAAAGTTTTGCTCAGTGAAGAAGATAATACAGTAGAGCACCTTTCTAGCAAGGATAAGTTTTTAAAAATGGCGGAGAAGAATCCTGCTTTGCATGAACTAAGAGAAAAGCTGAATTTGGATATTGAGTATTAAGCTTGAATAGAAAGAGCAAAGGGTATTTTATTTATGAAACAGCTTTTAATGCTTGTAGTATTTTGTTCAATGTAGAACTTGGACGCATTGCTTTAGCTGACAAGGAATCATTTGGATAATAATACCCTTCTAAATCAATCGCGCTTCCCTGAGCATTGTTTAATTCCATTACAATTTTTTCCTCATTTTCAGTAAGTTGTTTAGCAAAGTCTGTAAAACGATTACTTAGGTTAGTATCGTTGGTTTGCGCTACTAATCCTTGCGCCCAATACATTGCCAAATAAAAATGACTTCCTCTATTGTCTAATTCCCCAACTTTTCTAGAAGGAGATTTTCTGTTCAATAAAAATTTCTCTGTGGCGTCATCCAGTGTGTCTGCTAATATCTTTGCCTGCGGGATATTGTGTCTCTCACTCAAATGATCAAGTGATACTGCTAATGCTAAAAATTCACCTAAAGAATCCCATCTTAAATGTCCTTCTTCGGTAAATTGTTGAACGTGTTTTGGTGCGGAACCACCAGCTCCAGTTTCAAATAATCCTCCACCGTTCATTAGGGGGACGATTGAGAGCATTTTAGCACTTGTGCCTAGTTCTAATATAGGGAAAAGGTCTGTCAAATAATCTCTCATTACATTTCCAGTCACAGATATTGTATCCTTTCCTTCTTTAATTCTTGCTAAGGTAAATTGAGTTGCATCTTCCAGAGACATTATTCGAATGTCTAAGTTGGCAGTATCGTGATCTCCTAGATACGTATTTACTTTCTTGATTACTTCAGCATCATGAGCTCTATCATCACATAACCAAAATACAGCAGGAGTCTCGGTTGCTTTAGCTCTATTAACAGCTAATTTTACCCAATCCTGAATAGGAGCATCCTTTGCTTGACACATTCTCCAAATATCTCCTTCTTCAACTTTGTGTTCAATAAGTACGGTGCCATTTGCATCTACAACTCGAACAGAACCATTACCTGACATTTCAAATGTTTTATCATGTGAGCCATATTCTTCAGCTTTTTGTGCCATTAAACCAACGTTAGGAACTGTACCCATTGTTGTTGGATCAAATGCACCATTCTTTTTACAGAAATCGATAGCTACTTGATACAATTCTGCATAGCTATTGTCTGGTATAACCGCTTTAGTATCTTGCGTTTTTCCTTCAGCATTCCACATCATTCCGGAAGTTCTTATCATTGCAGGCATTGACGCATCAATAATCACATCACTAGGAACATGTAAGTTGGTGATGCCTTTGTCCGAATCCACCATCGCTAAATCCGGACCGTTTTCAAAGCAAGTTTTAATAGTAGTTTCAATTTTCGATTTTTTATCAGAAGGTAGTTGTTTTATCTTGTTGATTAAATCTCCAAAGCCGTTATTAACATCAACTCCAAGCTCTTCTAGAAGCTCTCCATGTTTTTCAAAAACAGGAGCAAAGAATACTTTTACAGCATGTCCAAAAATAATTGGGTCAGAAACTTTCATCATTGTTGCTTTCATATGCAATGAAAGCAATACGTTTTGTTCTTTAGCTTCTTTAAATTGTTCTTGAAAGAAACTAACGAGTGCTTTTTTGCTTAAAATAGTTGTGTCAATAATTTCCCCTTCTAGCAATGCTAGGTTCTTTTTAAGAAAAGTTGAGTTTCCGCTTGCATCTATAAATTCAATATTTACAGAGCTTGCTTTGCTCATGGTAATTGATTTTTCATTAGATCGAAAATCTCCTCCATTCATATGTGCAACATGTGTTTTGGAATCACTACTCCAAGTTCCCATAGCGTGTGGGTTATTTCTAGCATATTGCTTAACTGCTTTAGGAGCTCTTCTGTCAGAATTGCCTTCTCTTAAAACAGGGTTTACCGCACTTCCCTTAATTTTATTATAACGCGTTTGAATTTCTTTTTCAGTTTCACTCTCTGGGTCTTCAGGGTAGTTAGGTATGTTAAAACCACTTTCTTGCAATTCTTTAATCGCTTCCTTCAGTTGTGGAACTGAAGCGCTGATGTTAGGAAGTTTAATAATGTTTGCATCCGGACTTTTTGCTAAAACGCCTAATTCTGCAAGCGCATCTGCTTGTTTTTGATCCTCGTTTAAATTTTCAGGAAAATTTGCAATTATTCTTCCTCCTAATGAAATGTCCTTAGTTTCTATTTCAATACCTGATGGTCCAGTAAATGCTTTTATAATTGGTAGAAAAGATTGGGTTGCTAAAGCAGGTGCTTCATCAGTCTTGGTATAAATGATTTTAGCCATTTTATTGATTTTTTGAAAGGTTTTTATCAGGGTAGCAAATGTACTATTCGAAAGAGGTTTTTCCTAATGATAACATTGATTTTTAATGCAGTATTTTAATGCTAAAATTAGAAACCCTATTACAAGACGTTATTTTTTGCTAGGTAATATCTTTCGCATCATTAACTATTTTTTGTCATTGAAAAATACAAATTTAAAGAAGGTGTTTATCTATTTCAATCAGACAATAGGGTTATTGCAATTTGTTAAACAATAAAGAAGTATGTTTTATCCGGGAAATACAGAATAGACTATTGCTTGTCTTCTTCAACGAATAAGAAGATAACTTCATTCGCCTTTTTCATTCTGTAAGTTTCACGAGCGAATTTCTCTAATTCTTCAGGATTGGTGGTCAATTCATTTATTTTGACTTTTATTTTTTCAATTTCAATTCTTTTTAAATCATTTACTTCTTGAAGTTCACTTAGCTTATTTAATGATTTAAATTGACGGTAAATATTGGTGTCTTCAAAGGCTATTAATATTAAAAGTAATATTAATGTTGATAGGAAATATTTATCTTTTATTAAGCGAAATGACCTTTTCATTATGAGAACAAAAATAGAAGGTAAATGGGAAGGATAGTTTTATTGTTTTTTTTATTGTAAACAATTATTTGTGAGTTTACTGTAAATTTTAACTTTACAGAAGTAAACACAGAATGAAATCGTTTTTCAAAACATATTTATTAGAAATGCTCATGATATGGTGTGCTTTAGGGTTGTATCTCTTGGTGCCCTTTGGAGATTTAACTTATGGTCCTCAACTTGGGTTCTATTACCATGAAAACAATTCAATAGCAATACTATTTTATTTGGCATGTTTGTATTCAGTTATTGGAATTCCTTTATTCCTTGTAAAAGAAAAAGAAGAAAGTGGATCTAAGCTTTTGTATTTGGTTAATTCTTTTCTACAGAAAAAGTTTGACTATAAAGCAAAAACTATTGCTTTGGCTTTTGGTGTAAAGTTGTTCTTTATTCCGCTAATGATTCCTTGGACAGTGGAATTTGCTGTTGTGATAAAAGAGATGCTATTTGATACTACAAAGACATATAGTTCTTTTGTTTTGTATTTCAATGGATATTTATTCTTGCTTATATCATATCTTATAGGCTTTACAGCATTGGTGTTTTATAGCTTTGGATATTTAATTGAGTCGCGTTTTTTGAATAATAAAATTAAGTCAGTCGAGCCAACTATATTTGGCTGGGTAGTTACTTTAATTTGTTATCCTTTATTTTTAACCTTTGTTCTTATTGCTATCCCTTTTTACACAAACGATATGGCGTTTTTTAAGAGCCAGGAGATTACCTTTATTATTAGAATATTTTTATTGCTTGTAATGACATTTAAAATCTGGTCTATAGCTGTTTTGGGGGCGAAGTGTTCTAATCTTACTAACCGAGGAATTGTGACTAAAGGTCCCTATAGATGGGTGCGTCATCCACATTATTTAGCAAAGCTAATTGTATGGTGGATTACTTTAATTCCTGCCTTCGCCATTTATGATTTTTGGATTGTTGGAACTATGATTTTTTGGACAGTGATTTATGTGCTTAGGGCTTTTACAGAAGAAAATCATCTGCGCGCAGATGAAGAATATGTAGCTTACTGTTCTCAAGTAAAATGGCGTTTTATTCCTTATATATTTTAAGCAATAAAGCTGTTTTAATTAAAGTTGCAAATAGCAGAGCTGTTTTATTCTTAATATTCTTCAGTATCGTATTGATATAATAACTACTTTAAGCATCTAAAATGTAAATAAATGAGTACAGAATTAACGACACACAATTTTTCTGATATAGATATCGCACAAAATGCAAAGATGCAACACATTAGAGATATTGCCTCTAAACTAGGTATTTCGGAAGATGATCTTGAAATGTATGGCAAGTATAAAGCTAAGCTTCCGCTGACTTTAATTGATGAGAGTAATATTGCAAAAAACAACTTAGTCTTGGTAACTGCGCTTACTCCAACTCCGGCAGGAGAAGGTAAAACAACTACTTCAATTGGCTTGACAGAAGGATTGAATAAATTAGGGAAGAAAACAACTGTGGTTCTAAGAGAACCATCTTTGGGTCCTGTGTTTGGAATTAAAGGTGGCGCTGCTGGTGGAGGATATTCTCAAGTACTCCCTATGGAGGATATTAACCTGCACTTCACGGGTGATTTCTCTGCCATTGAAAAAGCCAATAACTTACTTTCTGCTTTAATTGACAATAACATTCAAAGTAAAACAAGAAACTTAAATATTGACCCACGAACTATTGTGTGGAAACGTGTAATGGACATGAACGATCGTTCGTTAAGGGATATAACAATTGGATTAGGTGGCACCGCTAATGGTATACCGCGCCAAGATGGGTTTAACATTACGCCTGCATCGGAAGTGATGGCGATTCTTTGTATGGCTGAGAATTTTGTAGATTTAAAAGCAAGACTAGGAAATATATTCGTAGGCTTTACATTTGCTAAAAAACCTATTTATGCACGTGATTTGAAAGCAGAAAATGCAATGGCAATTTTATTGAAAGATGCTGTAAAACCCAATCTAGTTCAAACATTAGAAGGGAATCCAGCAATTATTCACGGAGGTCCTTTTGCAAATATTGCACAAGGGACAAATACCATCCTGGCTACAAAAATGGGGTTGTCTTTAACCGACTATGTTGTTACTGAAGCTGGATTTGGAGCTGATTTAGGCGCAGAGAAATTTTTAGATATAAAATGTGTGTCTGGTGGGTTAAAGCCAAAAGCTTTGGTTTTGGTTGCTACAATTAGAGCATTAAGACATCATGGTGGTGCACCAAAAGAAGAATATAACACAGCAAGTGTAGAAAGAGTGTCAAATGGGTTTGCAAATCTTGAAAAACACATAGAAAACTGTAAGAAATTTGGATTGAACCCAGTGGTTGCGATCAATGCTTTTCCAACAGACTCGCAAGAAGAAGTAGATGTAATAAAAGAGAAATGTGGTGTAATGGGAGTTGAAGCAATTGTTGCGAACGGCTGGGCAATGGGAGGTAATGGAATGACTGATCTTGCAGCAGCAGTAATACGAGAAGTTGAATCTGGAAATAATGAATTCAAACCACTTTATGATTGGAAGCTTCCAATTAGAGAGAAGATTAAAATTATAGCAACAGAAATCTACGGTTCCGATGGTGTTGAATACAGTAAGAAAGCAATAACAGATTTGAGAAGAATAGATGAGTTAGGATTAAATGAATTACCAATCTGTATGGCGAAAACCCAGAAATCACTTTCAGACAACGATAAACTATATGCGCGTCCAACCGGATTTACTGTTAATGTTCGTGAGTTTGAATATGCTGCAGGAGCAGGATTTATTATTCCAATACTTGGTAAAATGATGCGTATGCCTGGGTTACCAGCTACACCGGCTTCTGAGGGGATGGATATTGATGACAATGGCGTTATATCAGGGCTGTCTTAATTAGATTAAATGGCAATACTCGATTATCAAGCAATAAAATTTGAAGGTACATCTTCTGAAAATAGGTTAGATGCACTTACTGTTGAAGAAGCTCTTCAAGTCAATGTGAATGGAAAACCATTAATGATTACGATGCGTTCGCCGGGTGACGATATTGAGTTGGTAAGAGGTTTGTTGCATTCCGAGGATATTTATACAGCCGTAAATGAAGATGTCGAAATTATTGTTAAAAGTGAGAACAAACAAGGGGTGATTTCTGCTGTGAATGTTAATATTCATCAAGATAAGCTGTGCGATGGTTATAAAAATAGTCGGAGCTTTTTATCTGTTTCTTCTTGCGGTATCTGCGGACAAACGGAGTTGCAAGAATTAAAAGGAGAGTTGGAAAATAAAGGAATTTTTAATCCTTTAGATTTAAAATATATGTTTGAATTGATGGATGGAAAACAAAAAACTTTCCGAAAATCTGGAGGATCTCATGCTGCAGCTGCATTTGATGAAAATGGTGAAATGCTGTGTGTTATGGAAGACATTGGACGACACAATGCAGTTGATAAAGTAATTGGAGCATTGTTGTTAAAAAAACAGTTAAACAAAGCGGTTGCAATAACTGTAAGTGGAAGAATTTCATACGAAATTGTTATGAAAGCGTTTAGAGCAAAAATTCCGGTTTTAGCAGCAGTTTCAGCGCCATCTTCTTTAGCTGTTGACTATTCAAAAGAACTAGGGATTACTTTATTTGGATTTTGTAGAGGTAAAAATGCAACCTGTTATTCAAATACACATAGAGTTAATGCTATCGATCAAACAAAATAAATAGGATAATTGAAAAGGTATGTCAAAAAATTTAAGTGAATTATCAGGAAGGAAAGGAATAGAAGATAACTTATTCGATAAGTTAGGGAAACTTTCTGTAAACGAAGGAGCACCTAGTAAAAAGGAATTACAGCAGTTAGCCGACGAATTCTTAGTTGGAAGTGCAAATACTTATGGGACTTCAACTTTTTATGATTTCATGAAACCGGAAAATAAAGGAATGAAGGCATATATCTGTAATGGAACAGCCTGTGTTTGTTCGGGTAAACAAGAGGCTGTAAAGACGGAGTTGAAAAAGCACCTGAAGGACGATGAAATTGGACATATGACTTGTTTAGGACGTTGTCATGAGAATGGAGCGTTTAATTTTAATGGAGAGAATTATTCAGCAAAAAGCAATGCTGAAATAGCAAGTATTTTAGCAGGTTCTTCAACGAATGCGAATAAAGATAAGTATATCGTCAAGGCAACAAAAGAAAACCTAACATTACCCTACGAAGGTTTTGAAGTACATTACGATGTGCTAAAGTCAGCTTTGAAAAGAGATTCCTCAGAAATTTTAGAAGAAATAAAAAAATCAAATGTCAGGGGTAGAGGTGGAGCAGGTTTCCCAATGGGTTTTAAATTGGAATCGTGTAGAAATGAAAATTCTGACACGAAGTTTATTATCTGTAATGCTGATGAAGGGGATCCAGGAGCATACTCTGATAGATATTTGATGGAACAACGGCCACATTCTGTTTTATTTGGGATGATAATGGCTGGTTATGCTACGCATGCTAAATGGGGGATATTATATATTCGTGCGGAGTACCCTGAATCCATTACCATTATTCAAGAAGCAATAGACGAATTAAGGTCAAATAATTTACTCGGAGAAAACATTGACGGGAGTGGTTTTAGTTTTGACTTGAAAATAATTAAAGCCCAAGGAGCTTATATATGTGGCGAAGAGACAGCGTTAATAAATTCAATTGAAGGACAGCGTCCCGAAGTTAGAACGCGACCTCCATATCCTACACAGCAAGGGTTATTTAATAAACCAACCATTGTCAATAATGTAGAAACGTTGGCAGCTGTTTATCTGATTATTAAGAATGGAGGGGAAGCTTATAAAGCTATCGGTACAGAAAAATCAAGTGGAACAAAATTGGTTTGTTTAGATAGTTTTTTCAATAACCCAGGAATTTATGAAGTTGAAATGGGAGTGCCGTTGTCTGCTATTGTAAATGAATTGGGTGGAGGCTTTAAGGAGCCGGTAAAAGCAATGCAAATAGGAGGTCCATTGGGAGGACTGGTTCCAGTAGAGAAAATCGATGCTTTGAATTTAGATTTTGAATCCTTTGCTCAAGAAGGATTTTTATTAGGACACGCCTCTGTTATTTGTGTGCCAGAATCATTTCCGATGATAGTGTTTTTGGAGCATTTATTTGATTTTGCGGCTTACGAAAGCTGTGGAAAATGTTTTCCTTGTCGTTTAGGTACAAAACGTGGACATGAAATGTTGAAAAAGGCGCATGAAGAAGGAGAAAAAATAAGCAAAGAACTTTTTGAGGATTTACTCACAACCCTGCAGGAAGGGTCCCTATGCGCTCATGGAGGTGGGATTCCTTTACCCGTAAAGAATGCAATGCAGTATTTCGAAAATGAATTAAAAGAATATTTTAATTAATGAGCTTGTTTACTCCAAATACAGATTCTATTAATAGCTTCTACGACAAGGGCAGGTATCTCATGGTTTGGAGAATTAGCCTGCTTTTCATAGTTGTTTTTGGAGCCTTAACTGCTATATTTATATATACGAAAGAAGATTCGTCATTCCCCACATTTGTCACTTTTGCTATAAGTTTCGTAAGTTTTATCTATTTGAATATTACAAAAAAATTTATAATATTTTTTTGGCTTTATGCGATTATAGGAACTATAGTGGCCAATTTGGCGCTGAATTTTATATTCGGACCTTCTCATTTTGTAGATTTTATTTGGCTACTTGTTTCTGTGCTAATTGCGTTTACCGGAATAAGTGCTAACGTGGGTTTAATGTTTCTTATTATTAACGTATTAGGAATGATTTATTTTATGTTTTTTTCACTTAATAGCCATATTGAAGATCAAGTAACTTTGTCTTTTACTAGGCAAATAGCTGAAACTATTGAGATTATGTTTTCTATTTTTGTTTTTGGATATATTATGGTTCAATTTATCGAGTTTCAAACGTATGCAAAAAAACAAGTTAGAATTATTAACGCTGATCTTCAACTAAAAATCAATGAGAATAAACTTTTGGTGAAAGAAGTGCATCACAGAGTAAAAAATAATTTACAAATAATCGTTAGTCTTCTGAGGTTGCAAAAGGAAGAGGATAGAAAAAAGGGAAAAGACAGTTTTGATGATTCAATAAATAGAGTTATGGCAATGGCTTTGATTCATGAAAAATTGTATCAGCAAAATGATTTGAAAGAAATAATAATTGAAGACTATATTAATGAATTCATTTCAGAAGCAAAAGCTTTGTATGGCATGAATGAAAAATTAACAGTTAATTTTAAATCTTCGGTTGGT
>Ga0209631_10005341_pt1 | contig 13639 bp, 13 predicted proteins | sample COG_08_FD_184752 | JGI IMG/M metagenome (GOLD analysis project Ga0209631, IMG submission 184752) | Pelagic Microbial community sample from North Sea - COGITO 998_met_08 (SPAdes) (version 2) | ecosystem: Environmental > Aquatic > Marine > Neritic zone/Coastal water | place: Helgoland, sampling... | reverse complement strand
CTTCCGCATAATAATTGTTCGATGTGCCCAGGGACAGGCCAGAGATACGTATAGGTGATATCGTCCGGCTTCTGCTTTATAGCCACTTTCACCCGAAGGGCCAGCGGAGCCATCCGTGGTGACCCAGTTACGAAACAAAGAGTCCTGTCGCTCGTAACGACCGTTGTGTTTTTCGGTTTGATACCAAACATCGTGCCAGACCCCTTCAACGAGTTTGCCCATGACTTTGTGCCTGAGAGTTAAAAAGTGTTCTAGCTTTTCATGCGGTTATCAAGCGCCAGCGCGCCTGGACCATTTGCAACGAGGAACAGAAAGCCGCCCGCAATTGCAATATTTTTCATAAACATGATGAACTGGACCTGGTCACCGAGCGGGTTGTGGAACAGAACTGCAGTTAAGAGAGTGAAACCCGCGAGCATAAATGCGACCACCCGGGTTTTGAAGCCGATAATGACGGCGATTGCAGCACCCATTTCAAAGACTATTACGATTGGTAGCATTTCTGCCGGAACACCCATTGCGGCCATATAGCCCTCCGTTGCTTCAAAAGCGGATGTTTTGGAGATACCGGAAAGTAAAAAGATGGCAGAAATCAGAATCCGGCCAATTGTGCTGAAGTAGGGGATGAAGGCTTGCATGGGCTTGCTCCTGAGCAATTGTTAGTTGTATGCGTATGATGCGTTGTCACTGGATCGGGAAAAACAGAAGAATAATGAATTTATTGTTCGTGTAAAATGAACAATAATGAACCGTTTTTTAGAAATGGAAATCTTTGCAACGGTTGCCGATGCCGGCAGTGTCAGTGGCGCTGCGGAAAGACTGAATATGGCGAAGTCGGCTGTTAGCAAACGACTCTCGGATCTTGAAGCCCGGCTCGGTGTTAGCCTGATGACGCGCTCAACACGCCGTTTGTCCCTAACTGACGAGGGCGTAGAATTTTACGAGCGTTGCATCAGCATATTTGCGGCCGTTAACAACGCAGAAGAAGGTGTAGCCGAAGCTAATGCCGAACTGTCTGGCCCAATTCGTATTGCGGCACCACTGTCCTTCGGTCAGCAGCATTTATCTTCCCTCCTCATCGAGTTCATGCAGCGCCATCCGGATGTTAATGTAACTATGGATTTTAATGATCGCCAGGTGGATCTTATTGCGGAAGGTTTTGATCTTGGTGTTCGGATAGCGAAGCTCGGTGACTCCACTCTAGTAGCGCGCAAATTAGCACGCGTGCGAAAGGTTGTTTGCGCCAGTCCAGAATACTGGGCAGCAAACGGTCGGCCGAAAAAGCCTGTTGATCTTAAAGCGCATGTCGCCTTACGTTACTCGTTATCCGCCGAACGCGGCTGGATCTTTACAGGACCGGATGGGACACGCGGATCTGTTAGCGTGCCCACATTGCATTCGGCTAATAATGGCAGCGTGCTTTGTGATGCCGCTGTTGCTGGACTCGCTGTAGTGCTTTTGCCAGTATTTCTAGTGCATGAACAAATTGCTGCGAGGAAGCTTGAGCCGGTACTGCTGGATTACTCCTGGAATGATCTTCATGCTTGGGCCGTTTATCCGCAAATACACCGCTTGCCGGCTCGCGTTCGCAGCCTGATAGATTTTTTGGCCGAAGCATTTGGTGAGACGCCGTATTGGGAGGCTTGCTTGGCGGAAGAGTAAATTATCATTACGTCTTGATGATTCAACCGTGACTCACTACGGCGCATAACTGTAGACTCGCTACAGGATAGCATTTGGCGGGTGTAGTTCAATGGTAGAACCTCAGCTTCCCAAGCTGATGATGTGGGTTCGATTCCCATCACCCGCTCCAATCAGATAAATATGAATCAATAGGAAAGAGCGAGCAATGAATATGAAAGCAAGAGAAGTGAAAACAGTTGCTGATGCTCGGCAAATTGTCACCGAGCGCGAACTTGAGTATGTAAAAGTAGCTGTGACGGATACGGATGGGGTGTTGCGTGGGAAATATATGCAGCGGGATAAGTTTTTATCCGCGCTGGAGGGTGGATTTGGGTTTTGTGATGTGGTGCTGGGCTGGGACTCGAATGATCAACTTTACGATAACGTAAGCCTCACAGGTTGGCACACGGGGTATGGTGATGCTTCTGTTCGCATTATTCCAGAAAGTTGTCGGGAACTGCCGCTGGAAGATAATTCGCTTTTATTTCTTGGGGAGTTTGTTTCGCCCGCAGATGAAGTTTGCCCGAGAAGTCTTCTTCAGCGGGTGCTTGAGCAAGGAAGACAGATGGGCTTCAGTGCAACGGCAGCCTGTGAGTTCGAGTTTTTCGTATTTGAGGAAACGCCCGACAGTGTCAGAGAGAAAAACTATCGAGATCTAAAAAACATTTCACCAGGATTTTTCGGATATTCGATGCTGCGAAATTCCGTATTCTCAGAGTTCTACGAAGATCTTCTTGAGCTCGGATTAAAAATGGATTTCCCTTTGGAAGGTCTTCACACTGAGACCGGGCCTGGTGTTCTGGAGGCTGCAATTTGCCACAGCGATGCATTAGCTGCGGCGGACCGTGCGGCGCTATTTAAAACCTATACCAAGATTCTTGCGCAGCGACAGAACTGGATGGCGACTTTTATGGCTAAGTGGTCTCCGGATTGGCCGGGACAAAGCGGCCACATTCATATTTCTCTGACAGATTCAAACGATGAATCAGTTTTTCATGACGCGAGTAAAGAACAAAATATGTCAGAGAACATGCGTCATTTTATCGGCGGTCAGCAGGCTTTGATGCCCGAAATTCTCTGTATGATTTCTCCCACCGTGAATAGTTTTTCGAGATTGATTCCAGGCTTTTGGGCGCCGACGTCAGCGAGTTGGGGGGTCGAGAACCGAACCTGTGCGCTGCGCGCCATTTTGGGAAAACCGGCTGCGCAACGAGTTGAATATCGAATTGCTGCGGCCGATATTAATCCTTATATCGCAGTCGCTGCCGCGATTGGATCAGGTCTTTGGGGAATTGAAAACCAGATTGAACCCGGAAAACCCGTAGTTGGAAATGCCTACGATGTTACTTTCCCCAAGAAATACCAGCTGCCAGCGACGTTGAGTGAGGCAGCTGGCCGGCTTCGAGCATCAAAACCGGCCCGTTCGATATTTGGCGAGCAGTTTGTCGAACACTATGCGTCAACTCGTGAGTGGGAGGAGCGTGAGTTTCGAAAGCACATCACAGACTGGGAGATGGCCCGTTATTTTGAGATCATCTAAAGATCAGTGTATAAAAATATTTGCTTTGAATAAATTTAGGTCAGCGATCCCAACAAGGGGTTTATACAAATTTTCACTGGGTAAGGCGCCCGTGATCGTTTTTTAGGAGAAATATTTGAACGCGAACTGGAATTACCCAACGGCGATTAGAGTGGGGCCCGATCGACTCTCCGAGATTGGAGATTGTTGTCTTTCGCTTAACCTGCGAAATCCGTTACTGATTACGGATCCCGGGATAAAAGATTTTCCGTTTATCAATGCGGCAGTTGACTCATGCAAGGCGTCGGGTCTGGAATGCGGCATGTTTAGTGATGTTCAGCCGAATCCGACGGGGACGAATATCGAGCAAGGCGTAACTGCTTTTAATTCAGGCGATCACGATGGCGTAATTGCGATTGGTGGCGGAAGTGCGCTTGATGCAGGAAAAGCCATCGCGCTGATGGCCAAGCAGGGCGTATCGATTTGGGAGCTTGAAGATGTAGGGGATAATTGGACGAAAGCGGATGGTGCGGGTATTGCGCCTATTGTCGCCATTCCGACGACGGCGGGTACCGGCTCTGAAGTGGGACGCGCATCCGTGATTCTTGATGAAGCTGCGAAAGTTAAAAAAATAATCTTCCATCCCAAGATGGTTCCGGCAATTGTGATTCTAGATCCCATGGTTACCACGGGACTGCCACCCATGCTCACTGCGGCGACGGGAATGGATGCGCTATCCCATAGCCTGGAAGCGTGGTGCTCGCCGGCCTACCATCCTATGGCTGAGGGGATCGCGGTGGAGGGTATTCGTTTGGTTCGCAACTACTTGCCGACGGCTGTGACTTCTGGATCTGATGTTGAGGCTCGAACACAAATGCTGGTGGCATCAATGATGGGGGCCACCGCTTTTCAGCGAGGGCTTGGGGCAATGCATGCACTTGCGCATCCATTGGGAGCACTTTATAACGCTCATCACGGCACCTTAAATGCGGTGTTGATGCCTTATGTCCTTGTTGCGAATCGTCAGGTGATAGAGCCCCGCATTATTCATCTTGCAAGGAGTATCGATATTCCAAATGCGAGCTTTGATTCATTTTTAGATTGGGTGCTCGAGTTGCGTGAGACCGTTTCAATACCACAAAATCTTGAAGACCTTGGTATTGACGATAATCAGGCGGATCTTATCGGCAAGATGGCCGAGGTCGATCCCTCTGCCGGGACTAACCCGATTCTTTTTGACGCAAGTCAGTATCAAAGTATTTTTATGAACGCCTTACACGGTAATCTAAGCTAGCAATATGTCTGATTTTGCTACCAAACCGATTGTGGTCGGTATCCTCCAATGTGGTGAGGTGCCTGATACGCTTTCTGCTCAATTTCCCGACTACAACGAGATGATTGAGATCGGTTTAAAAAGAGCGGATCACAATATTCACTGCAAAACTTTTCGAGTATTGGACGGTGAGATCCCACATCCAACGGCGTGTGACGCGTGGATCACAACCGGTTCACGATTTAGCGTAAATGACTCGAATGAATGGACTGAGAAATTTGGTGAATTTGTTTCGGATGCTCATCAGCTGAAAATACCGTTTGTTGGCATCTGCTACGGAATGCAGATGATGGCAAAGGCCCTCGGCGGCAGAGTGGCATATGCTGAGAAGGGGTGGGGTGTCGGGGTTGCGACAAGCAATGTTTATGAAAAAGCGCCTTGGATGGCCAATCAAAAAGCGGTCGCAAATCTTGTGGTCAGCCATCAGGAACAGGTGACTGAGTTGCCAGCGGAGGCAGTTCTAATGGCGGGTAGCGATTTCTGTCCAAATGGGATTTTTCAGGTTGGCTCGTCAATGCTGGGAATTCAAGGTCACCCCGAATTTACGACTGATTATTCACGAGCGTTGATGGACGCTCGTCGCAGTATTATTCCGGCGGAAGCTGTTGAAGCTGGAATGGATTCGCTTTCAAAGCCAGTAGATGGATCATGGACTTTTGACAGCATTATTTTATTTATCAAATCACAACTCACCTAGAGATAGGTTGATGTTGGGGCAATATGATAGGTCTTCGCTCAGTGCCGGCCCTATAGAGAGTTAATAATGATTGTAAAAATTGGCACGCGTCGCAGTGATCTCGCTATTTGGCAGGCGGAATTTGTTCGTGACGAGTTGATTCGCCATCATCCAGATATTGAAGTAGAGCTTGTGGGTGTTACGACGGAGGGCGATCGAACACTTGATGTTCCGCTTTCAGAAAAGGGCGGCAAAGGTCTTTTTCTGAAAGAGATTGAAAAAGAACTGTTGAATCATAACGTGGACATTGCAGTTCATTCCATGAAGGACGTCACGATCACGGATCCGGTGGGTTTGCATATCCCTGTTATTTGTGAGCGGGCCAGTCCTTTCGATGCGTTTGTTTCAACTCATTATGAAAATTTGGAATCGCTTCCTAAAAATGCGAGAGTGGGTACCTGCAGTCTTCGACGACAGTCTATCTTGCGCCATCGCTTCCCGGATCTAGAAGTCGAAAATCTCAGAGGGAACGTTAATCGGCGGTTACAGCGTCTGGACAATGGAGATTTTGACGCGATTATTCTTGCCGCTGCAGGATTACATCGTCTCGATATGGCAGATCGAATACGTCAGGTGATCGCGCCCGAGGTAATGCTGCCGGCTGTTGGGCAAGGCGCGGTAGGCGTTCAATGTCGAGAGGATGACGAAAACATTATAGAGTTGATTCGGCCACTTAATCATTTGGCGACTCAGTGTCGCGTGCATGCCGAACGAGCGGCTAACGCTCGTCTAGGCGGAGGCTGCCATGTCCCTGTAGGGGCTTTTGCTGAACTTGACAATGGTTTACTCGAATTGCGAGGATTTGTAGGCGACCCCGATGGCTCGCAATTAATTTTTGCAGACATGCAAGGGGCCAAAGATGCGCCCAATCAGACGGGTTACGCGTTAGCTGAAAAATTACTCGCTCAGGGTGCAGCAAGGATTTTAGAAAAATTTTCCGATGTCTGAACTCAAAGATCTCTCTGTTCTTTTGACACGACCAGAGCATCAGACCGAAGAGCTTCGCCAGTTAATCCAAAAAGCGGGCGGGAACCCCGTTCCTTTTGCTGTGACTAAAATAATCCCAATGGACGGCAATCATCTACTGGAGCCACTTTTTAGGGATAAGATCTCTAAGACAGATTTGGCCATATTTGTGAGTCCAAATGCGGTGACTTTCGGGATCAAACTTCTGGAAAAGCACGCGCTTGCATTGCCCTCAGATTGTAAGATTCTTGCGGTAGGGCCCGGGACAGCAAAACTCATTGAGCACAATAGACTCAAGGTGCATGACTATCCGAAAGCACATTTTAATAGTGAAGCTTTATTAGCCCTCCCAAGCCTTGATCAGATAGAGGGCAAGCATGTTCTAATGGTACGAGGTTTAGGTGGCCGAGAAAAAATCGCTCGAGAGTTATTAATTCGTAAGGCCATTGTCTGCCACCTGCCCTGTTACGAGCGATTGCCGTCAAAAGATTTGGATACTAGCGTTCTGGACACTTTCTGCCGCGAAGAAAAACCTGCTATTGTCTTTACGAGCGTGAGCGCAGTTGATCATTTTTTGCTCCTAAATAGCGCAAAAAACTTAATGTCTACGCCGAGCCTGTTCGTTGTTGTTTCGAGTAATCGGATTGCGACGCATTGCGCGTCGCTGGGTTTTAAAGGACAAGTCATTGTGGCGGAAAATGCCGGCGCACACGCCACGCTTGCTGCGCTCGAGCGTGTTGTTGTGGCGACTTCAGTGAATAATGGAATAAAAAATCATGCCTGACACCGAGACTGAGAAAGATTTAACCGATCCCGTTAAGTCAGTGGATGCAAGCCAGGATCGTACTGTTGAAAAAGCGGCGTTGCCGGATGTAGCGCGTAACTCAGGACGTGGCATCGTGGTCCTTGGCTTGGTTTTAGCGGTTACGGGCGTTCTTTTGAGTGCGTATACTTTTTATGTGACGCAAGTCGCAGGTCGTTTTGAGCTTGGCCTCGAATTAGGTCGTGTTGATGGAATTTCTCGTCAGCTCGATAAATTAGTACTGAAAAACGAAAATCTCGAGTCTTCGTTGGATGAGGCACGATCCGAGAGTCTTGAGACCCAAGATAATATCCGTTCTCAAATCAGCGCCGTGGAAACTGAGCTTGGTTTGAGGATCAGGACACTTTCTGATCAGCAAAGTCAGGAAGGTCAGCAGCAGCGAAAAGAGCTCGATGCAGTGGCGGGCGCACTCGCAGATATGAGCTCTCGTATCGTCACTGCAGAGCAAGAATGGCAGCTCAACGAAATTAATTACTTACTGGAACTGGCCCACCAGCGGTTGACCTTAACGGGCGATACTAATCTGACTCAAAAAGCATTGCTGATTGCAGATGATCGCCTGTCAGGATTTGTGTCGCCAGAAATTCTCGAAATACGCCGTTCAATTTCAGATGACCTCAAAAAAATTAATGAGCTCTCGGTTTCTGACTTTTCTGCGACGGCAATTGATCTCAGTACGTTGATTTATAAGATTGCCGAGCTGCCGCTTAAGGGTGATAACGCTCGACCGTCGTGGGAAAACGTTCAACTTGAAGAAGGTTCCGAGCCTGCCACTACAGCGATTGAAAAATCGGATCAGAACAATTGGCTAGTTTGGGCTAAAGAGATTTTTGGTGATGTGTCACGTTTGGTTCAGATCCGTCGAGTCGATCAGACCCAACTGCCAAAACTTGAGAGCAGCCAGAGATTTTTGGCATATGAGAATTTACGGTTACAACTATTGGCTGGACAACTCGCATTGTTACAGCGGGATCAAGGAGTCTTTGAGGCAAGTATTCAACAATCACGTGCATGGTTGATCGCGTACTTTGAAGCGTTAGATGCGGCTGTCGTGTCTTTCGATCGCCGTCTTGTTGAGATATCTGAGATTCAGTTTGCCTGGGAGGTTCCCAGTATCTCAAAAACACTTGATTTGATGCGCGAGGAAATTAAGCGAAGAGAACAGCGCCTGTGATTGGAATGATCTTGCTATTGACGGCATTTGTAATCGCATTAACGCTGGGTCTTTTAGCCCAGGACGATCCGGGGTATGTGCTGATCTCCAGGTGGCCTTATGAGATAGAAATCTCTTTGGCCTTGTTGTTAGCAATATCTATCCTTGGCGTTGTTGGCATTTATTTTTTAGTTCGTTCTATTGTGCGAATTTTTCGAACCCCAAGTGATATCCGAAGCTGGCAACTGGCGCGCGAACATCGCCGCGCGGACGACGCGACGTTGTCGGGGTACGCTCGATTAATTGAGGGAGAGTGGGAAGAGGCTGAAGTCTTGCTTATTGCTGGCCTCGGTAAAGGCAGCACACCGTTACTACAGTATCTTGGTGCAGCATACGCAGCTCAACAAAGGGGAGATTTTGAAAACCGAGATCAATATCTTTTAGAAGCGCGATCGCAAAGTCCAGAGCACTTGACGGCCATTGAAATCACACGCGCCCGTTTGCTTGAACGGGCGGGCCAAATTGATGAGGCACGCGGCGTTCTTGAGGACTTATATGAGCAGGGTATTCGTCATGGGGCAGTGCAAATAATGCTCATTGATGCGCTCCGTCAGCAGGAAGACTGGCCTGCGCTTGAAAAACTGATGCAAAAAAACCGTGAAATAAAAAAACTACCCCATGCGGAAAGCGTATCGCTGCGTCAGCAAATCCAGATGCATAGGTTAACCGGGCACGATGATCCGCAAACGGCGTGGCGTCGCTTGGATCGTCGTGACCGGAAGAATCCGGTTCTGCAGGCTGCGCACGTCCGCGCCCTAATTGATGCTGGACAGTCTGATCTTGCTGAGAAATTCCTAAGAAAGTGCATTAATCGAAAATGGGATGGTGAGTTGGTTCGTTTGTACGGATGTGTTCGTTCTGAGCGAATTGATGAGCAACTCCAAAGAGCGGAACAGTGGCGTCTGGGTCGCCAGGATGACCCCAATTTGCTCATGACGTTAGCTCGATTGAATATCGAGAATAGTAATCGCCAAAAAGCAAAAGAACTGGTCTTAAAGGCAATCCAGATGGGGGGTACGAAAGAAAGCTACCTCGAATTAGGTTTATTACTGGAATCGCTTGGAGAGTCTGACAAAGCGCTTCAGTGTTACCGACGGGGTTTGCAATTAGAAGAAACCAATCGTCTTAATAAAATGCCATCAGGACTACCTGTAAAAACTGGCGAACTGGTCCCGGTCATTTCATCTTCGGCACGGTAAAACATTATTTCTCTGAGGTGGCGGGCTTTGCGTACATGCCAGCGGGTTCTCAATGACTATGCCGTGTCAGAGGCGTATTCAAATGAGTCAAAATAAAGTCGTTCGATAGCTAGTCCGGCGTCTTCAAAAGCGTTTTTTAACGCTTCGATCATCGGTGGAGGACCGCTGGCATAAACATCGACCTGAGAAAGATCAGGGAAATGCCGCAGTGCGGCCTCATGCACCCATCCCTGCTCGCCCGACCAGCTTTTGTCCTCTTGTGGATCTGATAGAACAGGTGTGTAATTAAAGTTGTCGTATTGCTCACTCCATTGGGTGAGCAGGTCATGAGCATAGAGGTCGTGAGCGTTTCGAACGCCCCAAAATAAATGAAAAGGGCGCACGGCTTGGTCTAAAAAAGCACTTTCTAAAATCGCTTTGATGGGGGCAAGTCCGGTGCCCCCTGCGACCATTATTGCGGGCTGGTCGCTGTCTTCTCTGAGAAAAAAAGTTCCAAAAGGGCCTTGAAACCGTAATAAATCTCGAACTTTTAAAGAATTGAAAACTTGCCCGCTGAAGTGGCCATCTGGAACCAAGCGAATATGTAGCTCGAGACCCTCTTCAATACCAGTCCAGTTTGCGATTGAAAAACTACGCCGCCGGCCGTCGCGGAGCAGTATGTCAACGTATTGACCCGGCAGGAAGCGAAAATCCTGATTTTGAGGCAGTTTCAGCTTAACCACCATTACATCATGACAAGCCTTTTCCAGCACTGTTACCCTACAAGGTAGTGTCCGGATCGGCAGGGAGCTGCCTGCGGGTAACTCAATCGCTTCGATAACAACATTCGTCGAGGGTCGTGCCTGACAAAGCAGGATTTGTCCGCTGTCAATATCGGCTTCCGATAGCGCAGTCTGGGGCTCAGCTGGAGATTCAAGCGACCCGGAGACGAGAAGCCCTTTGCAACTGCCACAGGATCCGCTTCGACAGCTGTAGTTAAATCCATAGCCATGACGGGTAGCGGCATCCAAAATTGTTTCAGTTGGGTCGACGCTGAATTCGGTTCCGGTTTTCTGATTTGTAACGGTGAAAGTCATAAAATATGAAGTATTAGGTCAAACGCGGTTAGAGACACAATTCTCAAGTAAAAAATTCCCAATTTTCCCCGTCAGAGTCTGCGAGAAAATACCTCTGATGACAATCCTTAAAAAGCCAAATGGCGACATAGAGTTATGCCTGAACTACCTGAGGTCGAGACGACAATGCGCGGGGTGCAGCCTTTTGTAGAAGGTAGAGTGGTAAAGCACGCTGTTGTTCGCGAGCGTCGATTGCGTTGGCCCATCCCCCGAGATTTTAATCAGAAAATAGAAGGGCTTAGGATCAAATCAGTCAGTCGCAGGGCGAAATACATTTTGTTTGAAACAGGCCACGGGTTTGTGATGATTCACCTTGGTATGTCGGGCCGACTTCGAGTGCTTCCAAAAGATACCCCACCTTTAAAGCATGATCATTTGGATTTAGTTTTAAGTTCCGGGAAAATTCTCAGGTTCCACGATCCACGACGTTTTGGCAGTGTGCTATGGATCACGGGCCTTCCCTCTGAACATAGGCTGCTGGCAGCATTGGGCCCAGAGCCTTTTGATCAAGAACTCAGGCCGGAGTATTTGTATCGCCTGTCACGTGGTAAAAAAGTGACGGTAAAGCAATTCATTATGGATGGGAAGATTGTTGTTGGTGTGGGCAATATCTATGCAAGTGAGGCACTTTTTCGTGCGGGCATTCGCCCCGGCCGGGCGGCGGGTCGGGTGAGTCATATTGCCTTCGCTCGTTTGTTGGGAGAGATTCGAGCGGTATTGAGCGAAGCCATTGAAGCCGGTGGTACAACGCTTCGTGATTATTCGCGAGTCAATGGTGAGCCTGGTTATTTTGAGCAGTCGCTCAATGTTTATGAGCGTGCGGGTTTACCCTGTGTAAATTGTGAGAAAATAGTCCAGAGAAAAGTAATTGGACAGAGAGCATCTTATTATTGTCCTCGATGCCAGACGTAGTGTTTACACCTGTTTTGAATAAAAAATAGAACTTTGGGGTAGATATGGAACTCGACGTTAATTTTGTAAGAGCGCAATTTCCTGCTTTCAAGGCAGAAGAGACCAAGGACTGGGCGTTTTTTGAAAACGCGGGCGGGTCTTATGTTCCCGCTACGGTCATTGATCGTTTACAGCAATTTTTTGTTGAACATAAGGTTCAACCTTATAGTTTTTCAGGGCTCTCCAGGAAGGCCGGGGAAGAGATGGATGAATCGTATGCCGCAATTGCTCAATTGCTGAACGCAAGAGAAGACGAGATCACGATTGGCCCCTCGACTACCCTAAATTTTTACGTGCTCGCACAAAGTCTTCGTCACCTGTTAAAAGTCGGTGATGAAATCATCGTGACTAATCAGGATCATGAGGCCAATATTGGCTGTTGGAGAAGGCTCTCGGAGCACGGCATTATTATTCGCGAGTGGCGAGTTGGTAAAGCAGATGCCGAGTTGGATCTAAATGACCTTGAAGCGTTAATTAACGAGAAAACAAAAATTGTGTGTTGCACGCTTTGTTCTAATCTCGTTGCCACATTTAATGACATGAAAAGTATCACTGAAATGGCGCATCGGGTGGGCGCTTTGGTGGTAGCTGATGGTGTTTCTTACGCGCCTCATGTGATTCCGGATGTGCAATCGTGGGGCGTGGATTTCTACGCCTATAGCACTTACAAGACATTTGGAACTCATCAGGGCGTATTGTGGGGATCCAGTGACGCGCTCAAGAAGACTGAAGGGCAGGGGCATTACTTTAATGAGGAAAAGTCACGCTATCGCTTAAATCCAAGTGGACCTCAACACGCCCAAATTGGGGCGCTCGCGGGAATCACGCAATATTTTGACAATTTGTACCGCCATCATTTTGGCGATAGCGACATGGGTATCCATCAAAAAGCGGTGAAAGTTTTCGATCTTGTAGAGGCTCACGAGGCAAATCTTGCTAATCAGTTGCTTGATTATCTTAAGAATCGGGACGACATCCGAATTTTGGGGCAAGATCATGCGACTCCGGGAAAACGGGCTTCGACGATCGCTTTTCACGCACGCGGGATGCCGTCGCAACACATTGCTCAGAAACTTGCTGAACATCAAATCGCGGCTGGCGCTGGCGATTTTTATGCTTTGCGCTGTGTTGAATCATTAGGGATGGACCCTGAAGATGGAGTTGTTCGGGTGAGTTTGGTGCAATACAACACGACTGAAGAAGTTAAGAAATTGATAGGCGCGCTTGATAGCATCCTGCCCTAGCATTCGCCGTGAAGCGGCCAATTTTTTAAATTGGACCAAAGAGTCGGATTAGAAAAATTTTGATAAACAGAATAAGAAAATATTCCCAGAAAAGAATTGGAGACTTGGGATGAAACAGCATGCGCGAGTCGTGGTGATTGGCGGAGGCGCTCTTGGAGCGGGGTTACTCTACTTTCTTGCGAAAGAGGGCTGGGATGATATTGTTTTAGTAGAGAAAGGTGAGTTGACGTCTGGGTCAACCTGGCATGCCGCCGGCCTGATTCCTCATTTTATTGGCGGACTCAGTATGGCAAAGCTTCATCAGGAAGGACCTGCACTTTATAAATCGCTTGAAGCGGAGACAGGCCAGGCGACAGGCTGGCATGGTTGTGGCGCGATACGACTCGCGCTTAATGACGCAGAGGTTGATTGGTTTCATTATGTCAAAGGTATTCTTGATGCTGTGGGTAGCGAGTGTCATTTAATTAGCCCCAGTGAAATTCGCGAACTCCATCCGTTACTAATGGTTGATGATGTCAAGATGGGTTTTTACACGCCGAACGATGGACATACGGATCCTGCCAGCGCAACCAACGCGATGGCGATGGGTGCCCGACAAGGTGGCGCCACCATTTACCGGCATACTCGAGTGACCGGCACCCGTCTTCTTGAGACCGGTGAGTGGGAAGTGACGACCGATAAAGGCTCGATCACCTGCGAGCATGTTGTAAACGCCGCGGGAAGCTTTGCTAAGCAAATAGGAGAGTGGGTGGGCCTCGATCTTCCGATTGTAAATATGGAGCACCACTACCTTGTGACTGATAATCTTCCCGAGGTTGAAGCACTTGATCGCGAACCGCCCGTGGTTAGAGATCCAT
>Ga0209631_10005340_pt1 | contig 13645 bp, 10 predicted proteins | sample COG_08_FD_184752 | JGI IMG/M metagenome (GOLD analysis project Ga0209631, IMG submission 184752) | Pelagic Microbial community sample from North Sea - COGITO 998_met_08 (SPAdes) (version 2) | ecosystem: Environmental > Aquatic > Marine > Neritic zone/Coastal water | place: Helgoland, sampling... | reverse complement strand
TTGTCCTTCTAGGATATCCCAATTAGTAACAGCAGGATAGTAACTAAAACAATTCCATAACTGTAACTCATCCAGTCTACGCCTAGGAACGTCCTCTGGTTTAAAGCCTCTTTGAATGAACGCAGATATTGGGAGACGATAGAAGACAGCTCCATTTTCCATAATACAATGAAAAAGTACACTGTGCCCCGTAATACTCGATAAACCAAAAATAATGCAGTCTTCAACTTCACCATGATGTTTTTTAAGGTCAAATAAATATTCTCTCTTAATTTGTGCATAAGTTACCGGTATGTTTGCGTTTAGATATGCCATAAATCATTTTGCCTGTCCCCAATTAATACCGTTCTTATAAGTTACTTTGTTTTTAATTAATAAAGGAATAGCTTCTTCCATAGTTTTTTTAATTAATTCTGCATCTGTATCATTTTTTACAGAAATACACAATTCATCATGAATCTGTATGTGAGGTAAAATGCCCTGCTCATATAAATCTACCATGGCTTGTTTTGTCATGTCAGCAGCTGATCCTTGAATTAATTTATTTAAAGCTTTGTAAGTAAAAGCTGGTGTGTAATAATGATGAAAGTCATTTAGTTCTGGATCAGGATCTCTTTCTTCATCTACAAGTTCTGCTTTATAAGCTGTAATAGCTTGATCATAAGTAAGAATAGGAACAGGATCAAATCTACGTGTTTCGTTATTCCATTTTCTATTGGTAGTTTCCCATTTTTCAAACCTACAAAATCTATCTCCTAAAGTAAAAAGAAGCCCCTGTAATTTAGCAAAAGCTATTAAATCATCTGATAATTTTTTTACAAAAGGAACATATGAATGGTATCTTTTAAAAAGATCTTGAGCCTCAATTCTGTCTAATCCTAATTCTGCTTGTAATTTAAATTTACCCATTCCATAAAACATACCTAAACTAATAGTTTTTGCCTGTGTTCTAGAAATATTAGCCATCTTTGCTATAGTAGAGTGAAAATCAGAATCTGCATCTTCTTGATAAGATTTTTCAATTTTACAAATACTATTTACTATGTCTGTGTAATATGGATTTTTAATTTTTTCAGGCACATCTTCCTGTAATAAATCTGGATCGCTTTTTAAAATTTTAATTGCATAATGTACAACAATCCGTGGTTCTTGTTGCGAGTAATCAAAACTACCCCACTTGTGGTCTTCTTCAGGTAAAAACATCTCTCTCATTTTTCTACCAAAAAATCCTTTTGACGGAATCTGTTGTAAATTAGGGTTGGACATAGAAAATCTTCCTGTAACTGTACCACCTTGATCAGATCTAATTTGATTTATATCTGCATGTATTCTACCTTCGTGTACATAACTTAATAAACCTTCTACAAAAGTATTTAAATTTTTATCTGCTTCTCTAGCTTTTGCTACCATTCTTAACAAAACTTCTTTGTGATTTCTTAAATAATCTTTAGGAAGTTTAGGCATTTTAGATTTAGCTGTTATTTGATAATCATCTACTTTTAAAAAATCTAACAACTGTTTAATAGAGGACGCTGCCCAAAGCTGTATATCTATACCTGTTTTACTTTTTATAATTTTTGTTATTTTATTTTTTCTACGAATCAAAAAACCCTTGAATTCATTGGCTTTTTGGACATCTATTCTAACTCCTTTAAATTTCATGTCAACTAAACAAGGGAATAATTTTGTTTCTAAATCAAAAATATTTTGCAAGCTTTTTTGTTTCTCTTCGTATATAATTTCTTTTAATTTTTTTTCAAAAACATTCCATAGTCTTAAAGTTAAACTAACATCTTGTTCAGCGTAGTCTTTTACTAAACTGTATGGAAGTTTATGCATGTTAGACATAGGATCTTTTATTCCATGATCAGCCAAAGATCGTTCTGTTAAATCCCATTTATATTTTGTATCCTGTAAATAATCTTTACTAACTGCATCTAAAGAATACTTCATTCTATTCTCATCAATAACTGATGCTGCAATCATAGTATCTAGTAAAGGTCCTTTAGGCATTTTCCCTGTTGCAGATCTTATCCAACATACATCATACATTGCATTATGAAATACTTTTTTTATCTTTTCATTCTGAAAAATTAAATTGTTTAACTTAAACCAAGTTTCTTTTGGATCTAAATTAGATGTCATTGCGTGTTGTATTGGAAAGTATAAAGTTTGTTTTTTTGTAGCCACTGCTATACCAGTAACGAAACCATTTTTTATTACAGCTCCAGATCCTTTTTTCTTTAAGTCTGGATCATAAGTTTCTAAGTCAATGGCAACAGTGTCTATTCCTTTTAAATCAAGATCTTCAATCTCTGGTACAGTGCACATTATTTATAATCTCTCTCTATTATCATTTCTATATAATGCATAGCCTTCTCAAGATCTTCTTTCCCATTTTTTTGAGAATGCCTACATATATATTTTATAGCATTGCCTTCTGCAAAAAGCAACTTGTTGTCATTTACAAACTTACTTGGCTGAATCGCAAACTTTTTATAGTGAGATCCTGCAATTTGTTTATCGTACGTACTCATTTTTTCTTCCTAGCTCCCTTCCTGTTTGTGTCCTTAAAACCCATAAATCATTTTTACCCCTGCTGCACCCTACATATGCTAGATAAAGCTGCTCAAAATAGGGCTCAGGCCTTGTAATCGATAGATCTATGATGACATTATCTCTGGTAATACCCTTTACTGTATGAAAATTACCATATTCTATCTTAGCTTTTTGGTTTAAGTTGTTGTTATTAATTACGTTTCTAATATACATAACTCTCTCTTTAAATTTTAATTGAGCTTCGTCTCCTTTTACTTTCTTACAAAGATTGTAGAAATCTGTAGTGCTAACAATTGAAGAAGATAGATAGCCTAAATTAACAAACTCTTGAAATGTATAATCTCTGTTAATCATTTTTTTAAAAATTCTAGAATCTTTTAATTTAAAGTCTTTGTCCATATATTTCCAATAAGATTTAATTTGATCTAAAGATTGAGGAACTCCCTTTAAAAATAAAGGCCAAGAATAATGAGAATTAAGTTCAGCATCAGACACTTTTTGATAACCACCTACAAGAGAATATTTAAAACCATGTTTATGTAAAAAAGGCATTAACCATGTTTTTGATTTTTCTGCTCTAAAAGTAAATAAAAAAGACTCATCACTATTATTTATTTTATTTAATAAATTACTTAATTCTTGAGAACCTTGTAAATTTGGTAACATACTTACACTACCTTTTACTTTTGTTGAAGACCAAACTCTTTTATAATCATAGTGATCCCAAATAGGTTTTATTATTTTTTTGCAATACTCATTTATAGCTTCACTACATCTAAACCCTTCTTCTAATTCTACATAGGGAGTCCTAGCTAATGTTTCAAACAACTCTGGATTAGATCCAGAAAATTTAAAAATAGTTTGATTAGGGTCACCTACAAAATATAAATGTCCATCTTTAATATTCTCTGACATTTTTTCAATAGCCGTTAGCTGAGGCACATTACTGTCTTGAGCTTCGTCTACTATTAAAGCGTCTATGACGTGAGGATTTGTGCTTCTATTAAAATTATCTATCATGTCATTATAATCTTGAATAAAATTATCCTTTTTCCATTTTTCATAATCTCTTTTAATATTAATTATTTGATGATTGTTATAAGGTTTATAAGCTTCCAAAGGATCCTCTGTAGTGTTCCAATGTTCTGCTATAGTTAATCCACGTCCATGTGCTTCACTAATACATCTAAAGACAGGGTGTTTTTTTAAAGGGTCTTTCATTGTCTTTGCTCCCTTTGCAAGGTTCATTAAAGGAATTACTTTAAGTAATTCAGGATAATCTGTTTTTTTACTAAATACTTCTCTTCTAGTTTTTACAGCTGCTTTACAATATGCATGTATTGTACGTATTCTTTTTTCTAAAAAATCATCTACATCTTCTTGAACGATTAAATCATTTTTTATCTCATCTAAATTTTTTATGGCTTCTCTTAATTCTTTAGTTGCAACATTAGTATGAGATAAAAGTATAAGTTTATCTGCACCATATAATTTATATAGTTCTTTGTATTTTTTTAAGATCCAAATGTGAGTTTTACCTGTCCCTGGAGGACCAACTACAAATCTAATCTTCGATTGCGTCTGCTTCAAAGTCAATTTCTTTTACCTCTCCCCCTTCTTTATATTCACCTTCAATTGTTATTTGTTCACGTGGTAAATCCCATTTATCTATTTTCCAAGATACACAAGACTTTCCATTAACTTTGCCTTTGTTTTTATTGGCTTTAAGTATTCTTTTAACTTTACGTACAAGATCAACACGTTTTATTGTTATTCTTTTTGAGTCTAAAAAATCTTCAAAAGAATCTAAATTAAATTCTAAAGCTTCTTTTTTAATATCATAAAAAGGCAATTGAAAATCTAATAAATTTTTTTTCTCTGTAAACGCAGACTTAGATGCAATGTAATGTTTAAAATGTTTAATAAATATTAAATCTTCACTTGCCTCTTCTATATAATTATCTGACTTCCTTCTTGTTTCAAATTTCATTTTCATAATTTTTTCAAAGTCAACAGGCTTCATTTTAGGAATCCAAACCTGTGCTTGTTTCATAACTTCATCATAAAAAAACGACTGCTTCATTAAAGTTGGACCATCTACTTCAATTAAAACTTTTGTTTTAACTCCATCTCTAGTGCCATTTACTTCTATTTCATATCTATCAGGAGCGTATTCAATAATATCTCCAATAGCTTCTTGTCCTTCTACAGCTTCACTAGTAATACCAATCCAACTAAATAATAATTGAATAGTTTTAACTGTACAATCTCCACCTACTGCTGATGCAATTGTTGGCATACCTAATTTTCGATTAGATTTAGAATGTGTTGTTCCTTTTTTACTTCTATCTTGTGGTCTATCATCTAAAGCCTCCACTGAAATTCTATAAATAAAATTATCTATTTCATCTAGAGTCCATTTTGTATGACTTAAAAGAACTCCAGCTATTGCTGTACAATAATTATCTCTGTCTCCTTTTTCAGGATATAAAATACAAAGGGCAGTTGATAAAGCTATTTTACCAACATCTAATTTTAAACTACCAGAATATTCTTGTATTCCTTCATAATGTTCCCATTCAATAATTTCGTTGTTTAAATGATATTCACTTTCAGGAACCAAAGTATACTGTTTGATATCATGTCTTAATTCACAAAGAGTATTCCCGTGAGTAAAGTCTTTAGTATAATTACTTAATTCTTTTGGTAATATAAATTTTATAGGTTCAACTGAACCTGTCCAAAGATAATGACTTGTTGGACTATTTTTTCTTCCAAATATTGCACTACACCCTTTAAGGTAATCGCTTGTAAATCTTTTTATTAAATGATTATCTACATCAAAATCAATATACTTATCTAAACGTAGAGCCATTTGTCGGCCTAAGTGCTCTGCTTTCCATTCTTCTTTTGAAAGTTTAAAACTTAAATCACTCCACTTTGTAAGTATAGACCTTTTTTTATCACAGGGTATGATTACGTGTCCGGAATCTATCCAGTCTTCATAATTTTTAGGCGCTTTATCATTTACTTTCATATATTCAACACAACTTTAAAAGGGCCGCTTCAGTCTCCCTTGTCGGCCCCCTTATTTTCCTACGCAGGAACTATAAATTTAAAGTTTTCTTTGTTTTAGACTGTTCAGGCGTATCAGTTTCATGTTTAGCTTGAACTGCACCTTTAGATACACTAGCTGCAAAGTTCTTCGCTATTTCATAAACGCCTTTGTCTTGAACAGGACCTACTGTAGATACATCCCAACCAAACCAAGTTCCTTTGTCATTAGACATTTGAACTGTTTTTAGTTTATAAATGTGGCTATATGTAGGCGGTGTGAATAAACCATTCTTACCTTGTAGTTTAAGTCCCATCATCATTGAGTTCCACTTACGACTAATTTTTAATTGAGTCGATTTCATAGAAATCAAAGCTGTTGTTGGACTCTTACCCAATAACACTACAAAATGATTTGCTGTGTTCTCGATATAATTACCGTTAGGCAATCTATCTTTGTAAGATTTATCACGAGTTGTTTTGCTCATGATATCGCTAGATGCTTCGTGTATTGCTACAGGAGCACCTTTGCTTTCTCCTCTGTCTTGCCATTCTACAAGTTGTCTTTTGTAGTGCGCAGGCAATACATCTACTCCTTTTGCACCGTCAAAAATTTCATTTGTAACAGTGTTAAGGATCATACCGGGTTCTGCTCCCTCGATATACTTTCCATCTCTCTTGTTTATTTCAGGAGATAATTGTCCTAATACTTTTAAAAATGGTAATGCAAGATCATCTTGCGCCATATTCTGAGTACCTTGGTGTGCATCAGCTTCGAATAAATTCGTTGCTAGAGCACCCGCTTCTTGTTTTTTTGTTACTTCGCTCATGTTTATTGTTTCCTTTTTATGTTAGTTTTATTTCCAACGAATACGTTGAAAAGTTCCGTCGGCATTTCTTTTCCTGCCTCAATACGCTCACGGACTAGCGCTTTCAAAGTCATGGGTTCTACCTTCAACTTTTGTGTCGGTTGGAACCCTTGACCTTTCGCAAGTTCGGCATAATCAGCCGCCTTGTTATCTTCGTTACGCCCAAAAGATACGAGTATCTCGTTTTTGATTATATCTCCTAGGTTGTTTTCACGAAGCCAGTTAAACGCCTTCTCTTTATTTGCTTGAGTAATGCTGGCGCTATAATTTGTTTTAACTTCTAATGAAGATCCATCTGATAATTTAAGAAAGGACAAACCCATCTCAGACATCATGGTTGGTATAACTTCACCAGAAATATGTTCTGATTTCTTTTTTAATTTTTTTATATTTTCTTCTGATCTTTTTATATCTTCTTCTAATCCTTGAAGAGCTTCTACTTGGTCGGCTAACGACTGAATGTTATCAGTTTTTTGTATTACGTTTTCTTGGTCTTTTTCAAAATCTATTTTGCTCATCTGTTTCTCCTTTATTATAAATGTCGATTTCTATTGGATAGTATCTTCTTTCTTGTTTGTCCCATTTTAATAGATTAAATTTTCCATTTGTCAAGTCTGATACGATACAACAGGCGACACCTATTAAAGCAGGATCTCCAGTTAGTAATAAATAATCTTTCTGTTTGAAATCTTTAAGTAATCTTTTTAACTTTAAGATTAGTGGTCCAGGTGAAAATATCATTTGTGCTCTTTCGTCTAGTAAAAATTTTATTCTACCATAACCCGTTGCACCCATAATATTTATTTTTGGACGACCATCTCTAGTACCTGCAATTTCTTGTAGTACATGTACGACAGATTCCTTATTTATTTTAATTTCTGAATAATTTATACTTTCTGGCATTGACAAACATATAAGCTTTATTATATAATATGTCAATAGAAAGAAGTATGAATTATAAATTTAAGACAAAGCCATATAAGCATCAGCTTACTGCTTTAGAAAAATCTTGGAACAAAGATAATTTTGCCTATTTTATGGAAATGGGTACAGGAAAAACTAAAGTGTTAATTGATAATTTAGCTATGCTCTACGATAAAGGTAGAGTAGACGGAGCATTAATTATTGCTCCAAAAGGAGTTGTAGGAACTTGGTATAATCAAGAATTACCCACACATTTACCAAACCATATCGAAAATGTGTCAGTTTTATGGCAACCAAATATTAATAAAAAACAAAAAGAAAAACTAGATACTTTGTTTGAAACAGGGGAAGACTTACATATTTTAATTATGAACGTTGAAGCTTTTAGTACAGAAAAAGGTACAGAGTTTGCTAAAAAATTTTTAAGATCTCATAAATCATTAATGGCTATTGATGAATCAACTACAATAAAAAACCCTAAAGCTAAAAGAACTAAGAATATAACTGACTTAAGTAACTTAGCTAAGTATAGAAGAATTATGACAGGATCCCCTGTTACTAAAAATCCCTTAGACTTATACTCTCAATGTGAATTTTTACACCCTTACTTGTTAGATTTTACTTCATACTATGCTTTTAGAAATAGATACGCTGAAATGAAAACACTACATATGCACGGCAGACAAATACAAATTGTTAGTAATTTTAAAAATTTAGGAGAACTTTCTGATACTTTAAAAAACTTTTCTTACAGAGTTTTAAAAGAAGACTGTTTAGACCTACCAGATAAAATTTATATTAAAAGAAATATATCTTTAACAACAGAACAACAAAAAGTTTATGAATCTATGAAAGAAAAAGCTTTAGCTATTTTAAATGGTAAACAAGTTACATCTGTGTCTGCATTAACTCAATTGATGAGATTACATCAAATTACTTGTGGTCATTTTGTTGCTGATGATGGTTCAGTTCAAGAAGTAAAAAGTAATAGATTAAATGAATTAATGGATGTTTTAGAAGAGATAGAAGGTAAAGCTATTATATGGGCTCATTACCAACATGACATTAAAAAAATTATAAAGTCTATTGAAAAGGTCCATGGTCCGGGTTCCGTGGTTGATTATTATGGACTCACGGCACAAGAACATAGACAACCTAATATTAAAAAGTTTCAAGAGGACGATAAATGTAGGTTCATTGTAGGCACTCCACAAACAGGTGGATATGGGATCACGCTAACACAGGCAAACACAGTTGTTTACTATTCAAACGGTTATGATTTAGAGAAAAGATTACAATCAGAAGATAGAGCACATAGAATAGGTCAAAAGAAATCAGTAACTTATGTTGATATTATGGCAGAAGAAACTGTTGATGAAAAGATTGTAAAAGCTTTACGTAAAAAAATTAATATTGCTTCTGAAGTTTTGGGAGAAGATCTTAGAGATTGGATCTAAGTTAGTAACTTATCAAAAAAGAATAAGGCCACAGTCCCCACCGTAGCTAATAATACCCAGTAGATTTTATCTACCTTACCACCCAATTTTTCTACATCTTCGTGTACATGTTTTAAATTTTTTTTAACACCAGAAACGTGTCCGTATAATGATATGATGTGTTCTCTGGTATTTTTAGGTTGTATAGCCATATTAAATTTTTTGTTTTATTACTTGTTCAGACGGGGATAATAAAGCAGTTTCAGTTCTTGTCAAGTTTGTAGCAGGGTTCACGTTTTGTGAAACCTTCGGAACTTTAGGCTGAGGTGTCTCCGGTAAAGGAGGCGTTGGAAGTTTAGTTTCAGGTTTACCAAAACCACTAATTGGACTACCTTTTCCAATAAAAGGTATCTTGTCTCCAAGAAATGTTCTTATTGCTCCTGGTTTATTTTCTTCTCTAGGTTTACCTGGATCATAAGGCGCATCATAAGGAAAAAATCTTTTATTTCTATTATTTTGAATTACTCTTCTAAATTCAGCTTTAGGATATAAAAAGTCTTTATTGACAACTCTAACATTATCTTTATCTTTTTCATTCATTCTATCAACAAGTTCTTCAATGTTTTTAACTTTTGTTTTAAATCTTGGTTCAGAAAAATTAATAGGTGTAAATTCACCACGCATTAAATTACCTCTCATTTTTTTAGACATGTTGGCATCTTTTAATATTTTTCTTATTGTAGGTTTACTTAAATCTAAAAGTTCTAAATCTTTTAATCTAATATAAAATTCTTTTTGAATTCTAAAAGCTTCGTCTTGCATTTGTTGAAATTCCTCTGTCATTACAGAAGGAGGTCTATCCATATAATTTTGACTTTTATAAAATTTTTCTGTTTCATCAGCAGCTCTATTTAATCTATTCATTTCCGCAGCATAAAATCTTAAATTTTTCTTTGCGTCAATTCTTATAATTCTAATTCCAGAAAGCAAAGCTACTAATTCATCTTGTAAAGAAATAGGTTTACCTGAACCAGATACATCATCTCTAAGTCCTTTAACAACTTTAGATCCACTAGTTAAAACTCCTGGTGCTACACCTTTTAAAATGTGAGCAAATGATTTTTCTATTTTATCATCTAAACTATCTGAAGGAGAATAGATTCTAGATCCTGATCCTGTTACACCACCTCTTGCACCGATAAGTATACCAGCACCTAATACATCTTGTACTCTTTCTAAGGCAATTGCTTCAGAAAGAAATGGATCTAACAATGTCATTACAGGTCCTTCTGATGCAAACAATTGATCTAAAACATAAGCTTCTGTATCTTGAGGATTAATTTTTTGTGTAGCAGCCATGTTTAAAGCAGCTTGAATAGGTTTTTCTAAAATATCGTAAGGACTAAAATATGAAAGATTTACAGCAGCAGCTTCACCATTCTTAAATGGTTCTATTGCAAGTAAGTTAGCATTCTTATCCCATGGTGCTGCATCTGATCTTTTGTATGCATCCCATTGTTCTTTTGTAGTTCCTGTAAGAGCTAAAGAAGTTTTAACTGCACCAGTTCCTGCTCCACCTAAAGCTAAACTTAAACCTGTTAATCCTCTATATCCCATTTGTCTTATCATAGGGTTATCATTACCTATTTGTTTTAAACGCATAGACATTGATTTACCTGTTGTTCTTAACATTTCAGAAGAAAAGGATACGAAGTTACTAAATGGTAATTTTCTAAGAACTTGAATAGCTGGTGGAACTTTACTGTAAGTTGGATAAATATCTCTTATTGTTTTAGCAGAAATTTCGTCTAAAATATCATCAAACGATTTTGCATTACCTGTAACAATATCTTTTTTAGATATGTTATATCCCATATCTCTACCGTATTTTACAGCTTCATCTATGTTTTTAAATATGTCAGACAATAAAGATCTTTCAAAACCAAAGCCATATGCTTTCCATAAGTTATCTCCCCCTGAATATACTCTAGCAACTTTATCTGATAAACCTTCTGTAAGTTTTAAAAATATTTTATCAAAACTATTTAAACTTCCTTTTTTAATATCATCAACAACTGCTCTTAATTCACTTACAACTACGTTCTCGTCCCAAACTCCTAATCTAATTAATTTTTCTACTTGATCATTAAAAGCAATTTCATCACTTACATTTTTAAATTGTCCTTCTTTAAAAACATCTCTAAAAACTATTTTCATAGATTGAGGAACACTTCCTCCATGGCCAACATGACCAGCAGCTAATGAAAAGATAGATGCAGAAGTTACGTTACGTACTTGTGTTTGAGGAGAATATAAAGTTTTACCAGCTTGCACTGCTGATTTAAATTGAATTATTTGTCTATAAATACTAGCTTGCATCATTCTGTTTAAGAATCCCCCTGTTCCTAAAAAGTTTTGTACAAGTTCTGGAGAAGTATAAAGACCTGCTAATTTAGTTTTCATCATACCTACCCCTGGTACTTTGTTAATAGGCATAGGATTTTTATATGCAACTCTAGCTTCATCAGCGGATTTAAATAACCATTTATTTTTTAAACCCATATCTGCAATACGATCCATCATTGTTTTCATTGTAGAAGAAGCTATTGCATCAGTCGTTGTCATTAATATAGAGGCTCTTAAATTTTTTTCTTCTCCCAAAAGTTTTTTAACAACGTCTGGAAGTTCTTCCCCTGTTTTTAAAAATTTATATTTATCATCTCTTAAAATTTTTGTACCTATTCGTTTTAATCTTTCAATAGGATTTGATCCATCAGTTCTTCCCACTGTTAAAATATCATCAACCATGTCTTCAGCATACAATCTATAAGCTTGTTGAGGATTTACTTTATTTTTGTTGTAAGCGTTAACGGCAACTTCTCTCAAATCTCTATTTTTAGTTACAATATTTTTTGTAATCCAATCAACTGCATTTTTTCTAATATCTTGTGGTGGAACATGAAAAGGTTTTGAAAAGATAGAAAAAGATCTAACATAATAATTTTTTAAATTTTTAGTTAAAAAATTCTTAAGGTCTCTTGGAACTTCTGAATCTTTTGGTAAATAATCTTTAAATTCTTTTAATGTTTTATCTAATTGTTTTCTTAAATCTAAAGAAAAACCACGTAATTCTTTTGGTAGTTCTGTAATCTTAATTTTATTTTTAATAAAATCATCTACCTTATCTAAATAAAAACTTTCACTTGCTTTAGAAGTATCATTTGTATTGTATCTTCTTTGAAATGCTTTAGCTAAATCGTAAGCTTTTTTTTCTAAAGCTGATAATGTTTTATCAAATCTTCTTGCTCTTGATTTTACAAACAGTTGTCCTGTTTCTCTTGCTCTTCCAACATCTGTTGGATCTTTACCATAAGTTCTAAACCATGATAAAAAGTTATCAAATCTTTTTAAATTTCTCTCTCCTAATTTAGGACTTGTTACAGATAACAATCTCCAATCTTCAAAATCAGGTAGTTGTTTGAAAGGGTTTTTTCCAAATGTTTTTATAAGAAAAGGGTTAATAGCTTTTTTAGTTGCATAAGCTGATAACTTTTGAGTTCCTCTTACTAAAGCATTTGTTGGCACTTTAGATAATAGATAAGATGGAAATCTAAATACAGCGTTGTTAACACCTCTAGATCCATATCTTAATCCTTGATTTAAAACAAACTTAGGTCCAAGGTATTTGTATCCTAATTGTAATCCTTTTCCTAATAAAGGAAACCCTGCACCTACTGTTGTTCCTTCAAAACCATATCTTAATTTATTTCTAAATACAGCTGCCGCTCTTTTTCTTCCAGACAACCCTGATGTTTTTTCCATTTTCTTTGCAGTTCTATTAAATAAAGTTGGTAATCCTTCTCTACCTGCTAAATAATCTGTAACACCAACTATGGCTGCTCCTTCAATTGCTTTACGTGCATATTTAGAAGCTTTACTTGTTCCTAATCTTTCATTTAATTTTTTAACTCTATCAAATGCTTTTCCTCTGTTTACAATTTTTGTAGCTGCTCCTGCTGGAATACCAAACTCTGTTACTAAAGAAGTAAGATCTCCAACAAAACTATCTGGTCTATCTCCTTGTAATGATTTGTTAGCAAGGTCATCTATTCTTTTTATATTGTTAGTATCAAATGCATAATCAATACCCATGGTTAGTAGTTTACCAAGACTAGACATGGCATAGGTACCACCTTGTTTTATACCTTTTCTAATCTCATCATAACCATCAAGGTAATCTTGTTCATCTAATTTACCTTTCTTTCTTAATTTTTGTATTAAATTTTTTTTATAAAGAGGATCCATGAAAGGAGTTAATGCTACGCCTAATGCTGCAGCTCCCTCTCCTTTTGGTATTATGCCAAACCGTCTTGGAAATAAGACAGGTTTTTTAGTATCTCTATCTAAAACTGATGAAATAGCTTTTTGAAATTGTTCTTTTTGTAATTCTGCTTTTGATTTTTTTTCTTTTGGAATTGTAAAAATAGGTTGATTTATTTCAAATTTCTTTTTTTCGTCAGCCATTTTAAGCCTCCGGTGGTAAAGTTAACTGAACTCCGTATTTTGAATTAAAATTGTTTACATCTTGTTGAGTTTGTATTACCGCAAAATCTTCTAATGCTTCTGGACTTTCAGCAATAAGTTTTACAATGTCATCTGTAATTTCTGAAGGAAGTCTCTCTCTTAATTCTTCATAAGATAATGCTTCGCTATCGCCCTGTTCCATGGTCCCTGGTGCTTGTGCCATTGTAGGTTGTTGCATCATAGGTTGTTGCATCATAGGTTGTTGTGGCATTACAGGAC
>Ga0209631_10005336_pt1 | contig 13651 bp, 11 predicted proteins | sample COG_08_FD_184752 | JGI IMG/M metagenome (GOLD analysis project Ga0209631, IMG submission 184752) | Pelagic Microbial community sample from North Sea - COGITO 998_met_08 (SPAdes) (version 2) | ecosystem: Environmental > Aquatic > Marine > Neritic zone/Coastal water | place: Helgoland, sampling... | reverse complement strand
ATGCTAATAGTATGAAAGGTTAAAATGCTTAAATTATTAGTATTCTTACCATTATTTGGCTCCATTTTAAGCGGAATTTTTCCTTCATACTTAGGTAAAAAAGGTGTTCTTTGGGTTCCTACTTTATTTTGCTCTTTATCATTAATATTTTCAATAATCTTATTAATACAAGCTATTTCAGGTGAGTCATATGTTGTTAATCTTGGATATTGGATAAAGTCTGAATCTTTATCTGTAAGTTGGGCATTTAAGTTAGATATGTTAAGCGCTATTATGCTTTTTGTCGTTATGTTAGTATCAACATTAGTACATTTATATTCTATTGGTTACATGGACCATGATGAACATAAATCTAGGTTTTTTTCATATTTATCATTATTTACTTTTGCTATGTTAATGTTGGTTACATCTAATAATTTTCTTCAATTATTCTTTGGCTGGGAAGGTGTTGGTCTTTGCTCTTATTTGCTTATTGGTTTTTGGTTCAAAAAACAAAGCGCTAATGCGGCGGCTATCAAAGCTTTTTTAGTTAACCGTGTTGGTGATTTAGGCTTAATTTTAGGAATTTGTGTAATATATAAGTTAACTGGTAGTTTAGATTTTAAGATAGTTTTTGATAGTGCTTCATCTTTAGTTAATTCTAATTTTTTATTTTTTAACTACTCAATTCCTTATATTGAATTAGCATGCTTTTTATTATTTATCGGTGCGATGGGAAAATCTGCTCAAATTGGACTCCATACTTGGTTAGCTGATGCTATGGAGGGTCCTACTCCAGTTTCAGCTCTTATTCATGCAGCTACTATGGTTACTGCCGGAGTATTTTTAGTAGCTAGATGTTCACCATTATTTGAATATGCTCCAGTATCTCTAAATTTTGTTATAATAGTGGGAGCAGTTACATCAATTTTTGCAGCTTGTATTGCCATTACTCAAAATGACATAAAGAAAATTATTGCTTATTCTACATGTAGCCAGTTAGGCTATATGTTTTTTGCTTGTGGTGTGTCAGCATATTCTGCTGGGATGTTTCATCTTATGACACACGCATTTTTTAAAGCACTACTATTTCTTGGGGCGGGCTCTATAATACACGCTTTATCAGATGAGCAAGATATAAGAAAAATGGGAGGGTTAGCTAAAGCTTTACCATATACTTGTATAGCAATGTGGATTGGTTCACTTGCTTTAGCAGGTCTTCCACCATTTGCAGGTTTTTTCTCAAAAGACATTATATTAGAAGCTGCATGGGGTCATCATAGTAGTTTAGGGTATTTAGCATTTTATTTAGGACTTATTGCAGCATTTTTAACAGCGTTATATTCATGGAAGATATTATTTATGGTTTTTCATGGAAAAGCTCGTTCTGATATAAGTAAAGCTCATGAATCTCCTTTATATATACTTATACCTTTAAGTATTTTATCTGTTGGTGCTATTATTTCTGGTTGGATAGGCTATGTCATGGTCGATACTCATCATGATTTTTGGCAAGGTTCTATTTTAATATTGGATAGTCATAAAGCTCTTGTAAATGCTCATCATGTACCTTTATTAGTTAAATTATCTCCAATAATTGTGGCTCTTTTAGGTATTTACTTTGCTTGGTTATTTTATTTAAAAAAAATACATCTTCCAAAAATATATTCTGAAAAATTTCCTAAAATATATAGTATTTCTAAAAATAAATTTTGGTTTGATGAAATATATGAGTTTGCCTTGACTAAACCATTAAAAAGTTTAGGAAATATTTTATGGAATAAAGGTGATGTTGGTTTCATAGATAAATTTGGGCCAAATGGTATTGCTTATTTATGCACTCGTATAGCAAATAAAATTAGATCGTTTCAAAGTGGCTATGTTTATCATTATGCCTTTACAATGTTTTTCGGTATAATTATTATATTTAGTTGGCAATTTCTAATATATTTTGGATTGATATAGCAATGACTAGCTGGCCAATTTTATCATTAATGATATTTATCCCACTTTTTGGTGCTTTTTTTATAAGCCTAATTGACGGTGATGAAAGAACAATTATAAAAAATACTAAAATGGTTGCAATGTGGACTTCCTTAGTAGTATTTATTTTAGCAGTTTTTGTATGGATTAATTTTCCAAATTCTGATGGATTTCATTTTATTGAAGAAGTTAGTTTATTCTCTGCAATAGGCGTTTCTTACAGACTAGGAATAGATGGTATTTCAATGCTTTTTGTAGTTTTGTCTGCATTTTTGGTGCCTATTTGTATTTTAGCGAGTTGGAAATCAATAAAAACAAGAGTTAAAGAATATATGATCCTATTTTTATTATTGGAAACATTAATGATAGGAACATTTTGTGCACTTGATTTATTGTTATTCTATATATTTTTTGAAGCACTGCTGATCCCAATGTTTTTGATTATAGGCATATGGGGTGGTCCAAGGAGAATATATGCTGCATTTAAATTTTTCTTATATACTCTAGCTGGCTCTGTATTATTTTTAATAGCTATAATAATAATGGGATACACATCTGGTACATTTGATATCCGTGAATTAATTACATATAATTTTTCATACCAGCTTCAACTATTATTATGGCCTGCTTTATTTGCATCATTTGCTGTAAAGACTCCAATGTGGCCTTTTCATACGTGGTTACCAGATGCTCACGTAGAAGCTCCTACAGCTGGATCAGTTATATTAGCAGGTGTATTATTGAAAGTAGGGGGTTATGGTTTTATTCGTTTTTCTATTCCTATGTTACCTAATGCGAGTGAATTTTATGCACCACTAGTTTTTGTACTAGGAGTAATTGCAATTATCTATGCTTCATTGGTTGCCTTAATGCAAACAGACATGAAAAAACTCATTGCTTATTCTTCTGTAGCTCATATGGGATATGTGACTATTGGCTTATTTAGCTTCAGACAAGAAGGAATAGACGGTGCAATTATTCAAATGTTAAGTCACGGATTAGTGTCAGCAGCATTATTTCTATGTATAGGTGTTTTATATGACAGAATGCATACCAGGATGATTGCAGATTATGGTGGAATTGTTTCTAAAATGCCTAAGTTTGCACTAATATTTATGATATTTACTTTAGCTTCTATAGGTCTACCTGGTACTAGTGGTTTTGTGGGAGAAGTTTTAGTATTAATTGCTGCATATCAAGTTAATGGTTATCTAGCTTTTGCTACTGGCTTAGGAATGGTCTTAGGAGCAGCATATATGTTATGGCTTTATAAAAGAGTTGTTTTTGGGGAGCTAGAGAATATAAATCTTAAAGAGATTTCAGATTTAGATAAAAGAGAGTTGGTAATATTTATACCTATTATAATAGGTGTATTTTGGTTAGGTATTTATCCTGAAAGCTTTTCAATAGAATTTAGAGAGTCGGTACTAAGCTTAATTAATGCTTTTAACAATAGAATTATTAATTAGTTATTTGTGGAGGAATAATTGAATTCAATATTAAATATTTTAGATATAAGTATTGCTTTTCCAGAAATATTTCTTTCTCTTTGGCTTCTTATTTTGATACCTTTAGGAGTTTATTCAGGTGGAAGTAAATTAAATAGACAATCATATTTTTCTATTTTTTCAATATTTGGACTTTTAGGAACATTATTAATATTATTAATGGGAGATCATAGAGCATCATTAGGTTTTTATGATTTAGTTGTTACAGATAGATTAGTTGTTTATTTAAAATCTCTAATTTTATTCTCAGCTATTATAGTACTCATAATCTCTGAAAAATATAGAAGTATTGAAAACTTATATATATTTGAATACCCTTTACTAATTCTATTTTCTATTCTTGGTATGTTAGTTATGCTTTCATCTAATGACTTTATTACCCTCTACCTAGGTTTAGAGTTGCAATCTCTATCATTATATGTCTTAGCATCAACTAAAAAAGACTCTTTAAAATCATCTGAGGCAGGTCTTAAATATTTTATACTTGGAGCTTTAGCATCTGGTTTCTTTTTATTTGGAGTATCTTTATTATTTGGAATAACTGGAACAACTTCTTTTACATTACTTAGTTTTAATTATTTAAACCCTAATGAAATAAGTCTTTTATTAATATTCTCTGTCGTATTAATTATTTCTTCTATGGCATTTAAGTTATCTATTGCTCCATTTCATATGTGGACACCAGACGTATATGAAGGAGCTCCTACATCAATAACTGCCTTTTTTGCAATAGTTCCCAAAATAGCTGCTATTGGGGTTTTAATGAGAATTCTTTATATTGCTTTAGGTGATGTTCATACTATTTGGTTTCAATTAGTATTTGCTTTAGGACTATTATCTATATTTGTAGGTGCCTTTGGTGCTCTTTTTCAAAAAAATATAAAACGATTAATGGCTTATAGTGCTATTAGTAATGTAGGATATATATTTTTAGCTTTAAGTTTGGGAAGCCAACTTGGATTAGAAGCATCTTTAATTTATATTACAGTATATTCTATATCTGCAATAGGTGTTTTTACATTTATCTTATCTATGGAAAAAGATAAAATAATGTTGGATAATATTTCTAGTTTTGCTGGATTATCAAAGTCTAACCCTTTTTATTCTGTATGTTTGGCAATTTTACTTTTATCAATGGCTGGTTTGCCTCCATTAGCAGGTTTCATTGCTAAATTTTATGTTTTTAAAGCTGTAGTTGTTTCAGGTTATATTTGGGTGGCCGTTATTGGAATCATTGGGAGTGTAATTTCTGCATATTATTATTTAAATATAATTAAAGTTATGTATTTAGAGGAACTAGAAGAATCTTTTGTGATAGAATCCAAAGCTAGTATGAAAATTATATTATTTTTAAGTACACTATTTATTTTAACTTTTATAGTTTTTGCAGATAGTTTTATAAGTTTTATGACTTATATCAGTAGAGCAATTATTTTGTGAGTGATATTTCGAAATTAAGTTCTGGATATGAAATACTAGAGTTTGAAGAGTTAGACTCTACTATGCTGACTTTAAAAGATTTAGCTTTGTCTGACTGTAATATTAAAACGGTTGTTATAGCAAAAAAACAAAAAAAAGGAAGGGGTAGACATGGCAGAATTTGGGAATCTCCTGAGGGAAACTTATATTTTTCTTTTTTAAGAGAAGCAGAAAAAAATTTAAATAATAATATATTTGCACCTGTATTTATAGTGGCTTTAAGTTTAGCTCATAGTATTATTGATGTTTCAAAAAAAAAAATAATACCAAAAATAAAATGGCCTAACGACATTTTAGTTAATAAATGTAAAATTGCTGGTATATTGATAGAGCATATAAATATGAAAAATAAGAAAGATCTACTTAATATTGGAATAGGTGTAAATATAATTTCTAATCCTATAAAATCAATTTATCCTGCTACAAATTTACAAAAAGAAAATGTTAATATTAGTCCAAAAATGTTATTAAATATTTTTTTAAATCAATTTGATAAAATAAATAACCTTTATAAGGTTGATGGAATAGAGAAGATATTTGAAATGTGGAATGATTTAGGTCATAAAATAGGAGACTCAGTAAGTGTGAAAGTTAGAGATAAAAAAATAATTGGAACATTTAATGGGTTAAGTAAAGAAGGGGGCTTATTAATTATTAATGAAAATGGTATAGAAGAAGTTATATTAGCAGGAGATGTTTTTATAATATGAATAAAAAAATATTTAATAAAACTATTATGGTAATTGATGTAGGTAATACTAATACAGTTTTTGCTTTAGTTAATAGTAATGGTATTTTTCATAAGTGGAGAATGTCTACTATCGTTCATAGAACAGCTGATGAGTATGAAACACATTTAAATGCTTTTATTAGTAAAATTAATAATTTAGATATATTTGACGTAATTATTTCTTCAGTTGTACCAGCAGTAAACCATGAATTAAAGTCATTTATTTCTAGATTTTTTAATATATCACCTAAAATAATTGGGGATAACATTACTCCAAAGTTAACTGTTTCACTTGATCGTCCAGATGAAGTCGGAGCAGATAGATTAGTAAACAGCTTAGCTGCAAATAAAATTTATGGTAGTTCAATAATTGTTGTAGATTTTGGTACAGCCACAACTTTTGATATAGTAGATGAAAATGGTTCATATATTGGTGGTATTATTTCTCCAGGAGTACATTTATCTATGGATGCTTTAGATAAGGCAACTGCAAGATTGCCACGAATAGCTATAAGTAAACCAAATAGAGTAATAGGAATAAATACTATATCAGCTATGCAGTCTGGAATATTTTGGGGTTATATAGGTCTATTAGAAGGTGTAATAGATAGAATTAAAAATGAAAATAATAAAGTGATTACAGTTGTAGCTACTGGTGGATTATCAAAATTATTTAAACCTTATACACAAGTAATAGATTTTATAGATGAGGACCTTACATTAAAAGGTATTGCTTTGACCTGGGATTTTGAGTTGGATATATTTTCATAATGAATTTACCTCGACCTAAGAATGATGAATTAATGTTTTTACCTTTAGGAGGGTCTGGCGAAATTGGCATGAATTTCAATTTATATGGGCATGCTGGTAAATGGTTAATAGTTGATTGTGGTGTGACTTTTGGAGATCCAGTATATGGCTCAGTAGATGTTGCTATGCCAGATATTATTTCTATAGAAGAACATGCTAACAGTATTTCAGGTCTTTTATTAACTCATGCTCATGAAGACCATATTGGCGCTGTTCATCATTTATGGCCTTATTTAAGATGTCCTATTTATGCCACTGATTTTGCAGCGGAAGTTCTGATAAGAAAACTTAAGGATGTTGGCTTAGAAAAAGAGGTAGAAATTAATATAATAAGAATTGACTCTAAAATTAAAATCGGACCATTTGATATTGAAATTATAAGTATGTCACATTCTATAATAGAACCTTCTTCGGCCTTGATATCAACAAAAGCAGGAACTGTATTTCATACTGGAGATTGGAAAATAGATTATAATCCTCAATTAGGTGAAGGTATAGATCATAAGAGATTAAAAAAACTATCAAATGAAAATATTTTAGCAATGGTTTGTGATTCTACTAATGTATTAGTTGAGGGTACTTCAGGTTCAGAAGAAGATGTAATAAAGCCTCTGACAAATATTATTAAAGAAAGTAAAGGAAGAGTTTTTGTTTCAACATTTGCTTCTAATGTTACTAGATTAAATACATTAGCAAAAATTGGATTATCATTAGGAAGAAAAGTTGCTTTAGTAGGGCAATCTATGTGGAGGATGACAGAAATCGCAAAAGCATGTGGATATTTATCCAATCTTCCTTCATTTGTTTCAGAGAGAGATATAAAAAATTTTGATAAAGATAAAATTTTAATTATTTGTACAGGTTCTCAAGGTGAGCCTAGAGGTGCATTAAATAGAATAGCTCATGGTACACATAGAGATGTATCAATTAGTAATGAAGATACAGTAATATTTTCATCTAGAGTTATTCCTGGAAATGAAGTAAGTATTTCAGAAATGCAAAATAAATTGTCTGAACTTGGAGCTAACATTATTGAATCTACGAATGATTGCTTAATTCATGTTAGCGGTCATCCAGCAAAAGAAGAATTGGCTCAAATGTATTCTTGGGTTAAACCTAAAACGTTAATAGCTGTACATGGTGAAACTAGACATATTAATGCTCATGTTAAGTATGCTCTAGGGCAGCAGATTAGTAATGCTTTACCTGGAAGAAATGGATCACTAATTCAATTAGCGCCTGGAGATCCAAGATTTATTGGAGAATTAGAGCATGGAAGATTAGTTGTGGATGGAAATGATTTAATAACTAGAAATTCGGAAGTAATTAAACATAGACATAAAATGATGTATAATGGCTCTGTACATGCAGTCTTATTGGTAGATAAGGACTATAATTTACTTTCTGATCCAAGTGTAATGGCGGCTGGTATAGCTGAAATAATTGAAGACGATGATCCCGAAAAATTCATTATAAATTTTATTAAAGATGATATAAAATCATATTATAAGGCTAAGAAGCTTGATAAAAATTATATTGAAGATAGCATGACGCTGGCTCTAAAAAGAATTATTAAAGTTAAATATATGAAAAGACCATTATTAAAGTTAGAAATTAATATTTTAAAGTAAGTAGGTGAAAGATGATAGGTAAATTAAATCATGTTGCAATAGCAGTTACTTCAGTTTCTGATGCATCTAATCAATATAAAAACATTTTGGGGGCGAAAGTATCTAAACCTATAGATTTACCAGATCATGGTGTCAAAACTGTATTTATTGAACTAGATAACACAAAGATTGAATTATTAGAACCAATTGGTGAAAATTCTCCTATAGAAAAATTTCTAAAGAAAAATCCATCTGGTGGTATGCATCATATTTGTTATGAAGTTCAAGATATTAAGGAAGCGTGCTCCAAAATGAAAGAGGAGGGTGCAACGATATTAGGCTCTGGTAAGCCTTCTATAGGTGCTCATGGTAAACCTGTAATATTTATTCATCCTAAAATTTTTAATGGAACACTAATTGAATTGGAAGAAGTATAGATGTCTTTATTTGAATATTTTATAATTTATATTGTTATTTGGTGGATATTGTTTTTTATTTCATTACCAATGGGTGTCAGAAAGTCTAAAAATATTGCACCAGGTCATGATTCTGGAGCTCCAGAAAAAACTTATCTATGGAAAAAATTTATTATTGTAAGCATACTAACTTTAATATTTACTTATTTATCAGTTTTAATAATAGATAGTAATTTAATTACTATTACTTAATTTTGTTGCATTAAAAATTTATAAGGATTTATAATGAAAAGGAGCCAGCTATTTCTTCCAACTTTAAAAGAAAATCCTTCTGAGGCATCTATAATATCACATAGACTAATGCTAAGATCTGGGATGATTAGGCAATCATCTTCTGGAATATATACTTGGCTCCCACTAGGGTATAAAATTCTTAAAAATATAGAAAATATTATTAGATCTGAGCAAAATCTAATTTCACAAGAATTACTTATGCCCACGATACAAGACTCTGAAATATGGAAAAAATCAGGCAGGTTTGATGATTACGGAAAAGAAATGCTTAAATTTAAAGATAGGCACGAACACGAATTACTCTATGGCCCAACTAATGAAGAATTGATCACGGATATTTTTTCTAAAAATGTTGTGAGTTATAAAAGTTTACCAATGTGTCTATATCATATTCAATGGAAATTTAGAGATGAAATAAGACCTAGGTTTGGCGTAATGCGTGGAAGAGAATTTTTAATGAAGGATGCTTATTCATTTGATGAAAATAAAGAAGATGCAATTAAATGTTATAATAGAATGTTTTTAAGTTATTTAAGAATATTTAAAAAAATGGATCTTAAAGCAATTCCTGTAGCAGCTGACACAGGTCCTATTGGTGGAGATTTAAGTCATGAATTTATAATTTTGGCTGATACAGGTGAATCTGATGTATACCTAGATAAAAATATATTAGGGGAAAATATACCTAATGTTAAATATGACGAGCCTCTAGCTATTTCAGATTTAGTAGATAAATTAACTTCTTATTATACAGCAGCTGATGACAAGCATAATGAAGATATCTATATAAAATCTGTAAAGGAAAATGACAGACTTAAAACTAGAGGAATTGAGGTAGGTCATTTATTTTACTTTGGAAATAAATATTCTAAACCATTAGAAGCAAATATTACAAATACTGATGGTCAAAATATTCCTGTAGAAATGGGCTCTTACGGTATAGGTGTATCAAGATTAGTAGGTGCAATAATTGATGCACATAATGATGATAAGGGGATTTATTGGCCAGAGAGTGTTGCTCCATATATGTTTGGTATAGTTAATTTAAGGCAGGATGATAATGCATGTAGAGTATTGTCTGAGAGTATATATAATAATTTGATAAAAAGTAATATTGAGGTTTTATATGATGATAGAAATGAAGGCGCTGGAATCAAACTTGCAGAAATGGACCTTATTGGAATACCTTGGCAAATTAGAATAGGTCCTAGAGGATTAAAAAATGGGTATTTTGAATTAATGAATCGAAAAACTGGCAAAACTATAGAAGTAAACGTAAATGAAGCTAATAATATTGTTAAAAATAAATTTTAGGACAACAGTTTGATATCTTCTTATGAGCTATGGATAGCCTACAGATATCTCAAGGCCAGAAGACAAGATGGATTTATATCTATTGTAAGTTGGTTTTCATTGATAGGAATATCCTTAGGTGTTGCAACACTTATAATAGTAATGTCGGTTATGAACGGTTTTCGTGATGAATTGTTAACTCGAATTATCGGAATGAATGGTCATGCATCATTATATTTAAATGAGAATGCTAAAGTGCTTACTTCAAATAATATAAAATCAGTATTGATAGATTTTGAAGAAGTTACAGATGTTATCCCGATGGTAGAATCTTCGGTAATGATTTCTTATAAAAATAGGTCTAAAGGAATAGTTGCAAGGGGTATTAATATTAATGATTATAAAGATAATAAATTATTAATAAATAATACTTCTATTGATGCCATAGAAAAATTTATTGATGATGGTAGTGTAATATTAGGAATTAGATTATTTCAATATTTTAATCTTGAGATTGGTGATAATATAACTCTAATATCTCCAACAGGATTAAATACTCCTTTTGGTAGCGCTCCTTTAGCAAAAAACTTTATTGTAGCAGGTGCTTTTGATTCAGGTATGTATGAATACGATTCTTCATTATTATTTATGAAAATAAATAATTTAAGGGATTTCATGGGATATGAAAGTGATTATCTTGATAATATTGAAATATTCTATAATAATCCTGAAGATTCTTATATAAACTCTTATAATTTAAGAAAAAAATTAGATAATATTGAACATGGTAATACCATTGTACCTTGGACAAGTAGGCATGGACAATTATTTTCTGCTTTAGAAGTTGAAAGAAATGTTATGTTTATAATACTAACATTGATTATAATTGTTGCTGCATTTAATATTATATCCTCAATGATTATGTTGGTAAGAGATAAAGAAAATAGTATTTCTATATTAAGAACAATTGGTGTTTCAGAAAAATCTATACTTAAAATATTTATTTTAATAGGTTCTTCTATTGGTTTTATAGGAACAGCTGTAGGCCTATTTATAGGCATGCTATTTTCTATAAATATAGATAAAATTCAGAAATTACTTGAAGATATGACTGGTAGTAATCTATTTTCTGCTGAGATTTATTTTTTATCTAAACTTCCGTCTAAGATTATTATTTCTGAAGTTATTATTGTTGTTTTTATCGCTTTTATTTTATCTATATCTGCTACTATTTATCCAGCCTGGCGGGCCTCAAAAATTGACCCTATAAAAGTATTAAGACATGCCTAATATAAATAAATACATATTAAACTTTCAAAAAGTTTCTCATAAGTTTAAACAGGGTAAAAGTATTATTAATGTTTTAAATTCAGCAAATTTTAAACTAAAAAGTAATTGCATTGTAGCTTTAGTAGGATCATCTGGATCTGGGAAATCTACTTTTTTACATTTAGCAGGGTTATTAGAAACTCCAAATAAAGGTAAAATATACATAAACAATAAAATCGTAAGTAAGCTGGATAATTCTGAAAGGACAAAACTTAGAAGAAATTCTCTAGGTTTTGTATACCAAAAAATTTATTTATTACCTGAATTTACAGCTTTAGAAAATGTAATGATCCCTCAGTTAATAATTGGGATTGATAAAATGCAAGCTATTAATGAAGCAAAAAATATTTTATCATCTATGGGACTAAAAAATAGACTCAACCATAGATCTTCTGCTTTATCTGGAGGAGAACAGCAAAGAGTTGCAATTGCAAGAGCTATAATCAATAAACCTAGCCTCATATTAGCTGATGAGCCTACTGGTAATTTAGATAGTGCCTCCTCTAAATCAATATCTAATATATTATTACAAAGTATCAGAGAAACAAAGGCATCTGCTATTATTGCTACGCATAGTTTAGAATTAGCAAAAAAATGTGATTTAATTTATAAGATAGATAATGGTAAAATATTTTAAATTATAATTTCATATAATATTTTTTTAAGTATATTGTTTATCTATGCAGTATAGTCAGAAATATATTCATCTTAGATGCAGGTCATCATATTCTTTAGCTCAGGGCGCTATAAAAATAGATGATTTAATTGAACTAGCTAAAGAATATAGCATGCCAGCATTAGCTTTAACAGATAATGGCAATTTATTTGGTGCTCTGGAGTTTTCAATTAAAGCTGCAAAAAATGGTATTCAACCAATTATAGGTTCAATATTAGAAATAGAAATAAAAAGTAATGACAGTCAGTATGATGATGCTAATAAATCTAAAATATTATTACTTGTTAAAAATAATAATGGATGGAAAAATTTATCATATTTAGTTAGTAAATCTTTTATAGATAACGTAGATGGATTACAGGCACCTATAGTATTAGATGATTTATTTTCTCATTCTGACGGTCTTATTTGTTTGTTAGGTGGTATTCACGGACCATTAATTAAATATATAACTTCAGAAAAAAATTACTCAGTGGAAAAGATTATAAATTTATTTAAAAAGTATTTTCCAGATAGATTATTTATGGAAATTATGAGGCATGGGTTAGAGCAAGAAAAGATATATGAAAATACATTCTTAAATTTGGCTCAAGAGTACAGTATTCCTATATTAGCAACAAATAATATTTATTTTAATAGTTCAGATATGTATGATGCCCATGATTGTCTTATGTGTATATCAGATGGAACAACAATAAGTAATGTTAATCGGAGAAGAATTACAAAGGATCATTATTTTAAAAATCAAGAAGAAATGATCGGTTTATTTGCAGATTTACCTAAAGCTATCAGTAATTCACTTATAATAGCTAATAAGTGTAGTTTCTTAATGGAGGAAAAACCTCCCTCTTTACCTACTTATCCAAAAAAATTAGATGAAACTGAATATCAAACGTTAATTAATGATTCTGAGGGTGGTTTAAAGCAAAGATTAAAAACTTCAGATATAGATAAGAATAAAGAAAATATTTATTTTGAGCGCTTATCTTATGAATTAGATGTAATTTCTTCTATGGGGTTTTCTGGATATTTTTTAATAGTAGCTGAATTTGTTAATTGGGCTAAAGAAAATAATATACCTGTAGGTCCTGGTCGTGGCTCTGGAGCTGGTTCCTTAGTTGCATGGTCATTGGGAATTACAGGCTTAGATCCTTTAAAATACAATTTACTATTTGAGAGGTTTTTAAATCCTGAAAGAATTTCAATGCCAGATTTTGATATTGATTTTTGTCAATCTAAGCGTGATGAGGTTATAAGACACGTTCAAAATATTTATGGAAATGATAGAGTAGCCCAGATTATTACTTTTGGTTCTTTACAAGCGCGTGGTGCATTAAGAGATGTTGGTAGAGTTTTAGAAATACCTTATGGAAAAGTAGATGAGTTATGTAGATTAGTGCCAAATAATCCTGCTTCACCAACGACTCTTAAAGAGGCTTTAGATATTGAGCCTAAGCTTTCATTAGCAATACAGTCAGGTGAAGAAATATCTCAGTTATTTGAAATTTCTCTAAAATTGGAAGGGCTATTAAAAAATGCAGCTA
>Ga0209631_10005332_pt1 | contig 13660 bp, 15 predicted proteins | sample COG_08_FD_184752 | JGI IMG/M metagenome (GOLD analysis project Ga0209631, IMG submission 184752) | Pelagic Microbial community sample from North Sea - COGITO 998_met_08 (SPAdes) (version 2) | ecosystem: Environmental > Aquatic > Marine > Neritic zone/Coastal water | place: Helgoland, sampling... | reverse complement strand
CATACACATACCGACCTAACCATTAGTGGTAGTGGTTTATAAATTATAAAAAAGGTTTTATTTAATGAAAAAAGGTTATATCCCAAAAGAGGACAGAAAGAAAATTTTACTTCTCTGTGACGACATTCGACTCCATAGTGGAATCGGAACCATGGCAAAAGAATTTGTCCTTAATACTGCCCATCACTTCAATTGGGTAAATTTAGGAGCAGCAATTAAACATCCTGAACAGGGTAAAGCATTTGATCTTAGTGAACAAGTTAACCAAACTATAGGTATTGAAGACTCTGAAGTTAAAGTAATCCCATGGGATGGTTATGGTAATGATCAAATTATTAGGCAATTAATGGATCAAGAAAAACCTGATGCTATCCTTCACTTTACTGACCCCCGTTATTGGACGTGGTTATATAGAATGGAAAAAGAAATTAGGACTAAAATTCCAATGATTTTTTACACTATTTGGGACGATTTACCATACCCTATGTGGAATAGAGATTTTTATCGTTCAGATGATCTTCTTCTTTGCATTTCAAAACAAACTAAAAATTTAGTAGAAAATGTACTTAGAGACCATCCAAAAGAAGATTGGCAAGTACAATATGCCCCTCATGGTATAGATGAAAATAAATTTTTCCCTATAGCTAATGATTTAGAATTTGAAACCTTTAAGGAAAAATTCTTTGAAGACGAAGAATATGATTTTGTAGCATTCTGGAATAATAGAAATATCCGCCGTAAGAATCCTGGTGATGTAATTACCTCATGGAGAATATTTACAGATCAATTAACTGACGAACAGGCTAAACGTTGCTTACTCATAATGCACACGGATCCTGTAGATAATAATGGTACTGATATTCCCGCAGTGATTAAAGCTACTTGTGATCCAGAAAGAGCTAAAGTTAAATTTACCAATGGTAAATGCGATGAAAAACAATTAAATTACTATTATAACTTAGCAGATGCCCAGTTTATGATGACTGACAATGAAGGTTGGGGATTATCACTTACTGAAGGTATTATGGCGGGTAATATGGCAATTGCCCCTGTCCAAGGTGGTATGCAAGACCAAATGCGTTTTGAAGATGAAAATGGTGATTGGATTAACTTCACCACAGAATTCCCTACAAATAGTAATGGTAAATATAAAAAACATGGTGAATGGGCGATCCCAATGTGGCCAAAAACACGTTCGTTAAAGGGTTCACCTTCTACCCCATACATTTACGCTACCCAAGTAGACATTGAAGATGCTGGTTTAGCTTTATTAAAATGTTATAACTTAGGCAGAGAAGAAATTAGTCGTAGAGGCCTTAAAGGACGTCAATGGCTATTATCTGATGAAGCCCGAATGACAGCTTCTAATATGGGTCAAAACTTTATTGACCATATAAATGTTTTATTTGAAAATTGGAAACCTGTTGAAAAATATACAATTGAAAAAGTTGGTGAAGGACACACCACATATAATCCAAATCCAGTTCAGTATACCTCTGAATTTGAACAAAAATTAAAAGAAGTTTTATCATGAAACCAGTTTGCATAGTTAGTTGTCCAATAGATACATTTAGCGGATATGGGCACCGCTCTCGCGATTTTGTTCGCTCTCTTATAGAAGCTAAAGAAAATGATTGGGATATTAAAATAGCCCCACAACAATGGGGAAATACTCCTTGGGGTTTTCTTAGTGAAAATGACCCCCTAAGATCCCGTTTTATTTCAGGACAACAACAACAACAACCTGATATTTGGGTCCAAATTACTATCCCTAATGAATTCCAACGTGTAGGAAAATTTAACATAGGAGTTACAGCAGGTATTGAATCTACTGTACCCCCACCAGATTTTATAGAGGGAATGAATAGAATGGATTTAAATCTTGTATCTTCAGAATTTACAAAAAATACCTTCCAAAATATTCAGCTTACCCAAAATGATAAACAAGGAAATCCCATAAAAGAAATTAAGCTTGAAAAACCTATTAAAGTTTTATTTGAAGGTCTAGATACAGGTGTATACTTTAAAGAACCAGGTAAATCAGATTTACTTAACAACATAGATGAAAATTTCTGTTTCTTATTTACAGGTCATTGGTTATCAGGTAACTTTGGGGAAGATAGAAAGAATGTTGCTACTATGGTTAAAACATTTCTTGAAACTTTTAATAAAAGGGGGCCTAAACCTGCATTACTTTTAAAAACTAATAAAGTTGACTATAGTTTATTAGATAAAGAAGATATTCTTAAACATATTAGAGATATTCGAAACCAGTTTGATAATAAAGAAAATCTTCCAAGCATATACATCCTTCATGGTGAATTTACAAACGAAGAACTTAATAAACTTAATAATGACCCTAAAGTTAAAGCATTTATTTCATTTACTAAAGGTGAAGGATTTGGTCGTCCATTACTTGAACAAGCAATTACAGGTAAACCAGTAATTACAACTAATTGGAGTGGTCATATTGATTTTATTCGCCCTGAATATAATGTATTACTTGGGGGTGAATTAAAACCAATCCATAAATCTGCAGCCAATAAATGGTTACTTGAACAAGCTCAATGGTTTAATGTTAATACTGAAGTTGCTTCTAAAGCAATGAAAGATGTTTATAAGCATTATAAAAAATACATTGAAAATAGCCGTAAACAAACTAAATTCCTTAAAGAAAACTTTAGTCAAGATAAAATGACAGAAGTATTAAAAGGGCATATGGATAACGTAAAAGTAGTAATAAATACTCCCCTACAACTTCCTAAACTTAAAAAAACAAGCAAAGATACTAAACCAGAGTTACCTAAACTTAAACTCCCTAAACTACAAAAAATAGATGGATAATTTAACAACATGTCCCTGCTGTGGGTCGGATGCTTGCTCTATCTCCCCCCTCGCACCTAATATTGATGCTCATTTATGTTGGACTTGTGGGTTTAACACCCATACAGGTATGACTGATGGTAGTGAATTTGAAAAAACAGCATACGAATCAACAGCCGAGATAATAAAAGATTTAAAACAAGTGCACGAAGGTTTGGCTTGGTATCCTAAAGTTATTAACTTACAAGATAAAGGAATGGTATTTCCCGAATGGAATAAACGTCTTAAGGATTGGTATTGGGCATCTGTTAAAGCAGTACCCGTAATTGAAGAGGAAAAGGAAAAATATCCGGATTCCTCAAATCCTGGTGAGTTTTATAAATTTAGAATGGATATGAAAAATATTAAAAGGTTTGATAAATTAGAATTTATGGATGCCGTAGAGTTAATAGGATTATTTAATGCAGAATAAAAATTGGAACGATGAGTATGAAGATTAGTTATGCTATACCTGTTCATAATGAACATGAAGAGATAGATAGGTTACTAGATCATCTTTTAAAACATAAAAATGATGTAGATGAAATAATAGTACAATGTGACGAAGGAAACACTGTTCCTAATGTATATAAAGTGCTAGATAAATATAAAGGAAAAATCCAGATAATTGAATTTCCATTAAACCGTGATTTTGCAACTTTTAAAAACAATTTAAAAAACCATTGCACAGGAGAATGGATATTCCAAATTGATGCTGATGAAATACCAGATGAATATCTAATAACTACATTACCTTCTATATTAAAACAAAATCCTAATACTGAAGTATTTTGGGTTCCTAGGATCAATACGGTACATGGTTTAAGAAAAGAACATATTCAAAAATGGGGGTGGAAAGTTAACCCCGATGGTAGAGTAAATTTCCCTGATTACCAATGTCGTATACTCCAAAACACTCCTACCATTCAGTGGATAAGCAAAGTACATGAAGTGTTACATGGGCATAATAGCCAAACCCAATTACCTGCAAATGATGAATTTTGCCTTATCCACCCTAAATCAATAGAAAGACAAGAACACCAAAATAAACTATATAGCACAATATGAATATAATAGATAATCAATGCTTCTCCATTGCAGGCAGATTTATATCCAAAACTAAGTTTCCTATATGGGCTAGTACAAATTTATCTAATCATTTTCCTAGCTTTAGTTCTAATTTAAAAACTAATAACTTTATTTCTTATAATCACCCTTTAGATTTTAATCAATTTAAAAATAAAAAAATATTAGTAGTGGGAGGAGGACCCTCAAGTGAATATTTAGATTTACATAATTTAGATGTTGACCATATATTTACTGCAAATAGTTTTTTTTTAAATAAAAAATTAAGTAACCAAAAAGTTGATATAGCTATGGTGGGAGCAGAAGTTAATATAACTTCTTCTGAGTTCATTAATTATGTCAACTTATACCAACCTTGGTTAGGATTTGAAATCCATAATAAGTGGTCCTCACCTAATAACCATGAATATTTAAATAAACACTTATATAACAGTTATAATAAATTATTTTGTATGCAAACAAGATACTATGGTTGTGTAGGTATAGGTCATAGATTATTAATATTAGCCATGCAATTAGGGGCTAGTGAAATTTACTATATAGGAATAGACGGACCTAAGGGAATGATAGAAGGAAAACATTCATTCGAAAAAAATAAAGTTAACCTTCCTAAACTTCCTTCTCATTTAAATTTGGATAATGCTGAAGAAATTTTTACAAATGCATATAAAGATTTTTATACGCATCTAAAATTAGATATTAAATATAAAAGAAAATTAATTAACTTGGGTGAAAATCACCCCTATAACATAATACCAAAATACGAATAAAATGTTTTACATCTTCGAAATGGCAAATAACCACCAAGGTAGCGTGGAGCACGCCAAAAAAATTATTGACGACTTTGCTGACTTAGCACAAAGAAAAAATCTTAATGCTGGTGTAAAACTCCAGTTTAGAAATCTAGATACTTTCATTCATTCTGATTATAAAAATTCAGACTTAAAGTATGTTAAAAGATTTAATGATACTAGATTATCAAAAGAAGAATTCAAAGAAATCATAGATTACATCCATTTTAAAGGATTAACTAGCATTTCTACACCTTTTGATAATGAATCTCTTCCTTTATTTGATGAATTAGGAGTAGAAGTATTAAAAATAGCATCATGTTCTTCTGATGATTGGCCTCTTTTAGAAAAAGTAGCCAATATAAATAGAAAAATTATTATTTCTACTGGAGGAGCTACTATTAAACATTTAAATAAAGTATATAGTTTATTTAAAAGAAAAGGTAGAGATTTTGCTTTCCTACATTGTATTGCTGAATATCCTACTCCTCCTGAAAATGCATTTTTAGATAGAATTAAAAAACTTAAAGAAGAATTCCCGGACATTGAAATAGGATATTCTACTCATGAAAGTCCTCAAAATAAATCAGTTATCCCATATGCTATAGCAATGGGTGCTGCCATAATTGAAAAACATATAGGTAAAACTACTGATACTATTTCCTTAAACGATTATTCATGCACTGCTGGACAAATGGAAGAAGTAGTAAATGAAGTTGAGTTTATGGAAAAAAGCTCTCAAGGTGAATTTAGTATAAGTCCTGCATTAGAACAATTAAAAAGAGGCATGTATCTTAAATATGATATGAAGGCCGGTGACCAAATATTAGAACAAGATTTATATTATGCCATGCCACTTCAAGAAGGCTGTTTAAATGCTTCTAATGTTTATGATGTAACAGGAAAGACTCTTTTAACTGATATCAAAAAAGACCATCCTATCAAAGCAGATTTCATCACAGATAATGTTAAAGAAACTTTAGTAGCGGGTATTAAACAAGATATAATGCCTATGCTAGAAAGAGCAGGTGTTACGGTTACTCACAAAGATGATGTTGAATTATCTTGCCACTTTGGTTTAGATAAATATAGAGAAACAGGTGCATTAATTATTAGCAAAATTAATCGAACATACTGTAAGAAAATTATAGTTATGCTTCCTAACCAAGACCACCCAACACATAGACACCTTAAAAAAGAAGAATGTTTTGAATTATTAGATGGTGATTGTATCTTAACACTTAATGGTAGAGATATCCCACTTAAAAAAGGAATGCCTATATTAATTAATAGAGAAGTAAACCATTCATTTAGAAGTAAAAAGGGGTGTGTTATTGAAGAAGTTTCAACTACCCACATTAAAGGTGATTCTGTATATAATAATCCTGCTATCAGCAAATTAACCGTTGATGAAAGAAAAGTTAAAATAACTCTATGAAAAATATAAAAGATGTATTAGTTATTATTCAAGCCAGGTTAAATTCTGAAAGGGTTCCTCAAAAAATGATAAGACCTTTTAATAATACTAATTTATTTGAGATAGCTATAAAAAAAGTATTAGCATCAAAAATAATATCTAAAGATAATTTTTATGTTTCAGTTTATGAACCAGAATTAATAGCCATAGCTAAAAAATATAATGTTAACATTTATAATAGAAGTAAAAAATCTGCAAATGCTGAATCAAGTTTACAAGAATTATATGAATGGCATGATAAATTACCTTTTAAATATGTTATAAAAGTAAACGGTTGTTCCCCTTTATTAAAAACAGAAACTATAGATAGTTTTATAGAAACCTATATAAACCAAGAAGAAGACGGATTATTTGGAGTGTGGGAGAAAAAAACATACTATTGGGATAAAAAAGGTAAATTAATCACCCCATGGCCTGAAGAATTAACTATTATGAATACTAAATATGTTGAACCTGTATATGAAGCAGCTCATGTTTTGTATGCTAGTAGAATGGATACTATAAAAAATAATATATGGATGGGTGATTTTCAAAAAGAGGGAGACATAAAATTACATGTAATGGATGAGTTGGAATGTTTTGATATAGATTATGAATGGCAATTTGAATTAGGAAAAAAATTATATAATGATTAGGATTACACAACAGACAAATAATAATATAGAATTTATATATAAAAATACTAAGTATAATAAAGAATATAAACAAGGGGATGACGCTATCTATATACATTTAAATAATGATAAAGGATTAAAAATAATATATCCTAATACAAAATATGAAACTCAAGAATTAACATATAATAATTTATTAAAATTTAAAACTGAAAATTATAGTTTTTTCCCTACCATATATGATGTTAATATACATGAAGATTTAATATTATTAGAATTAGAACATATACATAATAATAATACATCTATAAATGTAAATTTTGATTGGATTCCTTTACAAGATAGAAATTACATTCAAAATAACTTATCTACTGATATAGACACACTTACAAATATTAGTTATGAGATTTTAAAATCTGGATTATGTCCTGAAGATGAATGGTATAAAAAAGAAAAAAACTTAATTAATAATAAAATAGTAGATTTTCATAGATTTACTTATCACCCACAAAGGTATAAAATGCCCACTGATACAGATCATGATATTTTACATTCAGTATATACAGATGCTTTAAATAGATATACTTCTATGGGTATTAATAAATGGAAAGGTAAAATATATGAAGGATATAGATTTAATAATGGAGAAGAATTTTTGGGATATTCCAGTGATAATAAAGAATATGACAGCTACAGAAAATTAAATTTTATGTCTTTGAATAAATGTAAAGGAGGAAAGGTATTAGACATAGGATGTAACGAGGGTTTTTTATCTATACAAGCAGCTTTACATGGGGCAGAATCCGTATATGGGTTTGACATTACAAAACAAGATATTGCATTAGCAAAAGATATAAAAAATAAAATATTAAAATTAGATAATGTTAAATTTGGAGTAGAAAACGGTGTAGAATATGTTAAAAATATTAGTGACTCTTATAATATGGTTATATTATCTTCTGTATTACATCAAATTTACCCTAATATGGTAGGATCAGAAGAATTTTTAGCTAATATATCTAAAAGTACAAAGTATATGGCTTATGAAACCCCAGTTAATCATCCTTTAATGAATATTTCACTAGAAAATATCCATTATAATTTAATGAAATATTTTCCTCATGTTAGATTAACCTACGTGTATGATGCTTATTCTAGTGGGTATAGAGCTATGTTTATGTGTTGGAACAATTAAAATAAAAAATGAATTACGATAAATATTTAAAAATATGTAGAGATTTATATAAAGATGATAAACCACCTTTAGATGAATTTTACTCTAATCCTGTAAAAAGAATCCCAATAGAAGAATTCTCAGATAATTATATGAATTCAGTTAATTCTATATCTAAAAAAGTTAAATCATATTTTGACCAAAATCCTACTACTGAAATTATGAATTGGTATCCTGATTTTCTTCATTTTAAAAATGAAATGGAAATTATGTGTCAAGAATTGGTACCATGGTTAGAAAAAAACACATATGGGTGTTACTTATTTGTAGATAAAATTTACATATACAGAACCGCAGAAATGCAAAATAGGGAATCATCTTATAAATGGCATTATGACAATAATCCTGAGGAAATAGTAAAAAATATAATATATCTAAATGATGTTAATGATAAAAATTCACCCTTTGAATACTTACAGGATCCTGATGGTAAAGGAGTTATATTTGAAGCTACAAGAAAAGGAACAGATGATTGGGTCCCTGCTCCAAATAATTCTAGATTAGATAATGAAGTAAAATATTTAATAGAGAATGGCTATAAATCATTTAAAGTATTAGGCCCTAAAGGCACAACATATTCATTTAATAATGATGCAGGGCATAGAGCTAATCCCGTTATAGAAGGGTATAGAGACGTTGTTAATATTAGAGTAAAACCAACAACTACAAAACCCCCTACATATATAAATAAAAAATGGACAACTGATAATAAAGTTATAGGCACTGTAAATCCAGATCCGGAAAAAGATTGGAAATATTATGACAAATTATAAAGAAACACGCCCTTGGGGTACATTTGAAAACTTATTAGACACAGATTACTGTAAAGTAAAACAAATTATAATCAAACCTGGACAAGCACCTAGCTACCAATATCATTTTAAAAGATCAGAAGTATGGACTATTGTACAAGGTAAAGGAGAGTTAAAGCTAGATGATGTACTTTCACCTGTTAATACAGGCCAAACCATATATATTCCTCTTAAATCAAAACACCAAATAACCAATACAGGGGATAAAGATTTAATTTTTATTGAAGTTCAAATGGGTGAATATTTTGGTGAAGATGACATTGTAAGATTAGAAGATAAATATGGTAGACCATAAGGTATTAATAACAACAAGTGGTATAGGAAGTAGATTAGGTAAATTAACTGATTTTACTAATAAATCTTTAGTAAGAATAGGAGACAAACCTGCTATTTCCCATATTATAGAATACTATCCTGAAGATACCTCTTTTGTAATAACACTGGGGCATTTTGGATCTTATGTAAAAGAATTTTTGACTTTAGCTTATCCTAATAGAAAATTTACTTTTATTAGGGTAGACAACTTTAAAGGTCAAGGTAGTAGTTTAGGATATTCTATACTACAAGCTAAAAATGAACTACAATGTCCTTTTATATTTCATGCTAGTGATACTATTTTAACTAAGGAAGATATAATACCTAATTTAGAACATAATTGGTGTGTAGGGGCTTATAAAGAAGAAACATCACAATATAGAACTATAAGGACAAATAATGGTTGGGTAGATATTATCGCAGAAAAAGGAGAAATCAACTTTGATTATCCTTATATAGGATTATGCGGGATAAAAGACTATAAATTATTTTGGGATAAATTAGAGGAATTACCTAAAACTTCTTCACTTTCGGATGTTCATGTAATAAACGAAATGCTTGATACGGTTACTTTTAATTTTCATAAGATAAATAACTGGTTAGACATAGGTAATACTACAGAATTAAATAAAACAAGAGAATATTTTGGTAGTAGTATTAAAGTATTAGATAAAAGTAATGAATCAATATATTTTTTTAATGATTTTGTTATTAAATTCTTTTCAGATGAAATTATAAATAAAAATAGAATAGAAAGAGCATCAATGCTAAAAGGACTAGTTCCTAATATACTTAATTCAACACAAAATTTTTATAAATATAAAAAAGCAGAAGGTGATCTATTTGCAAAATCTGTAAATGAAAATACATTTGGTTCTTTTTTAAACTGGGCCGAAAATAATTTATGGAAATCTAAAACCACAGATAATTTTAACCAAAAATGTTTTGATTTTTATGTTGTAAAAACTAGTAAAAGAATAAACCAATATCTAGGGGGAAAGTCAGATTCACCAGGAATTATAAATGGTGAATTAATTCCCTCTATTGAAGACATATTACACCAAATAGATACGGAATGGTTATGCAATGGTGTTCCCGTACAATTTCATGGTGATTTTATTTTGGATAATGTAATTGAAACACAAGATGATTTTTGTTTAATAGATTGGAGACAAGATTTTGCAGGCGATTTAGAAGTAGGAGATATATATTATGATTTAGCTAAATTAAACCATAATTTAATAGTTAACCATAATATAGTAGATAATAAATTATATAATTCATCACCTAAGGATTGCCATATATTATGTAATAGTACTTTGTTAAGGTGTAAAGATTTATTACATAATTTTATTGAAGAAAATGATTATGATCTTAAAAAGGTAAAAGTATTAAGTTCAATTATTTGGCTAAATATGGCCCCTTTACACGAATACCCTTTCAATAAATTTCTATTTAATTTTGGAAAGTATAACCTTTATAAAAATTTAAAATGAATCACCCTAAATATTATATAGGACCTATGTCACAAAATATAGTAGATGCTATTATCGAATTTTGTGATGAAACAGGCAACCAAATAGGCTTAATACCCTCTAGAAGACAAGTAGAATGGGATGGGGGGTATGTTAATAATTGGACTACAGAACAATTTAGTAAACATACTAAAATGAAACTAGTTCTTAAAAGAGACCATGCGGGTCCCGGACAGGGTTATAATGATGATGATGGTTATAAATCTTTAAAAGAAGATTGTAAATTTTTTAATATAATCCATATAGATCCTTGGAAAAAATACCCAAAATACGAAGAGGGATTACAATGGACTATTGATATGATAACCTTTTGTTATAATCTAAACCGTAGTATAACATATGAAATAGGAACCGAAGAAGCTATAAGAAAGTTTGAACCTAAAGAACTAAATCAACTAATAATTGATCTTTATAATTCTCTTCCTAGTGACGTATTTAAACAAATAAAATACCTAGTTATTCAATCGGGTACATCTTTAAAAGGCAATACAAATACAGGAGAGTATGATAAAGGTAGATTATTAAGTATGCTTAATGTAGCTAAACATTGGGATTTAATTTCTAAAGAACATAATGGGGATTATATACCAATAAACCTTATAAAAGAAAAAATGGATCTGGGTTTAGATTCAATAAATATAGCACCTGAGTTTGGTCTTATAGAAACTCTTTCATACATAGAAGGGGGAATTAATATAGATAAATTTTGGAAAATTTGTTATGACTCTAAAAGATGGGAAAAATGGGTAGATAATAGCTTCGACCCTATTAATCAAAAAATAGATTTAATTAAAATTTGTGGACATTATGTTTTATCAAATTCTGAATTTATAAAAATTAAACCTAATATTGACCAGCAAATTAAAACTAATATAAAAAATAAATTAAATGAATTGGCAAGAATACTCTAAAAATAGACCTAAAACAATTTTTTGTGATATAGATGGAACTTTAGTAAAACATGATTCCCCTATTGATTCAACAAAACCAAACCATAAATTAAAATTATTACCTGGTACTATAGAAAAACTAACAGAATGGGATAAAAAATGTTATAGAATTATCCTAACTACAGGAAGAAGAGAATGTTCTAGAGTAGAAACAGAAAAACAATTAAGCGAAGCAGGTATAATATATGACCAATTAATAATGGGGATAAGTGGGGCTACACGAGTTTTAATTAATGATAAAAAGCCTGATGGTATAACTGAAACTGCTTTTGCCTATAATTTAATCAGAAACGAAGGAATAAAAGATCTAAAAATATAAAATGAAAGTAGCACTATGTTTAGTAGGTAAAATAGGTAGTAAAAGTGATAAACACGGTTATGGAGGAAATAGTTTAGATGTTCTTAAATTAGGTTATCAACATTATAAAAAACATATACTATCTAAAAACAACGTAGATGTATTTTGTCATTCTTCGTCAACTGAACTATCAAACGAAATTATATCATTATATAACCCTAAAGAATATATCTTTATGGATGAACCCCAATTTACAATCCCTTCATATGTTACTGGTAGTAAAGATAGAAAAAACGCTCACTATCATAAATGGTTTAGTCATAAAAAAGTTAATGAAATTAGAAAATCATATGAATCTAAAACTGATACTAAGTATGATTTTATTTATGTTGGGAGGTATGATATAGCATGGTTAACTGATTTAAATTTTAGTAATTATGACCCATCATACTTTTATTTAACTAATTGGAATAGGCTTTTTTATAATAACGGTAAAGAAATAAAAGGGGCAGATTGGTATAAATTAATAATGTCTAATAAAGAGTCTTTAATTAAAGATAATATAACTCCTCCCCATATTAAATCTAAACTCGTTGGGTATCCTTATAATACTGAAGGAGTAATGGATTCTTGGTTTTTTTCAAATCCACAATATATAGATATTTTATGTTCTTTATATGATAACTTAAATGAATATACTAAACCAGGGACTACATGGATGGGGGGTAATTCTACTGTAGTGGATAAAGCGGGAAATATATCTAACCACAGATTAATCCCTAAACACTTAGAAGAAAGTAATCTTTTAGATAAGATAAAACATGTATTTTATACCCATGATGATTATCCTTTAATTAGAAGATATTATTTTAATTCAAATAGATAATGAAAACAAAAACAAATCAATTAAAACTTGCTTTTCATCAAAAAGATTCTATAGAAGAAAGACTACATTTATTAAAAGATAAATATAAAAATGAAACTGCATATATAGTTACTTGTGGTCCTAGTTTATCTAAACACAATATTGATTTACTAAAATCAAAATTAAAAGATAAATTAGTAATTAGTATCAAACAAGCATATAACTTACTAAGAGAAGAAACAGATTTTCATATATTAAATACATATAATTTATCATCGTATAAATGGAATCCAAATTCGATAGTATACTGGTCAGTATCAAAATCATATACAGATGAACAGTTGAATCGGATCGTAAATATGGGTGCTCCTATTGACTTGTTTATCCCTGTTATTAATCCCCCATACTTAACAAGATTACAAACTACGCAGTCGACATGTAATTTTGATGATTTTTATATGATGCAAACCCATACCGAAGTTAAGTGGGGCTGCGGTATGATGTATGAAATAGCATTACCATTGGTATTATTGTTAGGATGTAAAAAGATTGTAACTATTGGGTGGGATTTAGGTGATCCAAAAATTTCAACAACTAAATGGGATCATTTTTATAATAAATCAGAAGGTAAAACAACAGTCCCCATGAAAGGAGAAATAGAAGAAAAATTAGCTTCTACTGATAAATTATATGATTGGTTAATAAGTAAAGAAATTGATCTTCGAATTTTATCTGATCAAAGTTTTATTAGTAATAAATTTCCTAGAATAACATTAAAAGATATAAAATGAGTAAACCCAAAATAGCAATAGGATGTATTG
>Ga0209631_10005331_pt1 | contig 13662 bp, 24 predicted proteins | sample COG_08_FD_184752 | JGI IMG/M metagenome (GOLD analysis project Ga0209631, IMG submission 184752) | Pelagic Microbial community sample from North Sea - COGITO 998_met_08 (SPAdes) (version 2) | ecosystem: Environmental > Aquatic > Marine > Neritic zone/Coastal water | place: Helgoland, sampling... | reverse complement strand
TGCACTAGCTTTACTCCTAGATACTGCTTTTGATACAGTTGATTTAACTTGTGCTCTTGCTTTAGTCGCTTGTGATTTTCTTTTAGAAATTGATGCCTTGCTTCTAGCTTTAGCTTTTGATAATGCACTTTTAATTCTAGAACGAATAGACATATAATTTTATTGTCTAATGTTATTTAAAATGTGTTGTTAACTAATAGATAGAGAAGTTTTTCTTTAGATTATATAATTTCTTTAGTGCAATCTGTGCTTCAGTCTTATATTTCCTTACTTTGCTTTCATTACACTTTAGAACACTTGCTATTTCTTTTATTGATAATATTTTGTTGTCATATAAATATAATACCATATTTTGTATGTGTTTACCTTCTATAGTCAATTCTAACTCTTTTGTATTGTTTTCTACTGCTATTTGGTCTTTTCTCATATGACTATACCTTTCATAAGGTTGCCAGTACTTCCTAGATGGTTTTTTTAGTTTCCAAATGCTTATCTCTTCATAAAAACCATATTCATTTTTATAAGTAAACTTTTTTAATTCTCTACCTGCTTTTGTGAATAAATTTTTCTTATATAGATAAACTTTCATATAACTAAGTCTTTCATGCACACTAGGGTGTCTTGCAGTTTCTATATACATATCCATAAGCTCCCTACCTGCTTTTAGGAAGTGAGAACTAACTGGAAGATTAAAAATTAAAATTAAACCCAAATATCTTATACTTTGTAGATTATACTTTATATCCTTAACATCTTTGTCATTCCACTTAGTATTATCTGCAACTACTCCGCCTTCATCTATTATAAGCACCTTGCCTCTTATCTTTTCATTAAGTGCCTTAGTTTTTTGTGCTTGGCTTAAATCACTATCTAATATTTCTTTTCTTATACCTTTGAAGTGTTCAAGTGCTTCATTAAATTCTCCTTTTGTAAAAATTACTTGTTTTTTAACATTAAATGTAGGGTCAAAGATTTCTGCTATTCTAAGACTACTAAAACTTTTACCAGTACCTACCTGTCCAGTACATAATATTCTAAAATCTCTGTTTTGGTTAAAAACTTGATTATAGATGTATTTACTTACTGGGCTATTTGGTTCTTTAATTATAGGCATTAGTCCTTAGCAACCACCTTGTTTTTATATAAGTCTAAATTGTATCTAGTTAAAAGCATTCTAACTAATTTGTATCTTTTTCTGTTATAAGTGTATAATATATCTTGATATTTTAAATCTACATTTTTTATTGATACTGGGCTTAATTTCTTCTTTGTTGCCTTAAACTCTTCTTCTAGCTCTTCAAACTTAACAGCACCCCTATATGCTACATATCCTAGCAATGTATCTTGTACAAAGTCCATAGTCTTATGACCTATTATATACCACTCTTTTTTGTTACCTATAGCTGTAAAGCTGTTTATAGCCTTAATAGAATAATAGTTAATTATATATCTAGTTTCATATTTAGAATTAGTTACTGTACTGAAATCAATGTTGCTATCCATAATCTATTAACAAACCTTTATATATAAAACTTTACTAATTCTCTATACTGAAATATCCATACACAGCCCCCCATAGCCACATTATTGCTGAGTTTATTTTTCATCTTGGGGGGATTTTTTTATGCTCCAGAGCGTCTTAAAACTTTTAATAAAATCTTAAAACTTTTAATAATTTATCAGATATTATGTATTAACCCTTTTTCATTACACTCTTTCTAAGATTTATTGTAAATTATAAATATAATTTCCAAATATATTCTAAAAAAATTATGGTGGAGAACAATATGGGATTCCTGTCTTGTAACATCTACCTGTATCTGGATTATAGTATTTATGTGCCTCTTCTGGTATGCTATATTGTGTCATTACCCTATCCTTTTGAGTTGTTTTATCATGTAGTTCTTGCATCAATTTGTCTACTACTTCCTCAAGTTCTATATCATATGTCATATAATCCATAATAATATCTTGCTTATAAAACTAGCTATCTCATATCCATAATAATATAATACATGTGTACTAAGCCATACTGAGTGCATCATAGCAAATGAATCAGTTCTACCTTGCATGGTAAAAGAATTTACCCTTTGCCTTATAGTCTTGTGTAACCTTTCTTCCATTTATCAAATAAAGGATATAAATAACCAGAAGTAGTTGTCTTAAATATCTGTCTCATTTTACCTTCAAAAATATCAAATTTAATTACTGGTTTGTTATTTGAATTGTATAGTATATATATCCCATTATGTAGTTCAAAGTATTTCTCTGTTTTCTTTCTAAACCTATCTAAGTCTTGTAAATAGTAATCTGTATAGTATAGTCCTTTTAATTTATGATATGGTTTGATAACCTTTCTTTCTACCTTTCTAACAAAAAATACTTTACTCATTTTTAAAACTCTCTGTAATGTCTTTAGTTAATGCAGTACTGTTCTGCACATACCATACTGACATGTTAAGACTCTTATGCCCTAGCCACCCTGCTAAAGCATTAGCATTTACTCCTGTATTTGCAATAGAGGTAGCTCTTGACTTTCTAAAGGCATGAAATGATAATGGAATATCAGCCTTTTTACATGCTAATTCTAATTCATATATACCTTTTCTATAGTTAAATTCCATAAATAAATTCTCATCAGCAATACCTGCTAATTGTCTTCTTTCTCTATCTTCTACAAAATTTATTACCATTTCCATATATGGAACAGTTCTAGGTATTTTTAGTTGCCTCATGCTCTTGTCTTTCCTTTTAGCATTCTTAATGTTAAATGTAATGTATTCATCATCTATAATTATGTTATTTATCTTTAGTCTTTTAGCCTCTACATATCTGCAACCAGTATAGTATAGTATAACTAGTAATATCTTTATTTGTTTAAATCTTGCAGAATCAACAAGAAGTCCTAATTCCTTTGAGGAAATGACCCAATTATCCCTACTGTAACTATAAGAACCTCTTGTCATTCTAATACAATGTATCTATCATATAAATACTTAGCTATAAAATAGAAGACCACAAATACAAAAACAAAGTCTATTATTAACTCATCAATAGCACTACCAAATATCATAAGTATTCTTGTTTAAGTCTCTTAGCTCTGCTAGTGGTCATACCAACTTTAGCTATAAAAGATTGTTCAGATATAATAAAATTATCATACATATCCAACCATTTAAGAAACTCAGTAGGGTTTTCTAGTATCTTTTCATCTTTAGGCATTAATCTCATCTTTTCAGCTTCTACCTGTTCTAATTCTTCTTTTTCCTTAGTTTTATTCATGCTATCTATTTCTTTTAATAATTCTAAGTTTTCATTCTTAGATTTAACTAATTGTTCTCTAAGTTCCTGTAATTCCCTATAGATGTCTATTTTTTTCATAGCTTCTCCTATTACATCTCTAATAAATGCAGATATACCTATGTTTTGACTTTCTAAGTACTTTTTATGTTCATGTTCTATATATACAGAAGTCTGTATTCCTAAATCAAATTGTTTTGGTCTACCAGCCATCATTTAGCCTCATTAATCTATATTCACATTCACAGGCTCTACATTTATAGTAATTATTTTCATCATCTTGCCAATCTAAGTAGAAAATATGTTTACCATTTTCAGTGAGGCAGTTCATTGCTGAACTACCCACTCATATGCCAATCTTAATAATGCTGACATTCTTATTGCATCATGGTGTGATAAACTTGGTGTAAGTTTCCACTCCCCTGCTTCAGTTTTATACACTTTCTGTGTTGTAATTCTATATCTAACTTTACCTTCATATTCATTAGCCCATATATCTGCTGATAATGTGCCATCTCTAAATTTCTTTATTGGTGCACTCATTTTAATTTAAAATCCTCCTTATTGGGTACTTTAACATTTTCTATAACCCATCTAAAATATCTTTTTGCATATTCTTGACCTTGATGATTTTTTTCTTTATAGATAAGTCCTTCATTTTTAATTAATCTAACTAGTAATTCTGCAAGCCAAGGGTAAGTTGGTGCATAATCATTACCACAATCACATTTAATTAGTTGTATCATATCTTGTTCTGCTTTTTTACCTTGAATCATACCTAGTCTCATCTTCCACTCCTATTATAACTTTTATGTATATGATTATTTCTACCACATTTATTACATTCATATACTTCTGAATCTTTAGTAGTTTCTACTAAATAAAACCTTGTCCTTTGATGACAATGGTTACATTTATTTGGTAATACCATCATTACCTAAATCAATAGAGATTTTCTCTACAATTTTTCCTCTTTTTTTCTTAATAATTCCAAACATTACTGCCATAAAATATATATCTATAGTTATATATAAATATATCTATTACTTAATTAATAAATATATAATTCCTTAATATAAATATATATACTTATACATTCTCTCTACTTTTCTTTATTTCTTTTATAAGTCTTTCTGTAAAATCTGTCAATTTCATGTAAAAATAATGTAAAACCACCCAAAATTACTATTTTTCCCAATAATTCTAATTCTTGTGAATTCATTTTATACTTAAAAATTACCCTCTTTTTCCATCATTTCTAGTGTTTTTTCTAGATATTCTATAGATTCTTGCTGATTTGATTCAGCCCACATTTTTTCTAATTTATTTCTTCTAAAAGTAATATGATAATAATAATATGTCATATATTCTTTTAATGTTAAATCACTAAACAATTTTGAATATATTTTCTTTGAGAATCTTTCTTTTTTCTTTTCCATCTTTTGCTTCTAGTATCTTTTTAGCTACTTTTTCTTTTTCTTGGAACAAAATTTCCATTACATTCTTGTAATAGTACCAATTCTTGTACATATGCCAACATACAAGTATCATTAAAATTATATAGCCAATTAATAGCCACCAATACCATGCCATAGTTATCTAGACTTTGGTTTTTTATATATCTTTTTATATAGGGCTTTACCATATCTTCTTCCACCCCATAATAATAAAGCTTGTTCAGACTTCTTAGTTTTTTTATTCTTAAATCTTGCATAAAATCTAGCTATACTTTTTGCATCTTTTTCAGTTATATTTTTGTTTTTAGATAGTTGTACAGCTCTAACAACTCCTGACTGAATACCTAATTTTTTGGCTTCAGCTCTTGTTAATCCTGCCTTTTGGCTATTAGAACTCTTTGCTCTTAATTTTAGACCTCTCATAGCACTTTTTCTAGCATAAAGAGGTACATAATAAGTCTTTTTCATTATATTATTAGTATTTTCCTGTCTTATATTTTTTCTTATATTTCTTTGCACCTAAAACATTAAATGCTCTTTTCCCTGCCACTTGTAATGGTGCTTTCTTCTTAGTTGGTGTATATCTCATTTTCTTCTTAAATATATTGTATAACCTTTTTTAGTCTTTGTTAACCTGAAATTAAATTTTCCTGTAAATCTCTGTACAGCTCTTGTTGCATCTGCTTTTCTAGCATATGTTCTATATCTTTGCCACCTTCTGGTAGCCCCCACAAGTCTGTATCTTTCTGTCATATTAAAAAAGTAAATGAGGGGGTATACCCCCCATTTGAGTATAAGGTATATTCACTTTCATACCTAACATTTATAGGTTTCTTACCAAACTTATCTTCGAGATGCAAATCCTGCAACAAGGAATAAGATTACACTCATAACAGCAATTAATGCTACTAATCCAATGTTTCCTACAATGTTGTCATCAATAGCATCAATGACAGATTGTGTTGCATTTGCTTCTGTTGAACCTGCTGTTAAACCTGCCTTGACAGATGCTAAGATTTTAAATCCTACAACTAATACAAGGGAAGTAACAACTAATCCAATTGTTAAGCTTTGTAAGTTACCTAATTGACCTCTTTTGTTCAATTTAGTTAACATACCTTCCAAAGTCCAATTGTATATATAAAAGAGTGTTAACTAAGCAACTTCTCTCATAACTAATACAATTCCTATAACTACTGCACCTATTAGGTACAATACTGTTGCAGTTCCTATAAATCCACCTACCAATAGCAGGGTACTTGCTAATAGTGACCCAAATGATGCTGTAACCCATGCTAATGGTGTGGAAATGTTGGGACTGGCTCTTAGACCTATAAAGAATATAAACCACAAACCCATCATTAGTACATTAAAGAAATTAGGGTCTATGGTTACTACATATTCCATGTAGCTTCCTACTGTACTAACATTTGTTGGTAATGCATATGCCATTTAATTTAAACTCCTATTAAAGATGAATTGTAGTAGTAATATTGCACCTATAGCAACAAAGATTACTGCAATTGCACTTTGTATTATTGTCTTGTAAGCACCCAATGGTGTTAAACTAACTATATCTCCCAGTATTGAACCTGTACCTGCAATACTTGTGGTTATAAATTCTCCACCTTCAATTAAACTAGTATCATTTTGTATACTGTTATTGGATAATGTTTGATTAAATAATTGTGTACCATTTACAAAATATTGTAAACCTTGACTATCATTAATTAAGTCTACACCTGCTACATTTGTATCTATGCTTACATTGTATGCACTTGATGCATAACCTACTAAATAACCTGCTCCTGATATAAATAATATTAATATGATAGCAAAACTAAACATACTAACAAAACTTAAATTTCCTTTCTTATTCATCTTAATCTGTCCTCAACTTAGCAATTAAATATAGTAATATAACTACTAATGCTCCTGTTATCCAAATAAATTCACTTGGTATCTTCAATACAAATTTGCTTGCTATAAATAGTCCTAGTACTGAAAATATTAAAGTTAATGTAGCACTTTGTGATGCTATACCTATTGTTAAGAATAATAATAATATTAGTACACCATATATGATACCATCTGCATCACTAAATAATGTACCTAATTGTCCTGCTTGATTTATATTAGATTCTAATACTCTTGCTGGACTTCCACCAACAAATGGACTTCTTGTACTATCTGTTAGTTCTGCTATAACTAGTAAAGCATTGTTTTGATATGATGAAGAGTAATCAAATGTTTGTGTACCAGTAGTAGTAGATAAAGTTGTTTGATTTATCAATATTCTATTATTACCTGTTGCATCATATACATACAATTCAATATCATTCATAGTACCACCAAAGTCATACCATTCATATGTTAAAATGTCTGTACCAATGTTAAAATCAAATGTTTGACTTAAACAAGGAACTGGTTCTGTAGTACCTTGATTAATTTGCAGAGTAACATTCATAGGTGTATAATAATTTGCTGTTGTATTACAATTTACCAAATATTGAAATTGAGTTGATGCTTGTGCTGGTTGTAAGTCTTGAACTGTTACATTTATATCTGTAACACCATAAGCTCCAGAAGATATTATTGTTAATGTTTGGTTTGTACCATCATAATTACTAAAGGTAGTACCATCTTTTTCTATTAAATTAATATTACCTGCAACTGCAGTATAATTTAAATCAGTAAATGGATTATCTGTATCTGTTACATTGAAGTTTATAACTAATGTAGCTCCTTCTGTGGTTGTTTGATTAGCAATAGGTGTAATTGTTGGTGCATCATTTATATTAAATACTGTTAGTAAAAATGAAGTTGTATTGGTTGCATTAGCTGAATCTTTTACTGTTACATCTACATTAGAAGTACCAAAGGCATTTGCATTTGGTGTTATATCTAACATATCAACTATACCAGTAGTTCCATTTATATTAAATGTAATAGAACCTGTTGCATTAATTAAAGCTGTATTACTAGAATTATAAGATAATGTTAAAGCACTTGGTATATCTTCTGCATCACCTACTATAAATGCTGAAGTTACATTTAATCTAGTATCTTCATTCATAATTTGGTCAGGTATTGGTGTTATTGTAGGATTTGTATTTGGTGGCACTCCTGTTCCAAAACTTGAATATGCTAAACCAGTACCATTATTATATAATGCTGTTGCATGTGTTTGATTTAATGGAACATTCCAAAAACCTACTTCATCCATTTTATAATCTGACCATTGGTTTGCATTTCCACCATTTGCTGGATTACTACCAAATTTTTGTTCTGTTGCACTACTTCCTGGGTCATATCTACCTGGACTAGGTACACAATAAGGGTTAGTAGTACTTCCTTCATAAGTACCATCAATAAATACATCTTGAGCATTATAATTTGTGTAAACTATCATTACATGATGCCAATCATCATCATTTATAGCTGGACCTACATTACTATTAAATGTAGTACCACCATTGGCACAATCATTACCACCAACCATTACTCTACCATTATACATAAACCAATTAATAAAACCTGGTTGCCCAGAAGTGTCTGCTGCAAATGCTCCAAAGATTTGATTTGTTTGAGCATTAGTTCCTTTTACCCAACCTGAAATTGTTAAATTACCATCAGAATTAATATTATCATAAAGCATGTCATGAGGTACTACTAAATCATTAGTTGATGATTTACTAAATTGTTGACCAAAATTAATTATACCTGTAACTCTTGATGGTGGGTCATTTGTTTGACTATTAGTTATTGGCCATGAACCAGTTTGGTCAGCATAATTTAAACCTGTTTCCTCTAATTCATAATAAGCTTGTAAATCATTTAACAAATCATTAGTAGCAAATACCATACTTGGAGCTAGGAACAATCCTATAATGACTATCATTAATCTTTTAATCATCTTAATCTACTGTCTCTGTAAATATAAATCTTTTACCATATAATATAACTATTAGCAGAACCAAAGTTATAGTAGCAAATACTGGTAACTGTGTCATAATAGTATAGGTTAAAGGCATATCTCCAGATATACCTAACATTGCACCTGAACCAGCAAATTGACTATAAGCATTACTTAATGGTACAGATATAAACCAAAGTAAAGCTCCAATTGCTAAGAACAATACAGTAAAGATGATATTTGTTGGTACAAGTATAGCACTAATAGTTAATACTAGGAATAGACCTAACATTACAAAACCTACTAGTGTATCTCCAATCATAGCTGTTTTATCTAAACTATTTATGGCAGACACTGTTGTAGTGCCATTTATATTTGAATTTAATAGACTAGTCTTAATTGCTGAACCAATCTTGTATAAAAGTGAAGCAAAGATGGAAATACTGAAAAGAGTAACCATAAATACTACTAAATCCTGTACCTGACCTTTTCTGTTCATTTTTTCTTAAATATTCCTTTTATTTCTTCTTCCAATTTGTTCATGAACTGATTTAAGTCTCTTTTACCAAAGAGTGCATCTTTGACTAATAATTCAAGTATCTGAACCTTGGGTATATTTGTTTCCTCACTTGCTTGTGTTAGCAATAAGTCTGTTTCCTTATATACTCTTGTTAACCTACTATGTTTAACCACTATTTATCCACATTACTAAAATTACCTATTGACATTAATAGTAATATTAGTCCACACCATGCTAATAAAGCAAATAGGAATATAGGATATATTGTAAGCAGTGCACTTACTAAGTTAGTACCAATAAAGAAGTAATTAATAAATAACTCTCCTAATAGTCCTGCTAATAAATATAGAACTAAATAGGACATTGTTTTTCTTAAACTTCTGTGCAAGTATTCTGAATTAATCTGTATTTCCATTTCTTCTTAACAATAATGCTATCATGATAAGTAAAGCAGTTAATGATATTAAAGCTGCTCCCTCTGTTGAACCATCTGTTTGGTCTACATTTGGTTGTAAGTTAACTGCATACTGGTATGTATAATCACAACTATCTGTTAAACCAGTTACATCAAAGGTTAATGTTGCATTGTATTTTGTATTACCTTCACATTCCAGATTAGAACCATGACCCCAACAGTATCTATGTTTTTCTGTATCTATTTCACTAATATAATCATGTTCATTTAATACTGGGTGTGGTTGATAAGTTAAATCATATGTATCAGTTACATAAAAAACAGTATCATTATAACTTACATTAAATTCTAAATTAGGGGTAGGACCATACATTGGGTTAACATGTACTTTGTAATCTAATGAAGTTTGTTCTAAAAATATTGTTTCATTTATTGGTGTATCTCCATATTGGTTTTCATAAACACTAAAGTAAACTATAGGCTCTCCTGTATTTACCCCTTCAGTACTTGGCTGACATTTATGTTGCATTGCTTCAGCTAATATAAAGTTCCAGTCCATACCATAAACACCAGTATAACCTGAACCATGGTCTGCTTCACATCTCATATTATAAGGTGTACCTGCAGTTATATTTGAAAATGTTGTTTCTCCAATAACATTACTTACTTGAGGTGGTATAAATTGAGTAAATTCAAAAGATATATCTATATAAGTTGGGTCTTCAGCTATTTGACATTTATATGCTTGTGCCAAAGGGTCTGGATTCATTTCTAAATAAGGCTGTAAAGTATAGATAAAATCTCCTGATGGTGGGTTCATAACATCAGCTGGAGCAGATGCAAATGCTGGAGTCATAACTGCAAATAACATTGTAAATAGTACAAAGATGCTTTTCCAGTTTCTATAAGATTTTGTTTCCATATTGTATTAGTAATATTACCATTAGTATTTGAATGAACATAACAGACCCCATGAAGATTTGTGCACCGTATTTTGCCATGAAATCGTTTGTATCAAACAATTCTTCTGTTTGGCTGTCCATCAGTTCAGATAGTCTATCTTTACCTATGTTTTTTGCAACAAAGGCAACAAAAGAACCATCTTCTCTTACTAGTTGAGGATTTAACATTTCATATTTATTATTGCTTGTTAACACTGCAAAAGCTGTATCCTTTGCCATAGCTCCTTTAAATCCTTTTAGGCTTGTAGGTATTGTCCATTCAGGGTTATAATTATTTATTACTAGTCTAGGTTTTTTTATTATAAATTCTAGTTTACCTGTTTTTTTGTTAGGTAATAGACCTGCTCTAAGCTTTTTCATTCTAAAACCATCTCTAAATGGTATGAATACATTTAGTACTGTATTATACCTTGCATTTTTACCAGTAGCTATAGCTACAACTAATAATAACCCAAAAATTATCATTACAAAGAAGAATACTAGGAATGTAGAACCAAAACTAGCTACATTCCCAAAACTTCCATCTGTTGAGGCAATCAAGCCTCCTAGTTCATCTGTTAGTGCCATTTAAAATCCTCTGAAGTTCAAACCAAATGCTTTTTTCTGTTTACCTGAATTTTGATTTGTTACCTCTTTACTTTGAATAGAAGTAGTTAGTGCTTTAAGTTCTATACCGTCTTTACTTCTGTTAATGTTTAAAGCAACATAAGTTGTTATACATTCATTGACTGCCTCTATGTCTGCTAAGTCTAAGTTCCATCTTCTTTGATTAACTGCACTTAGTAATTGTCTTTGTATATTTTTTAGAGTTGTCTTTACTTTTTTATTAATAAAATCTATTTTAAGAGAACCAAATGTACTTGACCTACTGAAGTAGGGTCTAAGTTGCATAAGTATTGCACTCACACCCTCTTCATTTAACAAAGGTTTGATATATTTGTTTCTAACTAACTTGTTAGTATTAGGGTCAAACATTTTTCCAGATAATGTTAAAAAAATATCTTGTAAGTCATTATCTAATCTAGAATATTCTAATAAGGCTTGGGTATTTGGTTGTTCATATCTGACACTCTCAGAAGAAATGTCATTTACATCGTCATAATCCACTAATAAAAAATACTTTTGTTATATATAAGTCTTTACTATATTCTTAGTTCAAAACCTGTATATCTTCTTTTTACTTTTCTTTTTCTAGGTGCTTTTAATCCTAATACTTCTGCTGAGAAACTTCTAGTAAATCTACCACCTAATTCTTTACCAATCTTAGGTTGTCTTCCTTTACGTCTTCCACCAGCTCCGCCAAAACCAAATCCGCCAAAACCAAAACCAAAAGTTGGTATTGTAGGTGGACTAAACGGCGGTACTGGTGGTATTCCTGTTCTAGTTGGTGTGGTTGTTTTAGTTACATCTACTAATTGTGTTTTTTGTGTTTTAGTTACATCTATAGCTTGAAGTTTAGTTACATCTTGAGTTCTTGTAACATTAGACGATAATAATGATAATCTTGAAGCTTGTGCTAATTTAGGTCTAAAACCTTTGGTGATTGCCGAAGAATCTATTTTAGGTAAACTAATTGGAGTACTTACTTCTGACCTTTTTAATTTACCTAGTTGAACATCTTGTAATCTTAGAACTTCTTCTTCATATCTGGTTCTTTTAGGTCTTCTTATTGGTACAGTTAATCCTACACCGAAAGACGTTTCATCTACTGTTTGTATTCTTTTTAATTCTTTGCTAGGTGTAAATCTTAGTTTTGTTGTTTTACCTGATGGGTCAAGTTGAGTTACTGCACCTCTTTGAGGAATCGGTTCACCAGTTCTACTTCTAATACTTGGCCCTCTTATGAAAAATTGTTCAGAACCTACAAACAATTGTCCTTGTTTAACATTCCTAAATGTAAATGGTTGAATGAGTGGTGCAAGTCTAAGTCCTCTGGCGTATGGACTTGGTTCTAATAATTTTTTAGGACTAAACGGAGTAAATGTATTTATTCGATTAACTCTACTTGTAATTTTAGGTGGAGAAAAAATACCTAATCTTTTTCTAATACCTGCTCGAAAACCTGTTGCTGGAGAAACTATATCTGTAAAAGCAGTTCCCGTAGTTGTTTTTTCTCCAACATTTAGAATAACGTTTTGCGTACCTTGAGTAGGTAATTGTTCTTTTACTTTATCTTCAATATTTTTATATAAATTAACTTTGAATTTTCCAACACCTATATTTCTTTGTAATTTAAAGTCTGGAAAATCTATTTTAAATGGTCTATCTAGTCTAACTTGTCTACCGCCTCCTGATAATTCAAGTTGTCTAACTACTTGCTGTTCGGGGAACTTTGTTACTACTTTCGTTTTTCCTACCTGTGATGCAATATCTTTACTTATTGCTTTTCCTGCTGTTCTTCCACCAAAACCAAATCCAGCAAGACTAATTCCACCTTTTGTCAGTTTTTCTGGAATTTTAGATTTAAATAACAACGGACTTCGTTTATATTCTAAATATTGTCCTATTGTTTCTTTTGCTACTAATCCAGTCAGCACTACAGCACCAGCTAATTTTAATGGGGCGGGTGCTAATCTAAAAAAAGCGCTTGTAACTCCACCTGCTAATACTGTTTTTGGTATATTTTTAGCTTCTTCTTTAGCTACTTTTTTAATTACTTCAAAGTCTGATAATCCTGCGGGTAATGTATAACCTACTACGTTTTTTTGTACTTCTTGAAACGTTGGTTTAGATTTTGGTTTATCAGTTCCGGTTACTGCAATAGTTGTAGCCACATCTTGAAAAGGAGTTTTTTCTATTATTCTTCCGCCACCTTTTCTTCTTAACTCTATTGATTGTTGAACTTTATCTGCAGTAGTTTTAGTTATAACTGCAAATTCATAACCTTTAGACCTTGCTTGAATTATTTTTCTTTTTACGTCTTCACTTAAGCTAGGGTCATCTCTTGTATCTTGATACGTTAAAACCTTTGTAGTTGTGCTTGATGTTACTCGCCCACCCTTTGGAGATGTTGTTGGTTTTTGTGTAACTTTTGTTGGTGTAGGTCTTTTTGTAGGAGTTACATTCGGCCTACCACCTGATTTTATGCTTTG
>Ga0209631_10005330_pt1 | contig 13663 bp, 15 predicted proteins | sample COG_08_FD_184752 | JGI IMG/M metagenome (GOLD analysis project Ga0209631, IMG submission 184752) | Pelagic Microbial community sample from North Sea - COGITO 998_met_08 (SPAdes) (version 2) | ecosystem: Environmental > Aquatic > Marine > Neritic zone/Coastal water | place: Helgoland, sampling... | reverse complement strand
CGCACGAAGTGCTGCTTCGCTCTGAATCTGTACATAATGATCATAGTGATCTACTTCGAAAAGTGCTTCAGCAGCATCAAAAACTCTCCAAACTACTACTGCACCAATATCAATTGGATTAGCATTAACATCGTTAACTTTCAATCTGGCTGATTCAAAATTTCTTATACGTAAAGAAATTTTTTGTTTGTAGTAAAAGGGATTGAGGAAAAAGTGAAATCCTTCTTTATTCACTGTACCCGAATATTTTCCAAAGAATTGCACCGTTGCTGCTTCGTTTGGTGCTATGATAATGTAACTATTCCAATAAACTAACCAAAGTGGTCCTGTGAATACTGTAATCAGAAATGCAAGGCCACCAAGCGCTCCCCCTACTCCCATCAATATCATCAATAGTAAGTTAACAAAACCAAGGACAATTATATGGATGAATATTCCAATAAAACCATTTAGGGTCTTTTTTTCAAAGTCTTGTGTAATGCTCTCCTTTCTTCTAACTATGTCGCTCATACTCTTCCTCTCTGAGTTTAAGATAGTAGTTGGCACTAAATAGTTATATCAATATCTGAGAAACATAGTAAAAAAAAACAGGTTTAATTTATAAGGCCGGGTTCATACAAGCGCTTCATGCACATAGCAGGAAAAATTTTTCTTGGGCTTGGATTATTGATTACATTAGCCGGTGTTGTATTGACAATTGGCGGAGGTTCGACTCTAAGCGATGCTGGACAATGGGATGTAGAAGAAAAAAGTGAATTCAGTGGTTCTGCGGAGGCTACAACTTATTCTTTTAGTGGCGATGATATTTTGGTAATGGTTAGTGATGATGTGAGATGTGATGAATTTACTATTACTATGACAAATGAGACCGGAGAAAATCATCTAAAGACTGACTGTGAAGATGATGGTGAAAAACCATCGGGCTGGGAGGATGATCCTAGCGGGTGGTACCACATGGCTACTATTTCATCTTGGAATTACACCAGTGGTGAATATACTATAGAATCAAATGAAGATTATGAGCTTGTTCCAATGTGGGAAGTGTTAGGTGAAGAAATTGGAGAGGCTGTGGGTGGCTTCTTTGCGGCAGCTGGAGGAGTAGGTGCAGCTTGTTGCGGGATATTGTTCATGCTGCTAGGCGGGATTTTCGCATTGGTCTTGAAGGAGCCTAAGAAAACACAAATTACAGGCCCTAGTAGCTTTACTACCGAATAATTATTCTGATTCTTGAAACCGTTTAGTTCAACAAGATGCTGTGGTTCCGGGTAATATGGAACGAACCGGCGTCGCCAGTTTACTTGTGCTGCTGATGTTGTCAGCACCACTAACTGGATGTTTTGCTGATTCAGAAAATATGCCAAGAGAAGGAGATTTAGAAGTTGGAATAGCTGCTATGGAAGGGGGCTTTTTCCAAAATATGGAATTATCTGCTTCTAGTTCTATGTCTGTTTTTATTCCTTACTTAATCATCGAAGATGGTAATAATTACGTTCAGAACTCTACAATTATTGATTTGGCTAAAGGGGATTCCATCACATTATCAATATTGGCACCACCAAGAGCTGAAAATGTGGTTTTCATAATCGGAGAATTTGGGCGAGACTTTTGGCCGATTCGAGACCAAGGGGAATCTTGGATGACTTGGATAAGTAGAGGAGGAGATATAGATAATTCGAATAATGGAATTGAAAGAGTACCGGCTTCCGAAAATAGTACATTCGATACAGTAAACCACAGTTCTGAAACTGGTGGTTCAGTAATTGTAAAAATCATACCAATTAATCGGGCAATGACTCTGTCTAAAGATGAAGGAGGAGTTCATTCTACTGGGATTATAGATGGAAGAAGCGTGTATAATCGATTGTATGAAATTACAGATCCTACGAATACTTTTGATATTATAGATGGGAAAGAGGGTTATTACGATAGATGGGCCGGTCAAGGAAATATTGCTTACGAAGATGCCGCTCAATACTTAATTGGTGAAATGTCATCTTTTGGTTTGGAAGTAATTAGCCATAGGTTTGAATTTACAGACATTACAGGCTCTCAAAATCCAGAAGCATACAATATATGCGCATACAAATGGGGTACGGAGGTTCAAAATGAGTGGTTAGTTTTTGGAGCTCATTTTGATGTTGCCCCCCCAGTCAATGCGGTGCTTCTAGACCCTCATATCATTGGTGAAAGAACATATGGGACTAGAGTTGGAGCATATGACAATACAGCGGGCACCTCAATGGTGCTAGAAACTGCGAAGGCTCTAGCTAATTTTGAGAGTAGGCGAACTATGGTGTTCTGCCTATGGTCTGGTGAAGAAGGAGGAAAAAGAGGTTCTGATTATTGGACAGAATATTATGTTGGTGAAGATAATCCAGATGTAATCGTTACCAATTACATCAATTTGGATATGGCGGGAGTGAATTGGCCTGGCGGCGGTGGCGCCCCACACGGTGATCCTGATCCTGTGATTGACGAAGATGGATATCCAAAAGATGCCGAAGTATGGCCTATGAGAGTTTACATTGGCCCGGGCCCTAATCATGACCGATTAGATCAACCAGGGATGGTTGGACTGTCAAATTGGATTGGTTCGGATGCTTTAGGTTTAGAAGAACAGATGGGGACCCTTGTAGGAACTAACTATTCTGCAGATACATGGAAAACCAGTGTCTGGTTGGAAATGGAAAGACCCGAAATTATAGTTTATGAAGATACTACAGCAAGGAGTGATCACGCTAGTTTCCAAGATAATTTAGATGTAGTAACTATTGGTTTCGGAGGATTGGTGGATGGTTATTGGTGTTATCACCAAGTCTGTGATACTTTGGATGAAATGGAGGCATGGATGGATACCACGGGGAAAAACTATGGTGAAGAAAATACAGGAGTAGCTAATTTGGTTAATAGCCTAGATATGATTACTTGGTGGGCTCTAATGACTTTCTTCCATTGTGATGAGAAGCCTATTACGAATGCTTTGCTCTAAATATTCTAATGAGGATAAATTATGTCTTCTGGGAAATACGGTAATAGTAATGCAAAAGATTTGTCAGACTGGGGTAGACCATTTGCTCGTCTTGCTGCGAACTTCCTGAAAAATACTAGAATTAGTGTATTAATGGTCACAAATTTTCATCTTTTATTGTCAATTTTCTGTGCATGGTTAATTTTACAAGAGTATATTGTCGAAAGTTGTGTTCTACTTGTGATAAAAGGTGTTGTAGATGCCGTAGACGGTGAATTGGCAAGGATTAGAGAAAGACCATCACATGTAGGAAGATATTGGGATACAATCGCAGATACGATTGGATTGATTCTAGTAACATATGCATTTGGCCAACATCTTGGATGGAGTGGAGTATACATTACAGGAATTGTGGTTGCCGTATTGTTTCAATACTCTCTTTTCAATCATTTCTCTGTTAGAGCAAGGAGGCTCGGCTTAGGTGATGATACAAGTCGGATTGACGAAAAAATCTGTCCTGTGGCAAAACCTTGGGAAAAACAGATTCATGTTAATTTTCTACATAAAATATACTTGGTTGGTTTTTCTTGGCAAGACCAAATAATAGATCGGATGACTGGCAAAGGAAGTAAAAATTTATCCTTTGAATTAACAATATCTTCAATGTTAGGTTATGGCTTCCAATCAATTATTATTCTAATTTTGGGATTATCGATGAAGATAGATTTATTGGATGATTTGGTATTATATGTGAATAGTATAGTTATGATCATCGTCATATTAAGAAGTTGTTTTTGACTGATGTTGACGAAATTAATGAAGAACAAACATGGGCTTCAGAAGATGATCGGACGACCTCGCAAGAAAATTTCTTTGATACAGGCGCTACAGCTTGGGCGCTTTCTCCAGTAACTTGGGGATTGGCGATGATTATAATCGGGCTGGTTGCATTTACAACTCAACGTCCTGAAGGAGTCATGGACTGGTTTCTACCTGCTTGGATGCCTTTAGGGGCTGCCTTCCTCGCAGCGCCGATTCTGAATGATCCAGTTATTTTGATATGATATTTCCTATAACAATATTGGCTCATATCTTATTGGGTGCACTAATGATGGGTGGAAAAATTGCGTTGCCTAAGTGCCCCTAATACGTCACTAAACCCCATTTACCCCATTAGACCATTTAGTTCAGTTAGTGTGAACCATACCATACTACCACAAACTATTGCCCAGAAGTAGAACATAGTATGTGACCATGTTTTGATTTTTTTACCATCGAGAGGGCCCAATGGAATCATGTTGAATGTACCAAGGATTGCATTCCCCCACATCCACGGGACAATAATTATCTCTACAATACTATATTGTGCAAGTCCTAAAAGGATAATCATTAGACCTAACAACCAAAGTACTACATTAGTTACTGGACCTGCTAAAGCGATTTTTCCAAATTGAGATTTTGTTGTATTGCCTGCGACCATTACTGCCCCGGGCGCCATGAATACTATACCGAATGCAGCAGCTAATATTATTCCAAATCTAAGACCTCCAGAATCCGCTCTAAATTCTGCCCAGCATCCATAATTTCTTGCAGCAAATTTATGTGCCAGTTCATGTAAAACAAATGCAGGAGATATGGCAATGAAATATATTACTCCACCAATAAGAAATGATGAGGGGGCTGAAAGGGCTCCAAAAATTCCTCCTGTTGACATGAAAGCCAAAGCTATCGTAAATGCAACCGTCGCTCTAGTTAAGTGCTCTACTTCAGTTTTAGAAAAATGCCATATTGACCCTTTATGTACAGGAATTCTTTGATTATCAGAGGGAGAATTAAATGCTCTAAAAAAGGGTTGCCCGGCACTTCTTGTGACCACTCTTATGTGTGGTTTACGCCAATTACCATCATCTCTAGCGCGCGTATGAGTCTTAGAATTGTTATTCATTTTTTCAAATGGATCATCATCTAACCAATTAGCGCGAGGGTCCCGTTTTCCCGACATTGTAATATCCCCATAGATTCATCTTGTTTGAATGCTCGTAATTCAATCTTCATCTAAGAGTTCATTCACGTCTTCAAGTAATTCTTCCCAATAAGATTCGCTAGCTTCTGGATTTTTATCACTAATTTTCAATAATAATTCTTCTATTTCTTCAGAATTAAGTACATGAGTGCTTTTTTTCCGGTTACTGGCTACATCACGAATCAAAGATTTTTGAGGTTTATTTCTTTGTGCCTCAAATCTCTCTTGGACTTCTTCAGCGGTTTTGGGTTGCGACTTTCCCTGATGCTTGTCTATCAATGATTTGTAGTATGTCATAGTTTCTGAATGTACTGTATTTTCTATGAAATCTGCAGGATTGGCGAGCATGGTTACAAATTCTCTTGACAATCTATCTGCTTTAGATATTGCAACGCCTGAAGATATTTTGTCACGTACTTTTACGTGCGCTGAGATGCAGACTCTACACCTCTGAGACCCGGCAATATCTGGTGCATCACAAGACAAGCAGCAAACGGAAAATCCCATCTGCTCCATGGCCCGCCTTGGTAAAGACATGCAATGAAGGAGCCGTGTTCCGGCAATGAATCCTACTAATGATTGAGCGCTTTTTACTGGAAACAGTATTTCATAAATGAAATATTACAGTAAAATGGTATGAGACCGGTCACAACGGACTTAGGCGTTGCCGCTTGTTTAGTTGAAAAAAATAAAATTCTCTTGGTCAAAGAGGGTAAAGGTCCTCAAAATGGCCTCTGGGGTTTACCTAAGGGTTCAGTTGATGAAGGCGAATTACCACAATTAGCAGTAAAACGTGAATTAAGAGAAGAATGTGGAATTGATGTCGAAGTTCAGGGCTTAGTTGGCCTTAGAGAATGTCTGATTAAAGAAACGCCCGCTATTTTTATCGCTTATCTTGTCAATTCAATAAATCCGGTTATTGAGATTGATAATGATGAAATTACAGATTACGGTTGGTTCGAATTACAAGATTTTGAAACTCTTTCTTGGATTAGTGAAGCTATGAAAGAACTTGCAAAAAAATCTGTAACTAATTATGACGGAGAAATGATTGATTACACAGAGAAAAGAGGAAGGAATTATTTCTTATATCTCTAATCTAATTATTAGCCGCATCAGGATTTTGAGGAGTAATGAGGACTGTTCCTGAATCACTAGTAATGTGTGGAATTGATAACTGCGAAATTGAAGGAATTATGTGGATAGTACAACTTGGCCCGCATGCAGGTGCAAGATAATCTTCTCCTGATTCTGTAAATACAATATTAATTCCGTGGCCCGCAGGGAGTATGGCATCAATCGCTTGGAATTCCATCAACATTGTTACTTGTTCAGAAGGTAATACCGTTTGTGGCTCATAACCTCCTGCATGATACCTGATATCCATAGTTGCATGGCCTAATCTAATACCGGTTTGGGAATCTCTTAACTCTGCAAATATCTGCCCACCATCCATTGTTGCTACCGCTTCTAAATGCAACCTAATTAATCCTGAAATCAAGATGTCTTCTGTCTCGGAAAGTGCAGAACATGTAGTTGTAACAGTCTGCCCCCCTCCAACAACCGGCGCACCACCTCCAGTAAATGCTCCTGAACTAGAACAATCAGATAATGGTAAATCAAACCATTCGATATTTTCGGGAGGCCATGTTTCTTCGATACGCCACTGGCCGTCGTTTCTTTGAACTTGAGCAGTAAGATCAGGTTGTGTTCCAATGCCTTTAAGATAATATTCGTACCATTCAAACAAATCTTGAGCCCAATCCCAACGAGTCATGTTGTGAATTGCCTCTCCACCATATCCACTATCTTGAGCATTATGCTTTGTCCATTGATCTGGATAATTATGTTCCCATTGGCCTAATATTCCTCTAATTTCAAACCCTGCATCGATATAATCTTGATACCAATTTACTCCGATTGGCCCTCCAAATACTTGATGTGGATCAACATTCCAGTCTTGTAATCCTTGAACCCAATAGACACTTCCATTCCAATTTTCGAATGCTTTGTCAATATGGCTTCTTTCGTCATAATAATTTGACATATATGGATCTAGTTCTCCGGCACCGTAAGTAACAGGTCCTGCGAATAGTCCCTCTACAATGTCTGGGCATACATTATCTAAATCATCCTCATTATAATCAACGGTGCTAGAAAAATAATTCATATGCATTACTTGGCTTCTAGCTTCTGCACTACCATTTTTGTACAATAATGGATGTAAAGCTGTTGTACCAGATATTGGGACTATGGTCTTGAGATATTCGCTTCCTAAGGCTGCAGCTTCCCATTGTGTTGCTCCTTCATAGGATTTACCATAAAGTCCGACATGACCGTTAGACCAGTTCTGTGAACCAAGCCATTCTACAGCATTATGAATTCCTAAACCTTCTCCTGCACCACGATAGTCAAAGCATCCACTGGAAAGTTCAGTGCCGAATACTGCTACCTGAGCGAAAGCATATCCATGAGGAACAAAATTTTCGAAAATGAACTCGCCTCGACCTGCGCTTACAATATTGGTTGGAGTCGATTCATCTCCTTGCGTGCCATATGAGAAATAAGGGCTAATTACTGCAATTACAGGAACTTGTTCTCCCTCCAAAGTATTGCTTGGAAGCCAATACGAAAGATGCACTTCTGATGTGTCGGGACCTGTTTCCCAGATTTCAGAGGTATCTACTTCGATGAAGGCTTCTTGCACATCAAGGGAATAATATGGTCCTTGTTCCAAAGTGTAAGAAAATGTGTGATTATCTTGCCAGGCGAGAGTATGTCTATCATAAATGGATGGATATTCGCCCTCTTCTGGTATCTTATCGGATGTTGAAGTGTCTGAAAATATACAACCTGACATACTGACTAATACGAAAATTAATGCGATGGAGAGCGCATGTAGACGATTAGCCATGGTTATCGGGAGTGGTTTTGATATTGTAACCTATGTTTTGAAAAGTATCTATTTATCCGTAATGTTATGAGCGAGAATATTGGGCATGAGAAAAGATGGCTTATACTTGGAATTATGAGTCTAAGCCTAGTTATCGTGATGTTAAATAATGTTACTTTGAATGTAGCATTACCTGAAATGTCTAAAGATTTGCGGGCTGATAATAGTGATTTACAATGGATTGTTGATTCTTATGCTCTAATCTTTGGAGGTATGCTATTAGTTATGGGCGCATTAGGAGATCGGTTCGGGAGAAAAAGAGCTTTACAATTGGGATTAATACTACTAGGAGCTGCTTCTGCTGCTGCAGCATTCTATGCTGATTCATCAAATGATGTAATTATGGCTAGAGCGGCTATGGGGTTTGGGGCAGCCTTAGTTATGCCCGCTACTCTATCTATTGTGATTGTAGTTTTTCCTAGAGAAGAGCGAGGAAGGGCAATTGGGATATGGACGATGATGGCTGGTATCGGGGCTCCAATCGGATTACTAGTTGGAGGTTGGGCTGTAGAGAATTATGATTGGCAAATGGTATTCCTGATTAATGTCCCAATAATCTTACTGGCCCTAATATTAGGACTGGTTTTTGTCCCAAACTCAAAAGACAGTAAAAAAACTCCATTAGACCCTATGGGTGCATTTTTGTCAGTAGCTGCTCTTGGAACCGTTTTGTATGCAATAATCGAAGCCCCTACACTAGGTTGGACTAGTCCTGAAATTCTAACTATTAGCGCATTAGCAATTATTATGACTTATTTATTTGTAAATTGGGAAAGGAAAGTCGAGTACCCGATGTTGCCAATTGGATTTTTTAAATTCAAAGGTTTCTCTTTAGGGTTAATTGCAATAATGTTGGCTTCATTCGTAATGTTCTCTTTCATGTTTACACAAATGTTGCATTTCCAACTAGTAAGAGGTCATACTGCTCTTGAAGCCGCAGTTAGATTTCTTCCACTACCATTAGGATTAATGCCTGCTGCTGCAAATAGTGATAGGTTATCTGCTAAATTTGGAAGTAACAATGTTATCTCTGTGGGGTTGGTATTGATGACAATTGCAATGGCCATATTCACTACTGTTGAAATTGATTCAGAATATATCCGGTTAGCGAGTATTTTCTTATTACTCGGATTTGGAATGGGATTAACTTTGGCTCCTGCCACAACAGTAGTAATGGATTCTGTACCATCAGATAAAGCAGGCGTAGGCAGTGCCACAAATGATGCAAGTAGAGAGGTTGGTGGAGCCCTGGGGATAGCCATTGGTGGTAGCGTTTTGAATGAATACTATCAAAGAAATATGATCATACCTGATGGATTAGATTTGGGTACTGTTCCACTGGAGTCGTTTCCGGCCGCAATGCAAATCGGGGCGGAGATGTTAGAGAATGGCAATATGTTAGGCGCGGCTTTGATTGAAAATGCACAACTAGCATTTATGGAGGGCATGATTGCTTCAGCGACAGTAATGGGAATAATTGCTATGTTGAATGCTATTTTGGTTAAATTATACATGCCTAGGAAAGCAATCAACATGTCCATAGAAGAAGAATGATTACCCTAAACGTCTTTTCAATTCGGAAATCAATTGTCTAGGTATTGGGCTTTCGACTTTCATTAATTTACCATTAGGATGCATGAAGCCGAGAGATGTGGCGTGTAAACAGAGTCTGTTAATACTAGCTTTACCGAATCCATGCCTCGTATCTCCAATTACCGGACAGCCCAGGTTTGCCATATGAAGACGAATCTGTGCGCGGCGACCAGTGTCTATCTTGATTCGGATCAAGCTATGCTCAGGCCCTGTGTCTTCTAACCACCAATTAGTAATTGCTGATTTACCGGCACGACGTCCTTCGGGAACAAGTCTCATTCTCTTGTCTTTCATTTCCTGGATACGACCTGTTTCAACACCTGAATTAGTAGGTGGTTTGCGATGAACTACAGCATGATATATTCGTTCAATGGAGCGGTCTTTGAATTGTTCTTGTAACATATCACGGATTTCTGTTGAACGCGCGAAAATTAAGCACCCTGATGTTTCTCTATCCAATCTATGAACAAGATGGGCTCTAGTGTTTCCATTTTCCCAAGCCCAAGCAAAAACTCGGGAAAACATAGTATTTGCCTCTCCTCGATCGGTCGCTACTGAAAGAAGGCCGGCTGGTTTATTGACAACAATTATTGATTTGTCCGAATATACCACTTCAGGTTCAGGGATTGTAGTTTTATATTTGCCAACTGTTTCATTACCATCTGATTTAGAAAGGACCGTAATGGTAGTGCCAGGAGAAATTATTTTATTTCCTTTACTAACTTTGACTCCATCTGCTATTACGCGCCCATGATCGACCATTCTTCGAAGTGAATTCTTTTTTGCGTTCGGATGTAATAATGACAGAATCTCAATCACAGTTGCTTCTTCTTCGACCGTGATGTTTGGGTCTGACATAGTCTTGGGGCATGGTTCAAGCCATTCAAGTTTCTTAATTTGTTATTGGATATATAGAAAATATCTATATGCCTAACGTTCAAATGAAAGATTGAGAGTGTATTGACACTCATGAAGGAGATTTAATTATGGACGCAAAGACAATATTTCAACCAAAAATATGGTATATCATTTGTGGAGCAATGGCTTTGATTGGTGGTATCGAGAACAATATAAATGCCGAAAGTTGGGCGGATAGTGCCTGGGGTGCCGATGGAGTAAACGACCAGAGTATTGCTATGGAGAAGCTCTTTGGATTGTTCATGGCCGGCTTTGGAGCAATGGGGTTAGCATGTGCGTTTGTCTTGAGTGGTTCTTCCCAAGCTAAATTTGCTATGGCAAACGGCAGCATAATGATGGCGTTTTTCTTAGTCATGTTTGTTGTGCTTGGCGATACTGGATACGAAATGCCCGGAGTTGTCTGGTTGGTTCCTCCATTCCTATTTTTAGGCGGATTAACTACAGCAGGATATTTACATAAGGATGGTGAATAATATGGATTTCAAAAAAGAACTACAAAACCCTAAATGGTGGCTAATAATTACCGCTCTAGTACATACATTCGTCGGGGTACTGTTCCAAATGGATCCGGACAACGACAATGAGCTAATGGTATCTGGAATATTTCTAATTATTCCTGTTATCATGTTCTATGCAGCATTCATGATTGAAGGTCGAGATAGGGCTAGATTGACTGCAGTAGTTGCAGGACCTATTTTTGTATGGTTCGTTTTATGTATTGCATTGGGGCTTGAGATAACATATACTACGGATGCTGTCTCATGGGAATTTTCTGATAATGTACCTCCTCTTGTCTTCTGGGGCATGACTGCTCTAACAGGCGTACTGGGTTGGAATTCCGAGTAGCGATAATATGGACACGATAGGTTTTCTCAAAGATATTCGTAATGCAACTATTGCTAACTCGGCTATTCTAATCTTCCACATATGGGTTGCCTTCGAATTTGAAGGTATGGGCTTCCTTGTAATGGTGATTATTCTTGGAGCAATCGTTGCCGGGGCATACTATACTAAGGGTAAGATTGGTGCCGCTCTTCTAGCTTTGCCAACACTTGGCTACATTCTATTGACCCCGGAATTAGTGAGCGCCTTGACCGAAGACCCTGGAATTATGGAATACATTCTGATTCCATTTTGGTGGGCAACTACGATTATGAACTGTTTTGTGATTTATGCTGAAGCAACGGGAAATAGTAAATACGCAAAGGCATCTAATTCTCTTTTAGAAGAATAGATTGAGAATTTCAAGGCTTTCGACCAGAGATTGCTAAAGTGCCCACAAATCCTAACTTGAGTCCTACTCGTCGTGTTTCAACATCAGTGAATCCGGCATCAACCATACCTTGTCTCCATTGTTCTTCACTCAGTGTTGTCATATGTACATTGAGAGATTCTGGCCAATCGTGACTTTCTACATTCTCCAAATAATGGTCAACTCCTGCAATTAGAACCCCTTTATCATTTAGCCATTCGTTGAAGAAGATTTTCAACATTTCTAAAGGGTCTTTCAGGTAATATAGAAATTCCATTGAATGTATTAAATCAAACTTCTGTGAAGGGGCCCACTCTGGAAGTTTTGCTAAATGGAATTCTCCTCCCTTTTGTTTTGCCTTGGTAATCATTTCAATTGAACCGTCAATTCCGACTACCTTACTACAATTATCATTTGATTGTAATTTACGGCACACCCAACCGTTTCCACAACCCACATCTATCGCTGAAAATGGTCCTACAAGCATTGGAATTGCAATATTTAACATTTCATTGACTGAATTTGCGTGTCCACTTTCCATTCCCTCATCTCTATTTTTTAGAGCCCATTCAGAGAATAATTCTGTGGCATCACGAGTTGTCATAATAATGCCGATAGATATCTATTGGATGAAGATTTTCATTTTAATTATCGAAATTTTCTGTAACATAATTTACGGCATTTCTGAATATTATCATACCTTCTCCTTCACCATGTTCTATATCTTCTCTAGTCCAAGTTGCGCCTAACCATGTTGAATGATTTGCTTCGGGGTGGGGCATTAAACCGAATACTAATCCCGATGGATCGCATACACCTGCAATATTTCTCCAACTTTGATTGGGAGAAATTGGATATGGTAATACTTCGTCACTTGAGGAAGGATATTCACTTGAAGGATCTACATATTTTACAACTAGTTGTCCTGCTTCACGCCAGTCATCAAGGAGACTTTTGTCGGCTGTTACGAATTTTCCTTCACCATGACGTACGGGAACTCGGATTCTTGTCATTCCTTTAGTCCAAATGCAGTGGCTTTGGGAATCGAACTCTAACGTAGCCCAACGATTCTCATAATGGCCCGAATCATTCAACGCTAAGGATGCTGTTTGAGTTAAACTGACATCGTCGTCACCAGGTAATAATCCCATTTTCACAAGTACCTGGAAACCGTTGCATATCCCAATTACTGGTTTACCAGATTTGACAAAATTTCTCACTTGTTCACGCAACCCAAAGCGTAGCCTGTTACCCATCAACCTACCACTTCCCAAATGGTCACCAAAGGAAAAGCCCCCTGGTACAGCCATAATGTGATAACCCTCTAGATTCAATTCTCCGTTGACTAACCTATTCACATGTACTCTATCTGCTTTAGCCCCAGCCATTTCGAAAACTGCCATTGTTTCCGTCTCACAATTAATTCCAAAACCAGAAAGGACTGCCACTCTAGGTATCATTAATTTCTACCTCCGTTCAAGGTACCTTTCCAAGAGTCTCTAAGTTCAGACATTGAAGCAGCCAAAACAGGGCTGTTTGAGTTTGTAATTGTTATTTCATCGTCAGGGCTAACTTTACCTAAGTAATTACATTCATGTCCTTCCATAGAAGCCTCAAAAAGTTTAGAATTTTCTGGTTTTACGCTAACTAAAATCCTACCAAGGCTCTCTCCGAATAGAGCCCCCCAGTCATTTAAATTAATATCTGCATGGAATATATCTGAAATATCTAAATCGGCACCTGAGTCACATCCAAAACAACATTCTGCTACTGCGGCCGCAAGTCCGGCATCACTACAATCATGAGCACTTGAAACTAATTCATTTGACATGGCTTTCGTCAGACTATGATAGAGTGATAAATTCCTAGATGTGTCAATCTGTGGAACTCGCCCTCCGATACCACTCTCTCCATTTGATTCATCACGTAACATGAAAGCTAATTCGCTAGCACCCA
>Ga0209631_10005325_pt1 | contig 13668 bp, 11 predicted proteins | sample COG_08_FD_184752 | JGI IMG/M metagenome (GOLD analysis project Ga0209631, IMG submission 184752) | Pelagic Microbial community sample from North Sea - COGITO 998_met_08 (SPAdes) (version 2) | ecosystem: Environmental > Aquatic > Marine > Neritic zone/Coastal water | place: Helgoland, sampling... | reverse complement strand
GACGTGGGTGGGTCATGGTGAACTCCGAAGAACTCAGTTCTGATGCCATCACTAAGGCTATGCTTCGTGGGGATTTTTACTCCTCCTCCGGGGTGATGCTTGAGGAACTTGTGCGTGGTACCAATTCCATCGAACTCTCGGTCAACGAAGATGAAACCGCTTGCGAACTGGCTTCCGAGTTCCTTTTCGGCCGACCCGTAAAAAAGGGCAAAGTTGGAACCACCATCGAATTCATCGGGCCTGGGGGAGAGGTTGTTAAGACAGTCCAAGGCACTACTGCCAAATGTGAGGCCAAGAGAGCCTACCTTCGGGCCAAGGTTACCCACCGGGTGAAAAATCAGGATGGTTCTTTGCGCGAGTACTATGCATGGACCCAACCCGTCTTTACTGATGGCCGCTAGCCTTCAAATTCTCTTTCAATCAAGGGCATTTCACATTTCTTACAATCTATGAAAGTACAAACATTTATATATCTGTTTTTACCAACCCTTGCCCTTGCTGGAAAGTGGTACAAGGGGAACACTCATGTACATACCGTCCTCTGTGGTCATGCCGACTCTACACCCGAGGTGGTCGCCCAGTGGTATCATGACCGTGGCTACAACTTCCTTGTTCTTAGTGAGCATAACAAGTTCATTGATCCATCCACAGTGAAATTATCTGGTGAGGTAAGGGATGACTTTCTGTTGGTTCCCGGTGAGGAAATTACCGGCAAAGTTCATTTTACAGCGATGAATACTTCTCGTCTGGTTCCATGGGATTTTAGGGATAAGAATCGCTCCGTGGTCATGCAAAACTATGTCGAGGAGACCGAGAAGGCAGGTGGTACCAATATTCTTAATCACCCTCTTTGGTCCAGAATGGTTCAGGCGCATGAAATAACCCCGGTTAAGAGACTTTATATGTTCGAACTCTATAATGGACATCCTGGGGTCAAAAACTTTCGCGGTGCTCATCACCCCTCCACCGAGCAACTTTGGGATGCCCTCCTTGAAAAAGGCATGACCATGTGGGGAGTATCTTCCGATGATGCCCACAAATTGAAGAAGTGGGGAGAGAAGGAAAATAACCCTGGGCGCGGTTGGGTCATGGTGAATTCCGAAGAACTCAGTTCTGATGCAATCACTAAGGCTATGCTTCGTGGGGATTTTTACTCCTCCTCCGGGGTGATGCTTGAGGAACTTGTGCGTGGTACCAATTCCATCGAACTCTCGGTCAATGAAGATGAGACCGCTTGCGAACTGGCTTCCGAATTCCTCTTCGGTCGGCCCGTCAAAAAGGGAGAGCCCGGCACTACGATCGAATTTATCGGACCGGAGGGAGAAGTCGTCAAAACAGTCCAGGGCACTACCGCAAAATGTGAAGCAAAGGGACCTTACCTTCGGGCCAAGGTCACCCACCGGGTAAAAAAAGAGGACGGTTCTTTGTGCGAATACTATGCCTGGACCCAGCCCGTCTTCACCGACGGCCGCTAAGCGAATTACAAAGTTGAAATTAATAAACCGTCGCGCTATGTTTTATTAGTTGAAAAGTTTTTCCAAAGATCAGGTAATTTCTGCACTTACCCGTCTAGGTGAGCTCGCGGAAGAAAAATCCATCCAATTAAACCTCTGCATTTATGGTGGGTGTGCGATGATGCTGGCTTATGACCGAAAGCGAATTACCCGAGATATCGATGCGGTTATCCATCCATTATCCAAGGTCGAACCTCTCATTCGTAGGGTGGCCAAAGAGCGGGGACTCCCTGAAGATTGGATCAACGATGATGTCCGTCAATTTTTGGGCACTCGTGAGTCTATTCGGGAACTACCCATTGATGTTCCGGGCATTCAGGTAACCATACCTACTGCCGGATATTTGCTGGCAATGAAAGCATTGGCTTGCCGCAGGGCTTTACCTGGGTACAAGGGCGATGAAGAAGATTTACGGTTTCTCATTAAGAAACTTGAAATATCTAGTTTTCAGGAGATTCAGGAATGGATTGATAAATACTACCCGGACGATGTTCCTAGTAAGCAGGATCAAGCATTTCTTGAACAACTCATCAGGGAGGAATGCCCATGAAAGAGTTTAGCAAGCGACCCACTACGCTAAAAGAGGTTTCAGCCCAGTGCTCCAGCCTGGAAGAGTTTGGACTCCTTGTGCGAGACTGGGTTCATCATGTTCTCCGAGGAGATGTCAGCAACCGCCCGGCACTGGTTCAGGCGATCTGGGAGACTCCCTCGATTTTGCGAAAACGATTTTACCAGGGTGAGGTGGCTGATGCCTACCTAGCCGCTTATGCCGAGTGGATTTCGGATCAGGCAGGCATTGCTCGTCCTCGCTGGGTTGGGCAGAAAGATAGATGCCTAAGTGACCCCTGGTTTTCGGATAACGCACGGGCCTCGCTCTTGGTTTCAACCCCAGCATCCTTTCGGCAGCGCGGAATTTTTACAATCCCCGAAGCTGTGGTCCGGTTGCGGCGTGGTCGTCCTAGAGTAAGTGCTGAGCAAAAAAGGCAAAAAGCCCGGGAGCGCGACCGTCGCTACCGCAATAAAATTCGTGAAAAGCTCCATAAGCTCAAACAACTCGAAGATTCCGGCCTACTGTGAGCATCATGGGGAAAACCCGTGAATAAGTTGTCAATAACATCGCCATCTTGTCTATTTTAAATAGATTGTAATTATGTCTTTTGAAACCCTTGGGCTCGGGCCAAATCTTTTACGTTCCATCGGAGAAGTTGGTTACTCCGATCCCACACCTATACAGGAAGCTGCCATCCCTTTAATCATTGAGGGTAACGATCTTATCGGGATTGCCCAGACCGGTACCGGGAAAACCGCGGCCTTTACTTTGCCCATGCTCGAGACTCTTGAGCGTTTGACCAGCGATCCTTCCCGCCGTGGCAAGACCCGTGCCCTGGTGCTTTCTCCCACCCGCGAACTTGTGGTACAGATTCACGATAATGTATCTGCCTACGCACGCCATCTCCCATTAAAAGTCGCTACTGTTTATGGCGGTGTAAATGAAACTCCCCAAAAAAAAGCTCTCCGGGCAGGAGTTGATTTAGTTATCGCCACTCCTGGTCGCTTAATGGATTTGATGGGGCAGGGGTGTACTGATTTTTCAGGTATTGAATTCTTCGTGCTCGATGAGGCCGACCGTATGCTCGACATGGGCTTTCTTCCCAATATCCGCAAGATCGTTAAGGATTTACCTAGGAAGGGTAAACAAACTCTGCTTTTTTCCGCCACTCTTTCCCGTGATATTGAAAAGCTAACTAAGGAATTTCTCTACCGTCCCAAAACTGTTGAGATTGGTAAGCGGAGCAATCCGGCCGACACCGTCCGGCAGTGCATTCACGAAGTGCCCCATTCTTCAAAGGTCTCACTGCTCAAACATTTACTGGAAGATAACGATCTTTATTCCGTCCTCGTCTTTACCCGAACCAAACACGGGGCCGACCGCGTGGCTGGACAGTTGGCGAAGTCCAAGATTCCCACTGCTGCTATTCATTCGAACCGTAGCCAAAACCAGCGTGCCCGAGCCTTGCAGGATTTTAAAGATGGCAAAACCCGGGTGCTCGTAGCTACCGATATTGCGGCCCGTGGGATCGATGTGGAAGGGATTACGCATGTAATTAATTTTGATTTTCCGCCCAATGCAGAGGACTATATACACCGAATCGGTCGTACGGGTCGTGCCAATAGTGCTGGTGAAGCCATCAGTTTTATCACTTCAGAGGATCAAGGTACCTTACGCCTGGTGGAGCGTAAAATGCGCAAATCTATATACCGCAAAAGAGTAACTGGTTTTAATATCTCTCGGTCATCCAACTCGTCAAGGTCATCCAATTCACGCCACAAAAAAGGCGGAGGAGGGGGCTCATCTTTTCGCCCAAACCAATCGGCAAAGGGCGGGAAATCCGCTGGGGGTAAACAGCGCCGCAACTTTGGTCAACGCAGGAGCTCAGGTAAATAATACCTTTAGTTACTCAGGGAAAAGATTATTTCTTTATTTGCCCGGTTGATTCCCACTAATCCCCCCGTTTCTGGATCTGCGGCAATTCCTTGCCCAGTAAACGGAACCTTTATCTTTCCTAGATAAAACAATTCAGAACCTTTCTTCGGGAGATTGAGGCGAAACAGAAACGGATCGTCATGCCCGGTCACCCAAAGCTCTTCGCCCACCCAGATTCCACCTGATATACTGTACTTGCCCAGTTGATTAATTAACTTCTGAGGGTAAGTGTAACGAGCGATTTCTTTCCAATGATTGTCATATTTTATTACAAATGTCTCAGCGTTCTTCTTTCCATATTTTGCAAAGTTACACCACCAGTTCCCCTTTTTTTGCACCACCCATGTAAGAGAACCTCCTGGATTTCCCAGATCACGATATACGGTGAGTCTCATCGTTTTTGGATCAAGAGATAGAACTTCACTTTGCTCGGGAAGGGTGGGGAAATTGGAGTGGGCACAGAGCAGATTGCCTTGGTTGAAATATCCGCTGTTCAAATGCTTTGCTTTGCCTGAAGATTTGGCCACTACTTCGCCAGTGTTTCGATCATACTTGGTTATTCCCCTGCTTCCAATGGCATAAAAAAATTCCCTATCCGCTGCTGCAGCCTGGTTGGCTTGTGGTGCATGAAACCTTTGCACGCTTTTCAATTTTGGATTGCTCGCAAAAAGGGTAACCTGTCCGATTACGAAAAGGCAGGAAATCAATGGAAGCCTCACAGGAATCAATTTCTTAGCTTGTTACCTTTTCTGCAACAAACACTTTAATTAGCTTGGGGAAGGGCGTGCGGTCGTAGCATGAATCGTAGTTGTGCAAAACCTGCAGGAAATGCTTGGTAATATCTGTACCCTTGGGGGCTACCAACATGGCAGTTTCCAGGCTCAAGTCTTCAGCCAGGCGCATTCCCACTCGCAATTCCTCAAAAGGTACCTCGTTCACTAGGTAGCGTGTCTTGGACTTGTGCAATAACTTGGACATGGCCTCGATCACATCCTTATCGAATTGCTTCTCTCCACCTTTGAGGGTTCCAAGGATAACCTCTGAGTCATGCCCATCCACCTCGAGGTAATCATATTCGAGGGCTGCGTCGATGATTCGGTATGCTTGGTACACTTCCTCCGTTGCCTTGTTTTGGTAAGGCAGTGGGTTGCCCATTAAACAATCAATAATTTTACGAACCTCTTCGAGGCGTGGAATATGGCCAAGTAAATGATCAATCACTTCGGGGAACTTCTTTACCAATTCCACAATCTGTGGACGCAGCCTCTTGCGAAGAAAAACATTTTCTGCCTCTTCCTCTGGTAGGGTTATGGATGCCATCTGTGAGAACACCGCTGCGGTTTCGACCTGCCAGACATGAGCAAAATTTAAATACCGGGCAATTTCTCCAGCCAATCTTTTTACCCGTTGGGCTCGCCCAAAAAATAATGGTTTAACTGTGGCCAGCGTATCAGTCAGGGCATTGACTGCACCGACCAATGTTTCCTGCAGTAATACTTGTTCAGACTCCAGTAACTGGCGCTGTCTGGCACCTGCCTGTATCGCATCGATCAGGTCCTGTTCTGCATAGGGTTTGTCCAACAGACGGAAGACATGACCATCGTTTACCGCCCGCATCGCATCGTGATAATCGGCATGCCCGGTGACCAACATGGTCGAGCAGTAGGGGTCCCTCCGGCTAACTTTTGCAAGAAATTCAGCCCCGTTTATTCCCGGCAGAATTTGGTCAGATGCTACAATGGTAAACGGTCCATCGTTCTCAAAAATCTTCAACCCCTCCTCAGCATTGGTAGCGGTGTAAGGATCGCATACTTCGGCAACAATCACCCTGAGGTCATCGAGTACCTCGGCTTGGTCATCCACAAACAATACTTTGGGCAGGTCCTTAGTCATTATGGACATATTCTAAAGCCCACATCTCCAAACAGCAATCTGCTGGAGAGAAAACCTAGCGATTTTAAAATCAGTTGCTCATCGCCTTGAGGGGCGGAGCAAATTTGGTAAGCGGAATTCCCTTCACCGCTTTTTGATATTCATCCATGGTTGGAATTCTGCCCAATATTGCTGAGAGTACAACCACTGGTGTGGAGGCGAGTAAAGACTCTCCTTTTTTACGCTCAGAATCTTCCACTACACGTCCCTGAAAAAGTCGGGTGGATGTGGCCATTACGGTATCTCCCCGTGCCGCTTTTTCCTGATTGCCCATACAGAGGTTACAACCGGGGCGTTCCAAATACATCATATTCTCATATTCTTCACGGGCGGTATTTTTGGGAGCATCGTCGTTAAATACAAAACCGGAATATTTTTGGAGCATGTCCCAGTCTCCCTCCTCCTTGAGTTCATCAATGATGTTGTAAGTTGGGGCGGCCACCACCAAGGGGGCATGAAATTCCACCTTGCCTGTTTCCTCCTCCAAATTTTTGAGCATTTGGGAAACAATTTTTAAATCTCCCTTGTGAACCATGCAGGAGCCGACAAAACCAAGGTCTACCTTCTTATCTCCACCATAGTAAGATACTGAACGGATGGTATCATGGGTATATCTCTTGGAAACATCATCATTGTTTACATCCGGATCGGCGATCATTGGCTCATTGATTACATCCAGATCGACTACGAATTCGCGGTAGTACTTGGCATTGCTGTCCGGAGTAAGGGCAGGCTTTTCACCCGAACCAATCTCGTTAATCCTACGGTTTGCAATATCGATCAATCCTTGGAGTACGCGGGTCGCGTTGTCCATTCCCTTATCGATCATCACCTGGATGCGACTCTTAGCAATCTCCAGAGATTCTATGAGCGTATCGTTTTGTGAGATGCAGATCGATGCCTTGGCCTTCATTTCTGCCGTCCAATCCGTAAAGGTAAAGGCTTGGTCAGCGGGTAGGGTGCCTAAGTGCACCTCGATGATTCTTCCCTGAAATACATTGTCTCCAAATTCCTTGAGCATCTGGGCTTGGGTGGCATGTACCACATCCCGGAAATCCATATGTTCTTTTAAATCTCCCTTGAAAGTAACCTTTACCGATTCCGGTATGGGCATGGTTGCCTCTCCGGTAGCCAGGGCCAAAGCCACGGTCCCGGAGTCCGCTCCAAAGGCCACACCCTTGGACATTCTGGTGTGGGAATCTCCCCCGATAATGATCGACCAGTCATCCACGGTTAAATCGTTCAATACCTTGTGGATCACATCAGTCATCGCATGGTATTCGCCCTTCGGATCCCGTGCGGTAATCAGGCCGAAATTGTGCATGAAATTCATCAGCTTGGGAATATTTGCCTGAGCCTTTTTATCCCATACCGATGCAGTGTGACAGCCCGATTGGTACGCACCGTCTACTGTGGGGGATATAATCGTGGCCGCCATGGCTTCCAGTTCCTGCGAGGTCATCAATCCGGTGGTGTCCTGCGAACCCACAATATTTACCTTCACCCGAACATCGGAACCTGCGTGCAGAACGGTGCCTGCTTTCACACCTACCATATTTTTGTTAAATATTTTCTCGACCGCGGTCAGGCCCTGTCCGGGTTCAGATACTTCACTGGCGGGTGCATAAACACTTGGAATATCAATGCCCAAAGCACCTGCTGCAAAACTTTGCAACTTCTTACCAAATACAATCGCGTAGGATCCACCTGCCCGTATGAACTCCTTCTTTTGAGGGGTCAGGGCTGCGGAAATATCGGTCAGTTCACGATCTCCTTCGTATAATTTTTTCGTGGTTGTATTGATGGTAAATACCTTGCCCGTTTCCACGGAGTAAGTTTGTTCGAGTACGGCATCGCCATTGGCGTCGAGCACAGGTTTTCCTTCCTCGTCCAACTTCTTTACCCAGTTGTCCAAATCTATCCCGATTCCACCGGTTACACTGACCGTGGTTAAAAAGATGGGAGATATTCCATTGGTACCTGCCACAATTGGGGCGAAGTTTACGAATGGTACATAGGGACTTGCCTGCTTACCCGTCCACAAGGCCACATTGTTGACGCCAGACATCCGGGAGGAACCTACACCCATGGTTCCTTTTTCTGCAATTAACATCACCCGCTTGTCTGGGTGCTGGTTCTTCAAAGCGGTGATTTCTCCCTGTGCCTTTTCGGAGATCAGGCACTTTCCATGTAATTCCCGGTCCGAGCGGGAGTGTGCCTGGTTACCCGGGGAAAGAAGATCGGTGGAAATATCTCCCTCCGCTGCGATGTAGGTAACCACCTGAATCTCTTCATCAATGTCGGGCAGTTTGGTAAAGAATTCTGCCTGGGCATAGCTTTCCAAAATATCTTTGGCAATCGCGTTTCCCTGATTGTATGCCTCCTCGAGTCGGTCGGTATCTGCCTCGTATAAAAAGACCTGAGTTTTGAGCACCTCGGCTGCCTGGCTGGCGATGTCAGCATCTTCTCCAAAGGTGAGGTCAATCAATACCCGTACCGATGGACCGCCTTTCATGTGCGAGAGCAGTTCAAAAGCAAAGGCCTGGGAGATCTCCTCCACAACTTCCTCACCCAAAATAATTTGTTTTAAGAATACTGCCTTTTCCTCGGCCGCGGTGGTGGTACCGGGAATGGTATTATAGATAAAGAAATCAACCGACTCCTTGCGATTCGGATTATTTGCGTCCTTGATCTGGCTAATAATTTCCGCCAGCAAGTCACTGCCATCTATTGGCTTAGGGCTTAGCCCTTGTGCCTTACGCTCTTCGATCTCTGCTAAATATTCTTGGTAGTTCATGATTCTTTAAAGTGAGTGGTAGGGAAGTAGCTAAATTGATTCCTGTAAATTTTACAACTTCGTATCTAATTTAAGCATAATTTGTGGATCACATATCCCTTGCCCATTTCCCTCCTCCGTCCGTCCTTTTCCTGATTCAAAATATTTCACCTTTCTCATTTCACTCTTCCTTATCTTCCCTATCTAATTTTGCGATTTGCGGGACTGTTCATTTAGTGAAAGAATACATGAATGATTCAAAACTTAGGCATTCACAACCTTTCAACTCTTTTTCAATCCACGCCCGTTCTTCTGGAACTGCTCTGCATCCTCGTGTTCGGTTCCATCATTTTTGTATGGGGTGTCCGCTACCACAACATCAAGGATGAGTTTAAACACTTCAACCTGCCCAAATGGTTACGTGATCTTGTAGGCATTTTCAAATTCTCCTTTGCGATCATGCTGCTCAATGACGAACTTACTATTGTCCGCCTTGGTGCCCTGGGTATTGCGGTTTTAATGATCGCTGCACTTTTTACCCATATTCGATTGAAGAGTGAGTTGCATCGTATGCTTCCCTCCTTTTTTCTGCTCTGTGCCTGCCTTGGAATAGCCTATATGGCTACCCAATTGTTACTGCCTGCCACTAGCTAAGCTTCCTTCTATCTTCCTCCTTCTCTCATCAATTTTCTATCCATGCCTACTTTGCAAGTATCTCTCCAGGTCTTGCTCTTTTTAATCTTCGCAGTGGGCGGGGCTTATCGATTCTTCCAGCCCATGGATGCACTAGCCAAGCGCATGCGTTGGGTCAGTTGTTTTCACCCCCGTATTGTCCGCTCGATCGCTTTGTTCGAGGTTGCCTGTGGAATCGGGATGGTTCTTCCTTTCCTACTTTCGGATGCAAACTTTCCATTCATGGTTTATTCCGGCTGCCTCCTGATGCTGATCATGCTTGGTGCAATAGTCACTCATGTGGTCATTGGAGATTACCGAGAAATTATTGGGAATTTATTTCTCATCGTCCTGTTATATCATACCACCTTTTCGATTCCGTTTTAAAGCAGCACCACTTTACACAGACGGCCGAATAAAAGTAGGTCAGGGTACCTAAAATAGTCTTAGTTGAGCCAATTATTCTTATTTATTCTTGTGCTATTAAAAACTTAGCTTCCCTAAAAGTATACGAAATCATGCCCTAGATGACATATCTTGATATGTCATGACATGCATGTTTTATTGGGTTATGAGTACAATCAAGATTAGTTCAAAAGTTGAAGAGTCTTCTTGGAATAACCTCAGGGAACTGGCCAAGGAATCAAAGCAGAGTATTTCTGGCGTCTTGACGGAAGCGATCGAAGATTATCTACGTCGCCACCGTGTTCGTCCTGAAGTATTGAGCCATCTTGAAGACTCTATGAAAGCTCATCAATCACTCGGTCATAAATTGGCTCAGTAAGTGAAAGTTAAATTTCTATCCACAGATGAAGTGCTTGCCATGCAAGAGCGTCTCATTGATTGCTTTGGTGGTACCCACGGCGTAAGAGACCCAGGCATACTTGAAAGTGGTACTTGTGATTATGAGCACCTGCTTCCATGGATGAAAAACTCTATTAAGAAAGCCTAACTTAAATCCACTTTAGCCTTTTTTTCATCAATCTCAGCCCTTGAGGATTACATCCAATAAGGTTTGGCCAAATTTCTTGAGCTTCGATTCTCCAATCCCATTGATCTCGAGCATTTCCTCAAAACTTTGCGGTCTTTTATCTGCCAGTTCGATCAGGGTTTTATCGTGAAAGATTACGTAGGCGGGTACCCGTCTCTTCTTCGCCATCAATTGGCGTGCATCCTTTAACTTTTCGAAAAGTTCCTGGTCGTCCTCGTCCTCCAATGCAGGCTTTTTTCTTCTGCTTGGCTTGTCGGCCTTAGTCTTTTTACTGATCGTTACCTTACGGAAATCGATCGATTCTTTCTGCTTTAAAAAAGCAAAGCCCTTCTCGGTAATTTTGATTCCATTGTGTTCCTGCACATCCACCATCAACAGGTTTCGGGAAACCAATTGACGGAAAATGTTTTGCCACTCCGCACGGCTCAATTCCTTACCTATCCCAAATGTACTTTGCTGGTCATGCCCAAACTGGATAATTCGGTCATCCTCCTTGCCCAGTAGCACATCGACCACATACACCATCCCAAACCTCTGGCCCGTGCGGTACACTGCAGACAACGCCATCTGGGCTGGTGTGGTGCCATCAAAAGTCTGGGGCTTGGTATCACAGGTGTCACAATTCCCGCAGGGCTCGCCCGTGTCGTCAAAATATTCCAGCAATACCTGCCTCCGGCAAATCGCGGCCTCGCAGAGGCCAAGCAAGGCATTAAGCTTTTGGTTTTCTATCCGCTTTTGCAGTTCTGGAGCCTCCGAATTTTCGATCCAGTTTCTTTGCATCACCGCATCATCCATCCCGTAAATCATGTAAGCATTGGAAGGCAGACCATCCCGGCCGGCTCGCCCAGTCTCCTGGTAATAAGCCTCAATCGATTTGGGTATGTTCATATGGGCAACAAAGCGCACATCTGGTTTATCGATCCCCATTCCAAATGCGATGGTTGCGACAATGATGATTTTATCTTCCCGTAAAAAACGGTCCTGGTTTTCGCTCCTCACCTCCGCGGGCAGGCCCGCATGGTAGGGCAGGGCATTGATATCTTTTCCCTGCAACCACTCCGCCATATCCTCCACCTTCTTGCGCGATATACAGTAGATAATACCACTGTCTTCCAGGTGGTAGTTTTTGATAAAGTCGTACACCTGCTTTTTCGGATTGTTCCTTTCCAGAATGGAGTAGTGTATATTTGGACGGTCAAACCCGCCAATAAATGTCCGCCCATTCTCTAACTTTAAACGCTCAATGATATCCTTTCTTGTCGCCCTGTCTGCCGTAGCCGTCAGGGCAATCCTTGGCACACCCTCAAATCGTTCCGCCAAAAAGGATAGGGCGGTATAGTCTGGACGAAAGTCGTGCCCCCACTGCGATACACAGTGAGCCTCATCGATTGCAAACAGGGCAATCTTTACCCGCTCCAGTAACTCCACGAACTCCGGCATCACCAACCTCTCGGGAGCCACATAGAGGAGATCCAAATTATTACTCTCCAGCTTTTGCTTCACCTCAAATACCGCCCTGTCCGACATGCTGGAATTAATCGCCCTTGCCGATATTCCCAACTGGGCAAGCGCGGTTATCTGGTCCTGCATCAGTGCAATCAGCGGAGATACAATCACCCCCACGCCCTCCCGGCACAGGGACGGTATCTGGTAGCAAAGTGACTTTCCACTCCCAGTGGGCATCAGCACAAACGAGCTTCCCCCCTCAATTAAATGGTTGATGATCTCTTCCTGCTCGCCACGGAATTGATCATACCCATAGGTTTGTTTTAATATAGAAAGCGGATTTTTGGCCGATACTTGCACAAGATAAGAAAGAAAAGTTTTTTTGCGCCTGGCCAAGTTTCACCACCCATGATTCCACCGCCCGATCGCCTCTAACCGTTTTGTGGCAATCCCCCCCACTTTACAACTTGAAAGCCAGATTTTATTAATCCTTACTCCTGGGCTCATTATTTCCCATACTTTTGCTCGAGCTTTTCATTTTTTAATTATTGAAAACCATTAAGTGTCACTTTATGGTTTATGTATGTTGATTGCCCGGCTTACCAAGAAAAAAAAGCAGTTCGACCGGGCAGGGGATATGCCCGCCGATCTCGCACGCAACCTGCACGAATGGTTTCGGGTGGAACTTACCTACACCAGCAATGCTCTTGAAGGAAATACGCTTACCCGCAGAGAGACCGCCATGGTTGTGGAAAAAGGAATCACTGTGGGTGGGAAAACTATGGTCGAACATTTGGAAGCGACCAACCATGCACAAGCCTTTGATTGGATTGATGAAAAATCTCAAAAATCTCTCAAGTATTTTACTGAGGACGATCTTCTTTCCCTTCACAAAATAATCCTTTCCGGAATCGATAATCACAACGCCGGTTTTTATCGCAATGTTCCCGTTCGTCTATCCGGTTCTCGTACCGTCTTGCCTAACCCACGAAAAGTACCCGATCTGATGAGCGGTTTTTACAAGTGGTTACAAAGCAAAAAAGATATACACCCGGTTGACCTCGCTGCCGAAGCGCATTTTCGCCTGGTTACCATTCATCCATTTATTGACGGTAACGGGCGGACTGCCCGCTTGTTGATGAACTTCATCCTCATGTGCCATGGCTATCCCCCGGCGATCATTCGCAAGAGCGAGCGTGGCAAATATTTGGACGCTCTTGAAAAAGCCCAAACCGGCGGCTCAGGAGTGGATTACCAGCAACTTATTTATCAGGCAGTCGATCGCTCTTTGGACATTTACCTGGAAGCCATGGTCGGAGATGGAGATTTTGTTGCCGAGCCCGATGACTCCCTTCTGCGTATTGGCCAGCTTGCCAAGCAAACGGATGTAAATGTAAGCACGATTCGCTTCTGGCTCACCTCTGGATTACTCGAAGTTTCAGAAACCACCGCCAGTGGATACCAACTCTTTTCCACTTCCATGGTCCTTCGTGTCGAACAGATTAAAACCTTAAAAGAACAACGCTACACCATCCAGGAAATCAAAAATAAACTCACCCCCTGACCCTTCACTCTTCACTCTTCTCTCCTCACTCTTCCTCCGTGTTGCAAATATCCTCCAGAGTAACCATCCCTTCACACGAGATTGTGCTGCAGGCTATTCGCTCGCAAGGGGCAGGGGGGCAGAATGTAAACAAGGTATCTACGGCGGTACATTTGTTTTTCGATATCCGTGCCTCTTCTTTACCCGAGGTTTATAAGGAACGTTTATTAAAATTGAAAGATCGTCGGATCAGCCCCGCTGGTACCGTTATCATCAAGTCCCAGTCCGCCCGTACCCAGGAGACCAACC
>Ga0209631_10005324_pt1 | contig 13670 bp, 8 predicted proteins | sample COG_08_FD_184752 | JGI IMG/M metagenome (GOLD analysis project Ga0209631, IMG submission 184752) | Pelagic Microbial community sample from North Sea - COGITO 998_met_08 (SPAdes) (version 2) | ecosystem: Environmental > Aquatic > Marine > Neritic zone/Coastal water | place: Helgoland, sampling... | reverse complement strand
CCTCAACATTGATCGGGTGCTTTGGGCCATGGCCGCCAATACCGTGGTTAGCAACCTCGACACCTACAACGGTTATTACGTCCACAATTATTACCTCTACCAAGACGAGCAAGGCCGGTTTCAAATGATTCCATGGGATTTGGACAATTCATTTGTCGGGGCCATCATGGGGTGGAGTTATTGGAATCCAAACGATGTGTATCACTTCAACCCCTTCCACACCGGAAGCGGTCCCGCGTGGGATGACCGACCTTTAACCCAGTACCTCTTCAACCATCCGATGCACCGAAAACGATACATCGCACACATCCGGACCATCATGGAGGAAGCGATGGATTCATCTGCCATACAGCAAGACATCGACGAGGTTCAGAGTCTCGCGTACGATGCGGCTGCCTCCGACACCAACAGCCTCTTTCCCATGAACTTCTTCACGAGCAATGTGAACAATGCATTTTGGGCCGACTGGGGATTTGGGGGCATCTTGAGTACCGTTGATGCTCGGATGGAGTACCTCGCAAACCATCCTGATATTTCCGAGGCACCCCCCACATTGGGAGCCGTCACCGCTTCCGATGGTGTAATCAAAGTCGATGCGCTCAATGCCGATTACGTCGATTTGATGTGGGCCAACGGACCCGGTGTATTCGAAGCTGTCGCCCTCAACGACGAAGGAACGCAAGGCGATGCCGTCGCGGGAGACGGAACCTACGCGGTGCAGATCCCCTCGGACGCAGTGGGCAACTTCATCTTTTACATCCGTGCGACCAATGAAGAGGCCATGGCACTCTCCCCGGCACGAGCGGAATACGAGTACTACATCTATGATCCGGCCCTCGATAACTCGGAATTTCACTCCGACACCTTCGCGGACACCAACGACTGGACCCTTGCGCCCAATCCTGCACGCCATTCATTCGTCCTTAAAAATTGTGCGGAAACCGTGCCGTTGACCATTCGTGATTTTCGCGGTCGCGTTATCGAAGAGCTCATCTGGACGGGCCACCCCGTCGACGTGAGCCAATGGGATGCGGGAGTTTATTTCGTCCACGCCAGCAACGGCAGCACAGGGACTGTTCAGCGATTGATCGTTCAGTAAAAAGAGAACGGCCGCAGGACACAATCTAACGATCAATGGATCGCAACCTGCGCACTGAACGGCCCGATGCGAAGCAAGTAGAGTCCGGCCTGCAAGGAACGCGCATCGAGCTCCATCGCCCCCTGTGATGGTGCACCGTTGGAAGACCAAGCCAGCCGACCGTCCATTGTAAACCATTGTACCTCCGCCCACTCCAACTCCTGGAAATCACCGCGCACCGTTATCAAGCCGTTGGATGGATTGGGATAGACCTGCAGTCCATTGGAATGGCCTGGCGCCAGAACGTCTTCTACTTCGTTCAACTCCACCAACGTCCAGCTTGACGCGAAATGGTTGTCAACCGTCGAAGCTACGCGCATCAGCGCCTCCGATCCAGCATAGGGAATCGGCCACGGAGCAAGCGGGGCATACTGCACAAAATCCACCACGATTCCATCTGCGTCTTGGAGCAGGATGCGCTCGCCTTCATTGGCCAATTGTCCAGCGTCCCATTCACGTACGAGCTCCTCAGGCTCCATGAAGAAATCCGCGTCTTTCACCACCCAGAGAGATTCTCCTGGCGCCAACCACAGATCTTCCAAGCAAACCCATGTCACGGCATCGTCCAATCGGTAACCGCTGAGGTTGACGGACTCCTCCCCATCGTTCGCCAACCGGATCCATTCTCGGTCCAAAGCTTCGATGCCCGAATACCCAAATTCCACGATGGCCACATCGCGCTGATCCACCGACCAGGCGGCCTCGGAACCATAATCCGCACCCGTAACTGCAGCACCCAGAGCAGGCGATCCTTGCAGCAACGCAAAATCAAAGCCATCGGGGTCGGCAAAAAGAGGGTTCCCTTCCACCACATTATCGAACGCCAACGTATCGCTGTCGTAGAGCGCGTCCATCACGAACAAGACGGACAGCGAATCGGAGAACACCGGTGCATCGCTGCTGTTGGAAAGAATGCTCCGAAGCACCGTGGCTTCCCCCCCGCCCATCCCGGGGTTTTTCTCGTAAGCACTCACCGCGATTTGGTTTCCGTAAAACGTGGAGTGATCGATTTCTGCCGCACCCAGATCCTTCAGCGCTACACCCAAAGCGCATTGCGCAATGGTCATGTTCTGAATTACGGCATGCGACGCTTGCCCGATGCTGATTCCTTTGTCCGTGCAATGGTGTATCAACCCGCCTTCTATCAGAATATTGAGGGAGCCTTCACCCAAATCGATGCCGTCGCTGTTGGCTCCCCGAAACGAATGAATGACCGTATTGCGCACAATGCCATCTGTGACCACATCGTAGTCGATGGCATCGGTATCCGGCTCTTGGTTGCCAATGAAAGTGCAGGAATCAATGAGCGCCGAACCGTGTCGGACATTGATGAGATCACCGGTGATGTCGGAATGCAAGGTGCTATTGGTGAGGGCTATTTGGCTGTGCTCTGCATACACCGGGTTGCGGTGATTGGACAACAACTCCAGGTGATCGAGGGTGACATCGGAAAACCAGGCCACCACCGCCGCCCGGTCGTGAATGGGGTGTTCTCCGGCGGATGCGTTCTCCACTAAGGCATACCGGATGAGCCCAGGATGGGTAGCTTGATCAAACTGAATGTTCCCCCAGGGGCCTTCATAATCCGGGTTGAGTCGGAATGCAAGGGGAGCTTCGGCGGTTCCCTCTGCGAGGAGTTGTCCCTGAACAATGAGTTGAGCGTCTGTGGGAAACCAAATTTCCACGCCCGGTTCGATGGTCAAGGTCACGTTGGGCATGACCGTGCTCGTTCCGGCAGCGAGGTAGGGAGAACAGGCTGCCGTTAAGGTCAAATCGGAGGCGATGGATTCGGGCAACAAGCACGCGCCCGTGGGCTCGTAGCGCGCGACATATCCCGTGCTCCCTGTCAGCGCAACGGACAAGGGGTTTTCCATGGAGAACACTTGCTCAAGCGGTGCATACGCAGACAAGGTGAGATCAAAACTGATATCGGAACTGGTGGGCGAAAATTGATGGATTTCTACAGCGAGGATGTTGTTGCCCGGCTGCACGGTGATGGGCAGCGTGTACTCGTTCCAATTGACCTCGGCATCACCCCCGGCAAAATCAACAGAGAATGTATTGAAGGCGATGTCTCCTTCCGGCATGTTGCTCCGGAACAATTCCTCGCCGTTGAGGTAAACCACCGCTCCATCGTCGCGGCGCAATTGAAAAGAGGCCGAGACTTCAGAGGCCGCCGAAACTCCGGGGTCGAATGCGCGCCGAAAGTACGTGGTGGTGTGTTTGTTGTCGGCGTCGCTGCCGTAAGAAACGACGGTCGTTTCGTCTCCATCGCCGTAGCCCAGTTCGGCGTCTCCGGCTTGCCATGAAGAATCTTCATAGTCCGGTTCACGCCATTCCGTGCCGAGGTCAGCTCCGCTGTCCTCGTATTTCCATGCCGACCCTTCAGACACCCACGCCACCGTTGCGACTTCCGACCACCCGACAAATTCATGACCGGGTTTGGCTTCGGCCTTGATCTCAAACGGCATATCTTCAAAATAGGGGCCCGTCCAAGGACTCGACGGGATGAGGAAGTCATTGAGGCGAATACGTCCCGCTTCGAGCGGCACGTTGCTCGTGTGCAATTGTGCCACCGGTGACAATCCAAATTCATCCATCAGATTCCCCAGCATGTAAGGCGAGCGCTCACTCGCGAACGTTCGCAAATTCTCGATTTCATTTTCCCAAAACTCAACCGTTGGAATGCCATCGCCGTAGGATGAAGTCGTTCCCGTCCAGCGCTCCACGTGATACGGAACCTCGGGAGCGATGTAAGCAGCCCATTCATTGACGAGCCCATGGACGCGCACCGGATGAAACGAGGTGTGCAAGTGATCTGCAAAGCGCTGAGCAAAATAATTTGCAAATCCTTCGTTTTCAAGGGCGTGCCTCACCCAAGTACGGGCGTAGTCGTAGTTGTTGTTTTGGGGAACCGTAAAGCCATTGATGTTGTCATTGGTTGATCCTGAAAAACCCCGATCGAGGTCCGTAAAAACGAACCGCCATTGCCCGCCTATTTGAGGTTTCCATAGCACCACATTGTGACCCCAGCTGCTGTTGCTGGCCCAAATTTCCGTTGCCCAATAATCCGCAAACCCCTCCATATTGACCTCTGCCTCCACCGCCGCATAATGGGCTTCGATGCTCAAATCTTCATTGAACAAGCTGTCCATGACCCAATATGCCGAATCCGAACCTTCTTCGACGATTCCATCGTCATTGATGATGTCAAATGAGCCATTGGCCGCCCCGTGATTTTCTTCCACAAATTCTTCATCAATGCGCGATCGAATGTTGTGGATGCCCATGTATTCACCGTTGATGAATACGATGCTGGGACGAAAACCCTGATGGTCCACCGGAGCGTTTTCCTGCGGCATGTGCTGCCCCAAGCCATCTCGCATCAAGGTCGACGCCCAATCCGATCCGCTGGCGCGCAGGACAAAATTGTCAAATTTGGTTCGGACGCGATCATGGAAAAGCGGATAATCCAGGCTGCCACTTCCATACCCTCCCCGGAAATAGATCCCCAGCATCTTCTGTGGCAAGATCCAGCTGTTCTGACCGTTGACCTTGACGCCCGCGCGTTCGTTGAAGACCGCCTCGTTGTTGCCGTCGTTCTCGAAAAACTCCACGTTCAGCGGCCATTCCCATTCCGGTTTAAAATCCTGCACATAAATGCCCGTGTCCGCATCCCAAAAGTGGTCTGGATCGGACACCAACGAAAACACGGGAAGCGGTCGCTCGGCGAGGGTCGGATCAAAAAAGTACGAATGGGTCACCACCGGACCGGGAATGAAACCGTCTTCGAAAATTCGCGCCCTCACAAAGGAGGTGGCATCCAACGACAATGCCGCTCCGTAAAGTGGATCGAACGGTGTCGGTTCACGTCCATCCGTCGTATAGCGAACTTCTCCGGTTAAAGCCGAAAAGTCGAGTTCAAACGCCTCCGAGAAAAAACCACCGATTTGAGAAAATGATGGAACCGCATGGGTCACGCCATTATACGAAATGGAGGTCGCGTTCGAAGCCCCCGGGGTCGGCACATCAAACCAGCTCCAGACTCCAGCACCATCGACGCTCCTGCCATGGCTGATGTCCGTGTTTTGAGCAGAATACACCAAGCCGTCGACCCATGCTAAATCAGCGTTGTAAAGCGCTAATTCTTCGCCCATACTGCTGAGCCGAAACGATGTATGCAGGTTGCTTGAAAGGGTGTTTTCTCCGTCGCACCAAAGCATCAAAAAGCCGCCTCCTTCAATGGATGTGCCCTCGGGAAATGCCCATTTGGTCGTATCACTCGTGTTATCTGTAAGATACCAACCCGTCAGGTCTACGGGAGCTGTTCCGGGATTATGCAATTCCACCCAATCGCTGGATGACCCAAAATCCGGGTCTTCAATGAGCAACGAATTGGACGCTGCAAATTCATTGATCCACACTTGGCCTGCGCAGAGCCTCACCGTGATGATGCACGCTAACACGAGGGAACATCGTAAACAGTTCATTTCAATTCACAAAACAAATTAGGTTCTAAAAGTAGCACAATGTTCGGATGAGCAAACGCGCAATCGCCATTTTTGGCAAGGCTCTATTGCCCCCAGAAACGCTGGGTCTTCCAAACGGGATTTCCACTTGCATCTTTCCCCGAAAATTGGGCGATGACAAGGCCGCGGACTCCCCAGTCGGAGGTACTCAATTGATGCTTTCCTGCAGAAAAATTCATCGACTTCAGCCAGCGTCCATCCACCGCATAGGCATCCAAGGACAGGGCAATGGTGGATTCGATGTGGACCGAATGGTCCGTCGCCCAAATCCGGGTGGGCTGAGAAGCATCCATGCATGAAGGACACCCAATGTCCGTGACGGCTTCACCTAAGGTAAGCGACGTGCCCGCATAGGAATCGCCGGTATTGCCGTACGCCCCGTTCGCGGCCAGCATGCTCGTGTAAAACGTGACATCCCCTTCACCACCTGCAGGAGCCCCCCAAATCAAGGAAAAGGTGTTGCTCGTGCTGATGTCGTTCTGCTCCACAATGTGCCGTCCCCCCACATCCTCAAGTTGCGCATTGTCGGAACACCCTATGAACGTTCCCGCGTTGTCGCCATTGCCAAATACCGCTGTTGCCTGAAAGCCATAACCTGCGGGATTGTCTGAAGCATCCACCTCGAATACCACGAAATACTCCGTAAACGGCATGAACTCCGTGACCGGGGTATCTGCGCCTTCGAACGGATATACCGTGATGGATGGGGTAACGTCATACGACCCAGTTGAATGGCAGGCTGAACAGGGCTGAGAGCTGCCTGGTGCACCCGTTCGATCTTTGTTTTGTTCTTCCGCCACACCGTTGTGATGTGACATCAAAGTGAGTGCAAAAACGCCCAAAAGAACCAGGCTAAATGCGCCGGTGCGGAACTGTTCAGGATGGAACTTCATTCGGTGGATTTTGCTCCAATATACGCTGGTTGCAGGTCATTTGATTCCTGCCCTTCCGCCTGCTCCTCGAATTGCTCGAATTGTTCCACTTCGGACGAGTCCAATTGCCAAGCGTACACCGATGGCAAGACCAAAATCACAGCAGCCGTCCAACTGATGAAAACGACCAGCGCTCGGTTCATGACGTTGCGCGTGATGCGCTCTGGCGAATCGGGTCCTTTTCGTTTTTGAAACCAACGAACCAGCAACGTGGACAAGGTCCCCAAGAATACGATGTTGCTGCCCAGGACGACCAGTCGATTGGGGGTCACACCATACTGCACCAACCGATCGATGATGGCCGCGATGCCAATCGAATCCGCCACCACCCCCAGCACGACCAAGGCGACCACCAAGAGGCGCGTCAGGCGATGCGCTCCTTCATCAAACGCCGAATGCAGCATCACCAATCCAATGACTGCGATGAGTAAAAAATTGAACACCAACAATTCCTCGCGGTCCGAACTGAGCGCCTCAAAGCCCCTGGAGAGGTAAGCAAAAAGGAACCCGAATTCCAGCACCACCACCAACGGAATGAAAATGCGTGCCACCGTGGGCAAAATGCGCTCAAGCGATCGAGGATGCCTCAGCCAGACGCTGTGACCAAATATGAGGATGCCGCTGAGACCCCACGTGATCAGATGAATGTTCACCTCTTCGCTGAATTCACTGCTGACATCGAGCGTGAGCATCAGCAAGTTGGTAAGGCCAAGCAAGGCGCCTCCTGCGGCTGCGATGATGGCTGAGAGGATGCCCACTTGCACCACATGTCGAACAAAGTCAACGCGCCCTTCCTGAGGACGCGATGCGACATAGGCAAATCCCGTAAGCCCAAGCAGCAAAATGGGCCAGTGAATCATCATCAGATCCCGTACTTGACGCACCAAACTGATGCGCTCTCCGGCGTTTTCCCATGTTGGATTCTGCTCGATGGCGGCTGATACCTCCCATGATTCAGGCAAAAATTCCCAAGCTTTGTAAAGGCAACTGACCCAAGCAATCAACCCAGCCAAAATTCCCAAAAGCCCCCACTTGCGCCAACCATGGAACAGGAGCATGGGAACAAAGGCCAATGGAGCGATGTACGGAAAAGCCCAATCGGGCTCGATTTCGCCGGTCACCCAATAGGGCACCAAAAAGAACAGCGCAATGCCAAACGAAATGGCAATGGCGTATGTGAAACGATGGTTCGAGGAGGATGCGTTGGGGTCGGGAGCGTTTTCAGCGGCAATGCGCGCGCGCCAAGTCGCTGCAGCGGAATGTGATCCGTCAGCATCCTTCAGCGCATGTTCGAAGCCCCGCGGATCTGCGCGGTACCATGCTTCGAGTTCCTCCGGTGTTTGTTTCCACATTACTGAAATGTTCTTGTCTCAAACGTACGTACATTTCGACCATGACAGCCAATCGCTCCGCTCCTTTTGCAGCCAGCTGGTTTTGGGCCCTGACCATTTTGTGTCTTTCCTCGTGCGAATCGGCTTCCTTGCAAGACCGGCTCCTGCCCTACCACCCTTCGACCCATGGCCCCGTCGTTTTGAACGATGAAACAAGCGCGGTGCCCACCACCATCGCACAGCAAATTGAAGCCGCGGGCATTCCGGATTCGAGCCGCACCTATGGCTATGTTTTGGAAGAAGGCGAAGAGGCCATCTTCACCCGCGCGTGGCTCAGTGAACACAGCGAACAGTCCATTGACATCCAGTACTTCATTTTCTCCATGGACAATGTGGGGCTGATTGCATTGGACTACCTGCTCCATGCCGCAGACCGTGGCGTCAAGGTGCGCATGTTGGTGGACGACATCATGCTGGATGTCGGGGTCGCTGACGTGCTGGCATTGAATGCCCATCCGAATGTTTCCATCCGCGTCTACAATCCAACGGAGGGGAAGAATTTGGCTTCCAAAGCGGTCAATGTGGCATCGGACTTTCAAGGGTTCAACCAGCGCATGCACAACAAGACCTTCGTCGTTGATGGTCGCGTGGCCATTACCGGTGGACGAAACATAGCCGACGAATATTTTGACTACGACCAGGCGTACAATTTCCGGGACCGCGATGTGCTGCTGATCGGTCCGGGTGCGGCGTCCATCCAATCGTCGTTCGACGGGTTCTGGAGCGATCCGTTGGCGGTGGATTTGAGCGGCGATGCGCCCACGGCCGAGGCAACCGCCGCGCTCTACGCTTCCATTCACCATTACGCGGCTGACCCTGCGAACTTTTGGCCGCAAATCCGCGCATTGATCGACGGCATTCCCGAAGCCATCCCCCACATCGTTGCCGCTGGAAAGCTGCACCTGCTGGAGGACTTTCGGTTCGAGTCGGATGCACCGGGCAAGAACGAAACGGGCGGTTTTTCTGGGGGCGGCCAGAGCACCGATGCCCTCATGGCCTTGGTCGAATCCGCCACCACCTCGCTTACCGTTCAGAGTCCGTACCTGGTCTTGACGGATTTGGGACTGGAGTTGTTTGGTCGTGCGGTGGAGCGCGGCGTGTCCGTGTCGATTTTGACCAATAGCCTTTGCTCAACCGATAACCTGGAGGCGTTCAACGGCTACCAGCGCATCCGGGCCGATTTGCTTGCGCGCGGGGTCCAGGTCTACGAATACCGACCGGATGCCGAAATCCGCAAACAACTCATCACTGCGGCCAAGCAAGAACGCTTGGGCTATGTACCGGTATTTGGGCTTCATGCCAAATCCATGGTGGTGGATCACCGCACGGTGGTCGTCGGAACCTTCAATTTGGATCCCCGAAGCGCCAACCTGAATACGGAATGCGTTGCGATCATGGAATCGGATGCCATGGCCGCGCAGGTGGAGGAATTGATGCTGCGCGAGCTCGCCCCCGAAAACGCTTGGCACACCACCGCAGACTGGAATCCCGACGGTGAGGCCGGATGGTGGAAACAAACGCGTTGCTGGCTGCGAGGCATTGTCCCAGCCGCTGTGCTTTAATACGGACGCGCTTTACATTTGTCGCTTTAGCTTCAAAAGCCCTTTCCCTCAGGCATGTTCAAGAAGACCTTCATCCTCCAGCGCAGACGGCGAATTATCGTCATCTTCATCGTGTTGATCGCCTTGACGCTGCTCGCGTTTTCTCCGCTCGTCCTCGGCCTCGTCATGATGGCTTTGGAGGAGGCTGCTACGGGCAAAAATGTGGGCGAACACAATAGCGTTTGGGGCGTCCTTCCCTGGCTATCCTTCGGCACCATGGTCATCTTTTTGCCTCCTGCTTTCATTCTGCTGAAGATCACGGTGGTGGGCGTCCTGTATGATCTGATTGTTTTGCTCAAAAGATCGAAGGAAAATCGAGAGGATCGAGAGGATCGAGAGGATCGGGAAGATTGGGACGCTGGGGTCGACGGGGTCGATGGGGAGATGTTTGGGTAACGGCCGGATGGATTCGGTTCCTGCTTGGTCATCGCAATGATGTCCTTGTGCATCCTTTGATTCCTTAGATTCTTTCTATTTTCGTCGTTATGACCTTTCGACTCCACCTCCTCGTGGCCTTGCTGTGTGCACTCATCTCGAGCTATGCACCCGCCACCGCTCAAGCTCCAAATCCCGCGGCACCGTTTGACCCTGCGACCGGAAACGCCGCAGGCCAAGTGATTATTCCGACCGTCGATCCGGTATTCTTCTCGGATGCAACAGTGCACGGTGGGGATCCCTCCATTCTGATCCGCTACACGACATTGATTGTGAATTCATGGTTTGACGCGGCTGCGCCGTATCACCCGACCGCTGTGGGCGTTTACAGCGATCTCCCGCGTGAAGCGCCATTCACCCCAACCGATAATACCGCACTTAACGTGGCCATGACTGCGGGATCCAAGGCCATCCTCGACCATTGCTTTCCACAGCACATGGATCAATGGGAGGCCATGCTCGCAACCGTCGTCGGAAATCGTGCCGACGATCCTGTGGTGATCCGTGCTCTGCAAATCGGTTCAGCCGCCGGAGAAGCCGTGTGGAAGGGCAGGCTAGACGATGGCATGAACCACAGCGGTGCGATGGGCGGCCACGAGGCTCGGCCCATGCCATTTGCGGATTACACCGGTTATGCACCCGTGAATACCGTGTATGCGGTGAATGACCCCAGCCGATGGCAACCGAATGTCGAACGGATGGGAACCGGTAAATACCGTGCACAGATGTTTGTGACCCCGCAATATGGCGAGGTGACACCGTACACGGATTTGTGGTCGTTGGAACTTCCCTTACCAGCGCCTTCCAAGAGCAACGCAAAGAATGCGGCCGACTACAAAGCCCAAGCCAAGGAGGTACTCGCCAAAAGCGCCGCCATGACTGACGAGCAAAAAATGCTTTCTGAATTCTACGAAAACAAGCTCTTCTCGCTTCCTGTTTCTGCGGTTGTTGCTTCCATGAAGCAAGGCATGAATTTGATGGAATTCATCCACATGTTCTTTGCTCAGGAGGTGGCGATCTTTGATTCGGGCATTTGGATTTGGGCCAAGAAAAGAGAATTCGATGCCGTGCGTCCTTACACCGCCATCCCGTATTTGTTTGGAGACAGCCCCGTCCAGGCTTGGGCCGGACCGGGCAAAGGAACAGGCAACATCCCCGCGACCAATTGGACCAGCTACTTGCCTGTGGCCGATCATCCCGAATACCCTTCGGCTTCCGCCTGCTTGTGCAAAGCCCACGCGACGACCCTGAAGGAAGTGACAGGCACGAATGAATTGGGGTGGGACGTTCCCTTTGCGGCAGGCAGCTCGTTCGTTGAACCCGGTGTGACACCCGCTGCAGACTTCTCGTATACGTTTGACACATGGGATGAATTTGCAGAAGTTTGCGGACTCACACGCTTGTGGTCGGGCGTGCACTTTGAGGATTCGGTCAAGAACATCGAAAAGCCTTGCACCACCATTGGTCATGCGGCCGCGGCTTATGTCGCCCAATTGGTGGCCGGCGAGAAATAATGGCCCTACCGAACCGTTGGTTGGGTTGAGTTGAAATGGGTTCATTTGAGCTCCAGCTCACCCCCGCGTCGTCACCCGGCCGTTGAGCGCGGTTTCGACGGCGCGCCAATCCGGCATGTGCTCCGTGAGGATGGCTTGAAAACGAGCTCCGTGCGACGGCTCGATCAAATGAGCGAGCTCATGCAGCACCACGTAATCCATGGCGCTGGACGGTTGCTTGACGAGCTCGAGGTTGAAAACAACATCGCCGCTTCGCGTGCGGCATGCCCCCCACTTTCGTTTCATGGCGCGGATGCGAATCTTGGTGGTTTTCACGCCGAGGCGTTGCTCCCACTCCGGCACCAGCACGTCCAGGCGCTGTTGCAATTCCCGGCGGTACGCCCGGTCAATGTGGCGCTTGATTTCCGCGGGATCGCGGGGATCGCGGGCGTGGACGACGAGGCGCGGTTCTTCGGGCGGTTCCGTTGCGGCTTCGGCCTGAAACTCAGATTGAAACTCGGCTCCGGGGCGGCCTGCCGACGCGTGAATTTCCAACGGATACGGATGCCCCAAAAATGGGTGTTCTTCACCGTGCGTGTAAGTGAGCTCGGGACGGGGTGGCATCGCAGCGATGCGCGCATGCTGCTTTCGAATCCAGGGCGCTTTGGCCGCCACGAACTCGGCGATGAACGCTTCGGACGTGCGGCGCGGCGCCGATACCGTCACCCGACCATCGGGCGTGTGGATCCGCAAGTTGACGTTTTTGACGCGCTTGCGGGTGAGCTCGTATTCAATGCCGGCGGAGGTCATGGGGTGAAGATAAGGAGCGCAAAACGGGAAGTAAAGTGAGCTGAAAAGCAAGAAATCAACCTTGGGCCAACTGCGCTTTTAACCGCCCACGACGGGTTTGTATGCGCTCCAATTGGCATACACCAGTAGGGCATTGAGGGCAAAAATTCCGCCCATGATCAGCAGGTGACTGGGCACCTGAATACGCCCCAGGCCAACATTCCCACGCTGTAAGGAAACGCCACCAACACACCCAACGGCACGCGCTTCGGCAGCATCATGAGCACGCCCGCAATCAACTTCGTCATGCAGATCATGGGCAACAAAAACTTCGTGGCGAGCACGGCGAGCACAAACGCTTCGGCCCCTGCTTCCGGATACCCCGTGGCCATGATGGTCGGATCGCCCCAATGCACCGTGTACAAATGCTTGGCTCCTGAAACGATGAGGAACAGCGCGAAAGCAATGCGCAGGGCGGTGTGGAGTTTGGGGTTCATGGGGGAGAAGCGATAATTAGAGAGTCTAGTTTATTCATTTCTTGGCCTTTCGCCAATTCTTCTGCAAGATGGGCCGATGAAAGCTCGTATCGCCATATGACGGCTCACCTGTAAAATGACAAAAAGCTTCTGGATAATCACCATCTCCAAATTGAGCCCAAGAATTGAAGGCTGCTCCAGACAACGGACGCATCACATCGAAAGGAATTGATTGACCCGTTCGAATGCAAAATCCTTGGGGCATTCGATTATGCTCTGGCGGTTCATGCGACTTCTCCCTCTTCTTCTGCTTTTTTTTCTTTGGAAAAAGGTGATTCGTCTCTTGTGCTGCCTCAAGTGATTTTTTTTCAGCTCTTTTTTCACTTGCTCGTTTCTTCCCTTCTGAATCTTCAGGAATTTCAATTTTATCAATCTGCGTCTCGGATCCAACATAACTTTGAGTCAAGCCCATGAGGCCTTTCTTGAATTCGGGCACCCGATTGAAAACTACAGCGGCTTGATCAATCACTTCTTTAAAATAGTGCCAGCTCTCTGCATCCAACTGACTTCGTTTGATCCTGCCAACTTCTGACTCCACACCCACCTCAATATTATTATCCTGAGAGTAGTCGTAGAGGTTCATCGAGGTCAATAAAGAACGGCTTTCGTTCGCATAGAATTTTGCGTGCAAGCGCTCGTCGTAGACGATTTTTATGTTCGGCATCTCCGTAAGAAATCTCAGAGCCTCTGGATCAAAGCTCTTATGGTATTTTCCTTCACTTTTCCCGAAACAAATCTGAATCTGGCACTCAGGACGCTTCTTGAGTAGCTTCAAACCATCCAAGTACCGATGATTCAACTTGATGAACGGGCTCACCAAAATCAA
>Ga0209631_10005311_pt1 | contig 13697 bp, 12 predicted proteins | sample COG_08_FD_184752 | JGI IMG/M metagenome (GOLD analysis project Ga0209631, IMG submission 184752) | Pelagic Microbial community sample from North Sea - COGITO 998_met_08 (SPAdes) (version 2) | ecosystem: Environmental > Aquatic > Marine > Neritic zone/Coastal water | place: Helgoland, sampling... | reverse complement strand
TTCAAGATCCGGATAACAGGTCAGCCCCAAAATCTGTTTATGTTTGGGATTAACCGGAATAACCTTGTAATACCGCATCAGATATTGGGCCACACCATAGCTCGCCCTCGCAGGGTTATCGGATAATCCCACGATAGCAATACTGCGAGTATTTTTAAGAATAGCTTCAATACCGGTCATAGCTTTTTTCGTCTTGCTTTCAATGAGAAGCGATGGAATGTACAGAAGCCAACGCTTGCTTGCAATTTGCATAAAATAATTTGCGTGACACCCAAGCGCCATGAGTACCGTTAGCCAAACATCTTTAGATCTAATTCAAAAAGTTGCTATGCTCGGCAAATCAGGGACTGCCAAAAACATCTATCGACGGCAGTCCGACAAAAAAAGTTCCTGACAAGACTAGCCAACAGATGACCCCGCTGACAGGATAATTTGAGCTAGCATTGTTTAGCCACACAATTTGTATAGTCACATATTTTTCGTCTACTGGCTTGCTAAAGCCCTTCCGAAAAATGTAATTTTAGCCATTAATTAGCCAAAAATTGGAGATATCCTTGACTGACTTTGAGCGAACATCTGATGCGAACTTCGAGAACCTCGACAATTTTCCATTTGCACCCAATTACCATGAATGGCAAGACCTTAGAATGCACTACATTGATGAGGGACCGAAAGATGGTCCTGTCATGTTACTTTTGCATGGCATGCCAACCTGGAGTTATCTCTATCGCGACATCATTCCACCGTTAGTCGCAGCCGGATACCGTTGCATTGCACCCGATCACATGGGGTTTGGTCGATCAGACAAGCCCGTCGACATCCACTGGTATACCATCGCCAGACACACTGAGATCTTGACCACACTGATCACCAACCTAGATCTGAACGACATCACCCTACTCTGCCAGGACTGGGGAGGTCCAACCGGGCTCGCCCAAGCAGCGACAATGCCAGAACGCTTCTCTCGACTTATCATCATGAACACTTGGCTACATCATCCAGAGTATGAGTATTCGGAAGCGATAAAAAGGTGGAATAAAAACTGGCATGAAGGTGGCACCTTCCATAGAGCAAAACCCAATATCGGTTTAATGATGGTCATGACCGCTGGTTTAGCGGCACCTACCGATGTCATGCCACACATTCTGGCAGGCACGGAACCTGCGCTTGAGGCCGCAGCCGCGAAAATGTATCACGCCTATTCGGCACCCCATAAAGGGTTGACTGATGCAGCATATAACGGGTTGAGAAGATTCCCTCTATCCATCCCTCTCGACAGTTACGACAACGGCAATAGTGCTGCACAAACCTTACATTACAATCAACTCTTGAAATGGAACAAACCTGTCCACTTTGTATGGGGATGTCAGGATGAAGTATTTAACGAAGCTTGGGGTAGAAAATGGGCTGAGCGGATGAATGCTAGCTTTGACGCTGTGACAGAGGCTGGACACTTTCTTCAGAATACGCATGGCGCGGAAGTCGCCGCCCACGTGCTCGACAGAATAGAGCAAGAGTAATGCAAATCTCATCGAATATTGATCTATGCATTCAACTGGCGGACATCAACTGGTAGAATATGTACTCCCAAGCCCCCGTAGTTGAATGGATACAATAGGGACCTCCTAAGTCTTAGGTGCTGGTTCGATTCCAGCCGGGGGCACCAAACACTCAGGCTCTTACCACTCGGTAAGCCGATGACTAAACCTAAACTATATCAACGGGGTTTTGACCCAGCAGTGATCTAGTAAGCCTGATCACGGCGTAATAAGGGTATATCAGTCAAAAAGTAGTAAAAACATGAGAAAGTTTCTAGGCGTAATTTTATTAATGGCTTCTTCTGCTTCATTTGGAGCAGAGTGTCATAAGTTACTTGATTTTAGCGCATCGCGTCTCAGAGCCAGTGAGACAATTGAATTCTGCGACGCGTTCGCCGGTAAAGCATTGCTTGTCGTAAACACCGCAAGCAGTTGCGGATTTACCCCCCAGTTCAAAGGGCTTGAAGCGTTATATCAAACCTATAAGGACGACGGTTTAGCCATCGTCGGGTTCCCATCGAATGACTTTAGACAGGAATACGGCGATGCTGAGAAAACGGCCGAGGTCTGTTACGTCAATTACGGCGTTACCTTTGATATGGTCGCGGAAAGTTCGGTGACTGGCGCGAAAGCGAATACGCTGTTTCAACGTCTGCGGAGCAAGACAGGTGAATCACCAAACTGGAACTTCAACAAATACCTCATTTCCCCCGATGGGAAAACGGTACGCCACTTTAATTCGGGCGCAAGTCCAAGAGATGGCGCTTTAGAGAACGCTGTAAAGGCTATGCTCTAGGGAACCTTGAAACAAAGGGTCGAAGAACAGGTTAGCCACGAAGAAACTTGCGATGTGCCACCGCAAAGCATGTCTCTCAGTTGATGAACGCGGGCGGAGCGCCTAGCGTATAGGAAGCATTAACGCCACTTTCCCGCAGCTCAAATTCACCAACTAACGCCTAAGGATCATTTCCTTGCACCCTTTTAGGCATTAAGCAGGCTGTAAACTTTATTTTTGAAGCAACGCCCTGTCATTGGATATCTACTGAGTCAATGGTTTTTGTTCTCAGACGATCGTGCTGGCCTGCACTATTTTTCTTGCAGTCTCGCAACTAAGAAATCCACAACCACCTTTACTTTAGGGACGGTGTATTGCTGTTTTTGGTAGAGCAAATAGATGGCCATCTCTGCATTTTGGGAGACACGAAGGGATGTGTCAAAAAACAGTTCCTGCAGCGTTCCATTATTTAGGTATTCTACGATAGACCAGCGAGGTGCCATCATAATGCCACGGCCGGCCAACGCCTGGCTTGCAAGCCATTTGCTATGGTCCGATACCGCGACCGGTATCCCTGCGACATTGTGCCATTCGCCATTGATATTACTTAACCAAGGTGAGGGACCCGCAGGGGTGCGATAAAACAGTCCCCTGTGCTTAGTGAGTTCAGTCGCTTGTGCAGGTGTACCCATTTCTTCGAGGTATCTTGGCGCCGCAACGGGTATAAATTCGTTGTTAAGGAGGCGGACTGCTTGGACCCGCTCGTTTGGTGCGTAGCCACCCCGGATGGCGATGTCCACGTCATCTCGCCCTAGATTTGATACCGCGTCGGTTAAGCTAAGATCCAGAACGATGTCTGGATAGCGTTCATTGAGCTCATCAAGTAATGGTATTACCAGACGTTCTCCAAATCCGGTCATAGCGCTGATGCGTAATTTCCCCACTGGCTTCGCCTGATAGCTACGAACTGCGCCGTCGCACTGCTCCAACTGATAGAGGATGTCCTTCACTTGGTGATAATAGGTCTCGCCAATTTCGGTAAGTTGAACTGTTCGCGTACTGCGTTTTAACAAGGTCGCGCTCAGATTTTCTTCCAACGCTGCAATACGTCTGGAAATCGATGACGGCGGGACGGCGAATCGCTTAGCTGTCTGAGTGAAGCTGGCTGTTTCCGCAACCTCGCAAAAGTAACGTAATGCCTTCAGTTGATCCATGGTGGTTCCAATCAATAATCAGTTTAATTGTTGTCTAAAAAACAACAAACATAAGCATTATGCCCCATATAACTATGAAAACAGAGAGGTAATAATGCGCGTATTCATTTTGAATCAACTTATCTCTAAGGAATGCACATGACTCAGCAACAACAACTTCGGTCAACCGTGACTAGCAGCGGCCAACTTAAACTGGAGTTGGCGCAGATCGAAGTGCCGGCACCTACCTCAAATGAGGTACTGGTTAGAGTGGAGGCTTCTCCTATCAATCCATCCGATCTTGGTCTTCTGTTTGGAATGGCTGATATGAGCACTGCGAAGGCTAGCGGTACAAGTGACGCGCCAATGATTACGGCAGATATCGCACCAAATATCCTGAAGGCCCTCACCGCGCGACTCGACCAAGCGTTACCGGTTGGTAACGAGGGTGGCGGCGTTGTGGTGGCGGCAGGCGACTCGGAACTCGCGCAATCTATGCTTGGAAAAACAGTCGGCATTTTAGGGGGCGCAATGTACACCCAATTTCGTTGCGTGGATGCCGAGCAATGTCTGGTCATGCATGAAGGCACGACCTCAGCCGAAGCCGCATCTTGCTTTGTGAATCCACTCACAGCACTGGGCATGGTCGAAACCATGAAAGCAGAAGGACACACTGCGCTGGTTCATACGGCGGCTGCATCGAATCTTGGCCAAATGTTGAATAAAATTTGCATCGCAGACGGGGTTCAGCTCGTCAACATCGTGCGCAAGCAGGAACAGGTAGACCTGCTCACTGCGATGGGCGCCCAGCATGTGTGCAATACAAGTGATGACGACTTTATGCAGCAGCTAACTGATGCGCTAGTAGAAACAGGTGCCACTATCGCCTTTGACGCAACGGGCGGGGGTCCGCTTACAGGGCAGATTCTGACGGCGATGGAGCGCGCGGCGCTGACGACGACCAAAGAATACAGCGGTTACGGCTCAACAACCTACAAGCAAGTGTATATTTACGGTGGCCTCGACCGGCGCCCAACAGCGTTTAATCGTGCCTTTGGTACGGCCTGGGGCATCGGTGGTTGGTTGTTACCGCCGTTCCTGCAAAAAATCGGCGTCGAAGCTGCAGAAGCGCTACGCCAGCGCGTCGCTAACGAAATCAAAACAACCTTCGCCAGCGCCTACACAGCTGAGGTGTCCTTAAGCGAAGCGTTAACCTTAGAAGCGATTACCGTCTACGGCAAGCAGGCGACTGGCGAGAAGTATCTCATTAACCCTAGCAAAGGCATTTAGCGTTCCATTGCACACTACTCCACTAAAGGAATCTTTCAAAGATGAGTATTTTCTCGACCATACTGAAAATCCACCAGCGTATTTACGAGTCAACCAATGGCTTGCTGGGACATAAACTGCTCGGCGTGCCTACCCTTTTACTCCGCACCACCGGGCGTAAAAGCGGGAACGTAAGAACCAGCGCGCTGATCTATATCGATCAAAATAACAGCAAGGTGATCGTCGCATCAAAGGCGGGGGATCCGAGTTCGCCTGCTTGGCTATTAAACTTACAGGCTAACCCGTCGGTCGAGTATCAGATTGATCGAGTTCGCGTTAAGGCAAGAGCGGAGGTGCTAGAAAAAGATCATCCAGATTATGCAGCGCTATGGAACGAGCATAACGCCAACAATGCAGATCGCTACGATGAATATCAGGCAAAGACTGACCGGCCTATCCCGCTTGTACGTCTCGTGCCAGTTAGTTAAACAGAGAAAGAAAAGAGAAATTGAAACGCGATGTCCAATAGGCCCCATAACAATCCCTACATCTTGAACCTAATCTTGGCTCACACATTGTTTGTTGTGTCATTGTTTAGCTCCCCTGCTGTTTGGGCCGCGGCTGTTAGCAACCCGACCCCCGAAGGCATGCTGCCTCACTTTGAAAGTTGGATAGCTTTGCTGCTTATTTTTTTGTATTTGGTACAGCATGGTTACTGAATCATCGATCACCCAAAATTCGCGCCAGCGGGACATTGTTGGGATCAATCGGTTGCTTCGGCGTTGTTTGGTGTTGCGAACCGTCAACGCAAAAGTGGCGAGGTACTGGTAGTAGGTCATTCAAATACTACGCCAATTTTGGCAAACCATTTGCTTGGTACAGACTTTACGGTTTTAGACGATCACATCTATGATCAGGTCTTTGTAGTGTCAATCAGCCGTAACGGCGACGCGACCTTGAACATGCTTTATACTGAACCCCGAACGCCATAAGCTTTCTCCAGAGATCTTCAAATCTAGTTAACATGAAGTCGATAAAGCGTTAAGTCAGACATGCAATGCAGCTGATGATGCGCCAAGTCGCTACATCATACGCTTTCGATTCAGGTTACTGATTGACATTGGCAATATCTGAAACCACTAATTTTGAGGTAATCAATGACCAAGTCTGATGGAAAAGTTGAACAACTGCTCGCTAAGCATCCCAGCTTGACGAAACAAGAGGCGCTGAAAATCGTTGCAGAGAAGAACGAGAGAAAGCGCAAGAAGAGAGAAGGAAAAACTGAGAAAATCGAGTCTGTTCGGCGTGCCTACGAGGCAAGAAGACGCGAGCCTACGGCTGCGCCAGTCGAAGCCAGCCGAAAGGAGTAAAGGTATTCATGAGCGAACAAGCCAATAACCCGTTACATGGCGTCACGCTCGAGCAGCTTTTGACTCGATTGCTGGAGCAATATGGATGGGAGGGTCTAGCTCAAAGGATCGATATCAATTGCTTCAAGAGTGACCCATCTATTAAGTCGTCGCTTAAATTTTTACGCAAAACCGAGTGGGCGCGAAAAAAAGTTGAACGTCTATACATCTCAACGCTTTAAGATTATTGCACTCTAATAAAGCGAAACGAGCGGAGGTAGATAGCACTGGCAAAGCGCGAGGGTGGTTTTGCCAAATTGACAGAACGAATTCACACAGATGTCATGTAGTACTTACGAAGCCGCTTGGTTATGTGCCACGTCATCTTCGAGCCCTTGGCGACGAAGACAACTTCCCCGGGCTCGAACGTTTCTGACACACCATCGGCATGAGTGATGGTCAGTGCCCCTGAAATGATCGTCATCATTTCGTTCACTGGATAAGCAGGGATTTCCATCTTGCAGGGCGGACATTCCCAAACACCTGCCGAGACCGAACCATCATCTGCGTGATGAAAAGGCATGGTGGTCTCGTCTGTCTCAGCCGTTGTGAAACACTCTTTAGGAATTAGCCTTGATGGGCTCGATTTTTCATCAACATCTGGCAGGATTTTAAAAGTACGCGCTGTCATGTCTTGCTCCGTAGTACTGATTAGTTGAGTAAATTGCAGCCATTATTCGGTTTGCTCTTCGACTGCCCGATGCGCCGCATCAAATGCAGCGTTCATAAGTGGTGTGACTTCAGAATCCGTGTTGGCTATCGAAATACGCCCAAACTGTTGGCGTCCGATTTCATGAGGAGCTTGCCCCTCTTCCCACTCTGGATCGTCCAAACCCTGGTACCAGTATGCGTAGCCATGAGGAATCCGGTTAACCGTAATCGCCTTGATGTCTTGTTCGTGGTTGAAGCCATGTTTGCCCAGCATCTTTTGCAGTTGTTCACGGATCTGTTGTTCGTAGTCATCGAATGTGGATGCATAGATTTTATGACGACCCAGGCGTAGCAGATCACGCGTTGTTCCCTCGGTGCCATCGGCGGGCGTGGGGGAAGCCATCATAAAAACGACCATGGGATCATCGGGCCCTCTTGGTGGCTCGTAACCACCGGATGTCACCGTCGGTGCCGCGCTCACCCACTGGAAGGGATCATATGGGCATTGCGTCATCTTCACACCCAGTTCCGAGAAGGCTCGTCCGTTTTCCAACAATATATTGGCATAAACAAAGGGTACCCGAACCCCATAGCCCAATCCGCTTTTTTGTGCGTCACTCATCTCCGGGCATAGCGCGGGAATCAAATTGTTATAGCAGGCGAGAACGCAATGATTGGCGGTAATACGTAAAGGTTTACCTTGTTGAACGTAGTCTATTTGCACGTAGTCATCGACTTCTCTCACACCAACGGCAGTACTATTGAGACGGATACGGGTCGACTGGTCAGCTTGGTCCAGCGCCCCATAGTTAAAGCGTGCAATCGCAACATCCTCGAAACCTTTCATACCGGGCGCAACGCCAGGAATCATTTTCTGAACCAGGAGGCGCGCAACAGAAGCGTTTCCGTCCGGGAACATGCGCACATCACCGGCGAGCTCATCGAGCAGCATGGCACCGATCGAATCGACAAAGTCTGCCAGCCACCCCATGGCGCGGAGACCTGGGCTGCCAGCGAGTATGCCTTCCAGCACTGTGTGGTTCCATCCAGAGGGTCCATTCAAGATCCGCAAATGGGCATTTAATATGGGTATCGTGTCGACCGAAAGCCCGACTCGATCCACCAGAAACTGGTTGTAACTGGTGTTGTTGACATAATCCCATTTTTCGGTGAGCGACAAGTCATTGAGCAAGTCTTGCTCGCCACCAAAAAATCCGACCAACTTATCTCTTTGATTTTTCGGAATCGGTAACTCAACAACCGCAGCCTTATAGCCGCCTCTTCCATGAAAGAATTTCAACCAGTTACCGCCGATCGTCAGATACTCATCACCATCAGGCACTGTCAGACCGAAATCTCCACCCAGCTTGCCGCCTAGGACGTAGTCATCAGGTGTATTGGCCGCCATTTTGGCGATGGCTGCCTCGTCTATACCAAGATCAATCAAAAGACTGCCAGCGACGTCACCGTAGTTGCTTGGGCTGTCTAGATTCTGCGCGCCACCGAGGCTCAAGAGCATTCTGTTCTTGTGGTGAAACTCATTGCGCTTGGCATGCCCGCCAAAGTCATCGTGATTATCAAGCACCAGAACGCGGGCGTTAGGACCCGCTTTTTTTAGATAATACCAAGCAGCGGCAAGACCGCTCATACCAGCGCCAACAATGACCAGATCATAGTGTTCATCCAATGATTCATAGGCATCCGGTTTCTGCCCCTGCCAAGCTAATGCATGTGCGACTTCGAAGGAACCTGCATGACTGCCACGCATACCCGTCAGTGTGGGAGGATAGTATGTAGATGGACCTCTCGGGCGCATTGACGAATCCAGCATCACCTTGGGTGCGCCGGCATAGGCCGGAAGCATGGCGCCGACCGCACTAATCGCCATGCCATTAAGTAGATCTCGCCTCGTTATCTGTGTCGCCACTACCGTCTCCAAGAAGTTTACATGTCATTTGACATGCTCTATTATGATGACCGATAAGTCAATGCTGCGGGTCCAGCCACCGGCAGAAATTAGCGCCAGTTAGCGCCTGCGTAACGCAGCGCTCAGCGCTGAAAAAATAATTTTGTCGTACCCAAAGGCTTCAGGCGGTCCTAACAAAGTACGACGGAAAAAAACAATGACTAAGACAACCGACAAAGTGATGAGCCAGCGTCAACAAGAGATATTGCAAACAGCGATCGAGATTATCGCGGATGAGGGTTACAGCAGCCTCACTATGCGCCATCTAGCACGCGCCAGCGGCATGAAACTCGGCGCCCTGCAATACCACTTTCGTACCTGGGACGCCTTGATACGCGCCATGGTTGATTATCTGAGCGATGAGTTTCGAGATCTTTTTGTTAATTCCGAAGGTCACCCACTAGGCATTCGCGGGATAGCAGAGATCATGCTTTCCGAAGATGCACAAGCACAAGACGCGCTATGGCCACAACTCTGGGCAATGCAACAGGTCGAGCCACTGGTGTCGGATCTGCTGGAAGATGTCTATGCAGAATACTTACAGCTGCTAGAAAAAGCACTTGAAGCAGAGGGGAGTCAATCGCCCCGCGCTGAAGCTCTATGCCTAATGGCTTTGCTGGAAAGTGAAGCACTTTTTACCGGCAAAGGCCGGCGCTGGGAAAGTGACAGAAGCGCCGTGCACAAGACGATTCTCAATTTCATTGATAACAGATACGGAGAGTAAATTTTGAGTATGACAACAACCCTGGGATTACAGATCAATCGGTTCGGTTTTTGGTCAGCCATCACTGCAATAGCGACGATTATTATCTCTTTTTTCATCCCATTGGATGCACCGGGTGGTTATACAGCTGAACACGCAGACCGGGTTGCTTGGCTCAGCGCTAACAGTGGTACTTTTATCCTCGGCTGGATCAACCAGATAGCCGCCATGCTTAGCCTGTCAGGCGTCTTCTTTGCTATGGCCTGGCAAATAGCCACAAAAAATCCGCTACGTGCAGTTATCGCAGCGATGGTCGTGCTGGTTTCTGTTGTCGCTTTTATCATTCCCAAATTTATGGCTGTCTGGACCATACCGCTGCTGGCACAGACGATTTCAAACGGGGCGGTGGGTGCCGAACTGGCCGACCCGTTACTGAGGTTGCTGAACGTCTCTATTCCATTTTCGCTCTACACTTCTTTTGATTACCTAGGTTTCTGGCTTTATGGCGTGTTTGGCCTGCTTGTGGCGGGCCCCCTCTACGGAGGAACCACGAGTGCAAAAATCGCCGCCGTCACCATCGGCGTGTTTGGTCTCATGTATCATGGCCTGCTGGCCAGTCTGCTGCTCGGCGCCATCGCACCTATAGACATTGAGTCCTCGTTCCTTAATGCTGCTGGATTGTTATTGGTCGTCGTGGTGGCAATGACTTTCACTTTCCGGCACGCGATGATTGCCCCGCCTCTGGCAACCGGCGATGACCCTGGATAATCACGACGACTTCGGTGGGCATGCCAAGCCCAAAGAGTTTCACCATCGCGGACGGACACTGCTCTCATTGGTGGTTCGATTAACGTAGACACCCCTTCCGACTGAAGTGACATCACCAAACGGTCGAGACCAGCCAAACGGGTACGCTATCGAATTTATAGCAGGAAGCCGCAAGCGCTTGTTTTCCCTTTCTGTGATCGACCTCATACTCACACGATGACAGTCAGTGTATACTTCGTACTGTTTTCTCGCCCTTACTCAGCGGTTGCACAGTGCATCACAAAAAATATCTTGACCGGACCATTTTCTATCTATTTTTGATTTCATGTCCGATTACAGCGTTCAGTGTTTCTAGATACCTCTTTAGCGGCTGGGAGCTCGTGTATTTCAGAGATATTTTCCTTACCTTGTGGCTGGCAACGCTGTACTACACTGCTAGCCCCTACAATGTAAAAGCTCTCAGTCTCGTTTTTATATTCAATTCCATCTCTGTAGGCAACATCTATGCCTACCAGATGTGGGGAACTGGCGGCATCGGCTTTCTAGTTGCCACGGTATCCTGTTGGCTTTTTTTCGATAAAAAATATGCCATATTGAATATGATTGCGATCGCATTGTTCGGCTTCTATTACTTCAACTGGGTCGCAAGCTTTCCCTTGCAGCTTGACCGGACGCTTACCCCTATAGATGTGACGCTGCAATTCGCTGCCCTGCTTTTCCTCCTCTATCCCTGTATTAACTTTCTTGATGAAATCAACAGTGAACGTAAGACAGCCGATGACGAGTTGAAAGACCAGCTGGAGAGAGTGAAGCGAGCTGAAGCAGCGAAGACCAACTTCTTAGCCAACATGAGCCACGAGATGCGCACGCCATTGAATGCGATACTCGGTGGGATTGAGCTGCTTGACAGCACGAGTCTGACGAAGCAACAACAAGAATTTATCAGGGTATCTCAAACTGCCGGCAAATCGTTAAAACGGGTTATCGATGATGTTCTCGACATGGCGCGCATCGAAGCAGCGGGAGTAGAGATAAAACCTAATTGGTTCATCTCGACCGCGCTGATAGACGACGTTGTTTCTCTGTTCACTCATGGCGCCAGACAAGCCAAGATCAGCATCGAAGCAAATATAGATCCTAACGTACCTCGATGGCTTTACGGTGATACAGGCAGGATTAAACAGGTGCTGTTTAATCTGATGAGCAACGCAATTAAATTTACTGAGCAAGGTAAGGTTACAGCGTCGTTGCAATGCCTTGAGGCCGACAATGCTTTTCGATTCACCGTAACGGATACGGGCACAGGTATCCCCGAAGCAATCGGCGACAGCGTTTTCGAGGCGTTCTCACAAGTTGATTCGAGCTTGGTGCGTAAGCAACAGGGCAGCGGTCTGGGTCTAGCAATCAGCAAGCACCTCGTGTTCGCGATGAAAGGAAAAATTAACTACCAGAGCAAACCAAACGAAGGAACCTCATTCTGGTTTGACCTGCACCTCGACAGCGCTCAACATCGTGAATCCCCAATCAACGCCAAGGCATCTGAGGCACCGGAGACTTTCTTTGAAGCGCTCCCTGAAGGTGCCTATCGCCTGTTGTTAGCCGAAGACTCTACCGCCAATAGTTTTATTCTACGGACTTATCTAGAAACGGCTGGTCACGAGGTAGACCTAGCTTCTAATGGTCTTGAAGCGTTAGCGCTTGCAAAGAAATTTTCATATGACGCAATTTTAATGGACCTCTCAATGCCAGAAATGGATGGATTGGAGGCAACACGGATTTTACGGGTCAAGGCAGGCGTAAACCGTGACACGCCAATTATTGCTCTGACCGCGCATGTGCTTAAAGAAATTAGGGAGCAGTGTGTCGAGGCAGGCATGACCAACTTTCTCACCAAACCCGTGTCGAAAGAAAAACTTCTGGAAACGCTAGATCATTCGGTGGCTGCAGGGCAACACGACCTTCGTTTTTGAGTCCTCTTACTTTGCGGCGTATCGCCGCAACGTGTGCGGCCACTCACACTCATCCCAAAACATCCCAGCTATACAGTCCTAAAACATCCTCGGGATAAACAAGCCAGAATCACTCCTGCCTAACCTCACAAGCGCCTGAGTGATCAACCCAATTGCGCGTAAGCTGGTAGATCAGCAGCATGGCAGTCATTGACCAAATAAAGGATCACCACTCCAGAGCCCTATATTTGAATGAACATCAGCAACCACCATACATGGCCGTTCTTCGGAATATGTGGTTTATTTTCCTTATCTTCAATCACGAGTATTATCCGTAACTCGAATGTCTCGACGTTTTTAAGGAGGCAAAAGCAGACAGAGCAGAATCAAAGTGGCGATTGCGCACACATCAATAAATAAGCCTTGCTCCTTCCTCGGTATCCATTAAACCAGCACCCAACAGCGATCCTTTTTAGAGAAAAGTGCCTGGTATTTCGGCTATCAACACAACTTTTTAAGGGATGTTTAGCATTCATAATGATGCTATCTATCTGTTTTTACTCAATATTCTTAAAAAAGAGGTTTTTAGGAGGTTATTGCGAGGACTAAAAACCTCGTTAACCGGAGTATTGATTTCGCGCATGTGATCACACCGATCACCGCGTCAATGAAATCAACAGGCGGCCTTGTGCAAGCGCTCATTAACTTCGCGAAGAATTAATGAAGAGTGCTTACCAAATAACCTAGCAACCTCGATCATCGAAAAGGAAATTGAACATGAATTTTCATCTGAGTAACAAACCCGGAATAAATACCGCAGTAATGCAAAGCACACACCCACAGCAGCAAAGGAAAATGACCATGAAAAAAGTAGTGTCTACGTTGATGCTAAGCACAGCGATTGTCACCTCATCCATAGCACTGCCAACTCACGCGGCAGTAATTGATACGGTAAAAGACAAAGTGATTGCGATTAAAAAAGATACAGGCTCGATCAAATCACAAACGAGCGGGATTAAAACCCGAGTAGAAGAAATCAGCTCTTCGGTGAATGCTAATATTTCGGAGACGATTGATATACGAACGGCATTGGACCCAGTATTTGGCATAAGAGCGAAATTTGAGGAACTTGGTATTGACCCTGCAGAACTACTCGAAAATATTCCAAAGGAAGAAATCAAGGAAATGATCGATAAAATGAGGCTTAGAAAAATAGAACGACAGGAAATGTTGAGCGAGGATGTTGAACCGTTTCGAGCAGAATTTCTTGAGTTGCTCGTTAGTTTGAATGAAATCATTCTTCCTGAAGGACAAGGGTCAGCGACACCTTTACAGCACCTGGTTGAAAATGCACCGCCGCCAGTTTTAGGAGTACTCCGAGTTATCACCAGACCAATTTTCGAACGGTTACAGAAAAAAGTTGTTGCAGCGAGCCTGAGCCTTCAGAACCTTCGAGACCTGGGTGTTTTTGATGCT
>Ga0209631_10005309_pt1 | contig 13705 bp, 12 predicted proteins | sample COG_08_FD_184752 | JGI IMG/M metagenome (GOLD analysis project Ga0209631, IMG submission 184752) | Pelagic Microbial community sample from North Sea - COGITO 998_met_08 (SPAdes) (version 2) | ecosystem: Environmental > Aquatic > Marine > Neritic zone/Coastal water | place: Helgoland, sampling... | reverse complement strand
TCAATTGGAGACACAATCCGAAGCACATAACTTTGTTCCGTCACTGCAGATTCGTCGGCGTCAGGAAATGTTGAATCGGTGGCAGTCCAGCCCTCGGTTGATGATGATTCATCGTCGTTCTGAGGAGCACGTTGGGTCCACGTTAGCAACTGCGTTTCATAAATGTCTGCGGCTTCGTTTTTATCCAACGCTCCCATTGATCGCTCAGAAGGTATTCGAAGGATCGCCCCCTGCCGTATTAAATTCATATTACCGTCTATAAAAGCGTCAGGATTCTCATCGATCAACGCAACCATCTTCTGCTTTACGGTAATCACGGATGACACCTCAATCGAACGCGCAATCTGCATTAACGTATCACCTCTTTCGACGGGACCAAACCTATCACCTGGATACAATAAGGCTAGATTCGCGGCTATCGCTTCACTTCCCGTTGGGATAGGAGTTGGATCGTTAATGACAACGGGATCCAACATGATGGTGTAATCCCGAAATACCTGCTGCTCGCCCAAGGTGACCTGCACGAGAAAACGAATAAATGGCAGCGATAACGCCCTGTCGGTATGAATATGGATGAAAGATGGTTGATTCGACGAGTCAAGCGAAAATTCAAACTCTCCAAGAGTTTCGTCATAGACGATACCTGCCGCTTGATGCGCCTCGCGTGACGCTAGCGCAACGACCAGATCATCAGAGATTTCGGCAGACAGTTCTGACACGGAAATTTTCGCGGCCAGAGGCTCGTATAGATTCGACTCCACTTCGATCGAGTCAAGTACAAATGCATTTGCATAAACACTAAACACGGAACAGAACCCGATAAGCAGGGTCGCTCGCATATTTTTCATCGGCAGTTCAATCGTCGGCCTGGAAAAAAGCGAAAGCGCTGCGAGTAAAAATTGGGTCGGCGTCATCGCTCCATTATAGGAGGACAGCAGCCTTGAACCAATGCACGAATTAGAGCTTGTTTAATTTATCAAGGCTGTCGAAAAAGCGATCATGGCACCTCTCAGAACCGAGAAGGTGCCTGTGAAGCGCTTGAATTGATCGATACGGAGAGGCAGGGAGAGAGGGCTTGCGCGCGACTATTTTAAGGTTGATTGCACCGCCTCAGCAATCTGAATACTGTTTAACGCGGCACCTTTTCGGATATTATCAGCAACCACCCACAGGCATAATCCACGTTCGCACGAGATATCTTCCCTAATTCGGCCCACAAAAACCGGGTCTGAGTTTGCCGCCTCTGTGACAGCGGTGGGATAACCGCCGGGCTGCCGATCATCGATAACGCAGACGCCGGGCGCATTTTCAAGAAGGGACCGGGCTTGCTCTGCCGTTATTTTGTCACGGGTTTCGATATGCACGGCCTCTGAATGGCCGTAAAAAACAGGGATTCGAACTGTGGTTGGGTTCACTGCGATGTCATCGTCTTCGAAGATTTTCTGGGTCTCCCAGACCATTTTCATCTCTTCTCGCGTGTAACCGTTTTCTTGAAAGGTATCGATATGTGGAATCGCATTAAAGGCGATCTGTTTAGGCATCACCCGGGTCGTGATCGGCTTTGCATTAAGTAAATCAGCGGTCTGGCCGGCCAATTCTTCAATCGCACTTTGTCCCGCGCCGGAGACCGCTTGGTAAGTGGCCACATTGATTCTCTTGATGCCCACCGCGTCATATATTGGTTTCAAGGCGACAACCATCTGAATAGTTGAACAGTTTGGGTTCGCAATAAGGCCCGAATGCCGCTGTAATGCATGCGGATTAACTTCAGGAACCACTAACGGAATATCAGGATCTGTTCGAAAATGTGAGGTGTTATCGATTACGATGCATCCTGATTCAACTGCCTTTGGTGCATACTCTGCCGAGACACTGCCCCCCGCTGAAAACAGCCCAAATGAAACTTGGGCAAAATCAAACGTTGAAAGCGCCTGAACCCGGACTGCTTTTCCCCGAAACATCACCACTTTGCCGACCGACTTTTCACTCGCCAGCGGAAACAGCTTTGTCACGGGAAAATTACGCTCCTCTAAAATTTTTATCATGGTCTCGCCGACCGCACCGGTGGCTCCGACAACCGCGACATTCAATTCTTTCTCAGTGGTCATAGTCTTTGTAATTCTATCGAGCGCTTAAACTTACGACTGAAAGTCAGGAAACAACCAGGGCGCTTCTTTAGCCCTTCGCGCCTCGTAGGTGCTGATATCCGACTCATGCTGGAGAGTTAGTCCAATATCATCTAATCCTTCTATTAAGCAATGTTTCTTAAATTCATCAATCTCAAAACGATAGACGTTACCGTCTTCAGACGTAAGCGCTTGACGTTCGAGATCGATTTCCATCGAGAACGCGCCCTGCTCGTCATCTCTTGCAAACAGCCACTCGATATCAGCTAAAGGAAGTGCGATTGGCAGCACTCCGTTTTTGAAGCAATTATTGTGAAAAATATCAGCGAAGCTCGCGGCAATTACCGTCCGAATACCAAAGTCGCGCAATGCCCACACCGCATGTTCGCGAGAGGATCCGCAACCAAAATTTTCCCTGGCAAGCAAAAATGAGCCGTCTCGATAGGGCTTGCGATTTAGAACAAAATCTTTATTTAACGGCCGACCACTGCAATCGGCGCCAGGCTCGCCCTGATCCTCGTACCGCCAAGCATCAAATAAATTATCTCCGAAGCCAGATTTTTCAACTGACTTCAAAAATTGCTTTGGAATAATGGCATCCGTATCAATGTTATCTCTATTGATTGGGATAACCACCCCGGAGTACTTAATAAATTTTTTCATGCCACACGCCCCTATAACTTGTTTGGATCAGCAAAGTGCCCCGCAACTGCTGCTGCGGCTGCCATTGCAGGAGAAACGAGATGGGTGCGACCCCCGTAACCCTGGCGCCCTTCAAAGTTGCGGTTTGACGTCGCTGCACAACGCTCACCTGGCTCAAGGCGGTCTGCATTCATCGCGAGACACATAGAGCAGCCAGGTTCCCGCCACTCAAATCCGGCATCAATAAAAATCTGATGAAGACCTTCCTCTTCGGCTTGTTTCTTAACCAGGCCTGATCCTGGAACAACCAAGGCTTGCTTTATATTGGAAGCGACCCGACGACCGCGTGCAATATTGGCTGCCGCTCGAAGATCTTCGATTCTGCCATTCGTGCAAGCGCCGATAAAAACCTTATCAACTTCAATTGAGCCAATTCGGGTTCCGGGCTCAAGCGCCATGTAATCCAGAGCCCGCGACCAACCCTCTCGCTTCCCCTCATCTGGCGCATCCGCCGGATCGGGGATCACATCGTCGACACTCGCCACCATTTCTGGAGAAGTACCCCAAGTGACTTGAGGTCGCAAATCAGATACATCAATCACATGTTCCGCGTCGAAAACCGCATCGGGATCCGAAACCAATTCACGCCAGGCTTTAACTGCGAGATCAAATTGATCTCCGCTCGGGGAATATGCCCGCCCGCGAAGATAATCAATCGTCTTCTGGTCTACAGCGATAATGCCTGCACGAGCGCCCGCCTCGATGGCCATGTTGCATAAGGTCATTCGGGCCTCCATCGAAGCGTTTTCAACCGCCGACCCTGCAAATTCGATCGTGTAGCCCGTGCCACCCGAGGTGCCAATTTCTCCAATTACTGCAAGGATCATATCTTTTGACGCCATGCCCTCAGCGAGAACGCCATTCAAGACAATTCGCATATTCTTCATTTTGCGCGCCATCAGGCATTGGGTCGCCAGAACATGTTCAACTTCGGATGTGCCAATTCCAAATGCTAACGCCCCTAGCGCGCCATGGGTTGCGGTGTGGGAGTCCCCACACACAATCGTCATTCCCGGTTGGGTGATGCCTTGCTCGGGCCCGACCACATGCACAATCCCCTGGCGGGGATCGGTCATGTTGAATTCTGTAATACCAAATTCCGCGCAATTTCGATCGAGTGTCTCGACTTGCAGTTTAGCGATGGGATCATCAATCCCCGCGCTACGATCCGTGGTCGGCACATTATGATCAGCCACGGCCAGATTAGCCGCCAGGCGTCTAGGCGCTCGTTTCGCATCGCGCAAGCCAGCAAAGGCCTGGGGGGAGGTCACCTCGTGCAGAAGCTGTCTATCAATATAAATTAATGCGTCACCACCGTCTGCTTCCCGAACCAAATGCTGATTCCAAAGTTTGTCGTATAGGGTTTTTCCAGTCATATTCCTTCTCCTGAGGGCGCCGGATTTTACCATAGCGTTCGATAATTCCAACGAGGGGCACAAATCGATAGCCCCGGACTCAATTTTTTACTCTTACACTGTTAGTATCGGAGTTCGAATCTTCACCTTGGCTAATCTCGAAAATAAAACAAACATGATCAATTTTCGCCATTTATTTGTCATGCTCGAGAAAAACCTGGGCAAAGCGTTATTGCCCGTGGACCCAACTACGATCACTCCCGAACGCATTGTTACCTCACTAGCGAGTTATCCAAATCTTGCGAGACAAGCAGCGCAGGAGATTTTTAAGCACAACGGATGTCAAAAAATAGATGATCCAGTCACCCTTTTCCCAACCCTAGATGCGCTTGGATGGGTCAAACAAAACCATCAGAAACAAGGCACGTTAGATCTAGCGGGTGCAGAACTTTTAGAGGCGATCGGACGCCACGTCCTCGTCCTTATGAATGAAGATAGAAATGCAAAGCCGGCTGATCAAAGCCCCTCCCCTATTCCTGAATTCGAAACGCGGTACTGAATAACTCGCTTACGCTGCCCCCGGAATATCAGGACCCGGTGTTTGATTTACACCAAGCGCTCGTTGACGCAGGAAATGATCCATCAACACGAGCGCCAACATCGCTTCAGCGATAGGGACGGCCCGAATCCCTACGCAGGGATCATGCCGGCCGGTCGTGATGACCTCTGCTGCGGAACCGTCGACTTTAACTGTCTGACCGACTGTGGGGATGCTGGATGTCGGTTTGAGTGCGATAGAGGCAAGGATCTCCTGACCGGTTGAAATCCCTCCTAAAACACCCCCGGCGTTATTACTCAGGAACCCTTGCGGTGAGATTTCGTCCCGATGAGCACTTCCCCGCTGAGTGACGCTTTCAAAACCCGCTCCCATTTCAACACCCTTCACCGCATTAATCGACATCATGGCCCCGGCAATATCAGCATCTAATCGATCAAAAACCGGTTGCCCTAATCCCGGAGGCACATCTACTGCGGTCACCAGAATCCGAGCGCCGATAGAGTCTCCGTCCCGACGCAACTGATCAATAAATGAACCGATCTCGTCTATTTTTGACAGGTCGGGGAAGAAAAACGGGTTAGACTCCACCACGCCCCAGTCAATGGAATCAGCAACAATTGGACCCATTTGGGTCAGGCAGCCGCGAATACAAATTCCCGCGCTGTCATGCAAATATTTCCGCGCAATCGCGCCTGCGGCGACTCTCGCCACCGTTTCACGGGCCGATGCTCTCCCGCTCCCTCGATAATCCCTCACGCCGTATTTTTTAAGATAGGTGTAATCCGCGTGACCCGGTCGAAACTGATCTTTAATCTTGTCGTAGTCTCGAGAACGTTGATCTTCGTTCCGAATCAATAACGCGATTGGTGCCCCGGTCGTAGTTCCCTCAAACACACCCGAGAGGATCTCAACTTGATCGAGTTCTTTTCTCTGGGTGGTGTACTTGGATTGACCCGGGCGTCTCCGATCAAGGTCTTTCTGTAAATCGGACGCCGTAATCGATAGTCCAGGAGGACATCCATCGATCACACAGCCGAGCGCCGGACCATGACTTTCGCCAAAAGTACTGACCTGAAAAAGAGTCCCGAAAACGCTGCCGGTCATCAGAAATTCCTGCTGTTATGAATAAAAATTAAGCCCGGGGAAGCGTGACTCCACTTTGACCCTGATACTTTCCCTTACGATCTTTATAGGAGACTTCACAACTTTCATCTGCTTCAAAAAATACAACTTGAGCAACCCCCTCGTTCGCATAAATCCGCGCGGGTAACGGCGTCGTATTTGAGAACTCAAGCGTGACATATCCCTCCCACTCCGGCTCAAACGGTGTCACATTAACAATAATACCGCAACGTGCATATGTCGATTTACCGAGACAAATCGTTAATACATTTCGAGGAATTCGAAAGTACTCCACGGTTCGGGCAAGCGCGAATGAGTTTGGCGGGATAATGCAACACTCCCCCTCGAAATCGACAAAACTGCTCGCATCAAACAATTTCGGATCAACAATCGCAGAGTTGATATTCGTAAAAATTTTGAACTCGTTCGAGCAGCGTATGTCGTAGCCATAGCTCGACGTGCCATACGAAATTACCTTTGCACCATCAACACTGGAAACTTGTCCTGACTCAAATGGCTCAATCATTCCCGCGCCGGCCATTTCCCGAATCCAACGATCTGACTTAATAGACATCGCTCATCCTGTCAGGTGTTCTGGACGACGATTGAAGGGAAGACGTCCGCATAATTACGTTTCCGTGCCGCAAGTCTGCCAGCTACATTTCTGGCGATTTCTTTATAATTCGCGGTCGCTTTACCATCAGGATCCGCGACAACGGTCGGTCGACCACTGTCCGCATCCTCGCGAATCCGCATCTCGAGTGGAATACCCCCTAAAACATCAACACTGTGCTCATCCGCCATACGATGTCCGCCACCTTTACCAAAAATTGCTTCCTCATGGCCGCACTGGCTGCAGATATGCGTACTCATATTTTCGACCACACCCAACACGGGAATTTCAACTTTCTCAAACATTTTTAACGCCTTTCTCGCGTCCAATAACGCAATATCTTGCGGTGTCGTTACGATAATGGCTCCAGAAACCGGAACTTTTTGTGCCAGTGTTAATTGCGTGTCGCCGGTACCCGGTGGCAAGTCAATGACCAAGTAATCCAGGTCTTTCCATTGTGTATCGTTTAGCAGTTGCTCGAGCGCCTGTGTCACCATCGGTCCACGCCAAATCATTGGCGTATCCTCATCAATCAGAAAACCAATAGACATGGCTTGAATTTGATAACTCATCATCGGCTCAATGCTTTTCCCATCAGACGACTGCGGACGGCCGCTAATGCCAAGCATGCGGGGTTGGCTCGGACCATAAATGTCGGCATCCAAAATACCCACTCGCGCGCCTTCTGCAGCAAGGGCGAGCGCCAAATTCGAAGAAACCGTAGATTTACCCACTCCACCCTTTCCGGACGCCACGGCAATAATATTGCGAACGCCTTTGATCGGGGTGACGCCCTTCTGGACTTCATGGGCAACCACACTCGTCTTCACTGACAGGTTGATCGTACAAGACCCACCGACAACACTTTCTATCGCCTCTCGAACCAAAGCATCTAGAGTTGCCTGCCAGCCCGCCGCCGGGTATCCCAGTGTTATTTCAAGCGAAACGGTATCCCCTTCAATATTGGAGGCCGTAATTGCTTTTGACTCCTCGAGGGTTGATTTCGTGTGGGGATCAAGAATGTTGCCAACTGCTTCGAGCAGCGCTGAAGTGGAGATCTCAGTCATGTTATTCCAAATTAGGGTTAAAATTTTGAAGACGGTAATCAAAAATACTCTTTTTAAGGTGCCCGATGCTACCACAACGATGCATCAACATTGGGTGCATAAGCTATAATTAGGGCGTTTAACCCCGTATTTCGGGTGCCTGTTTCACTTCAAACGGGAAATTCGAATTCGACCTAATCCGATCTCCCTTTGCTAATTCAGATGCCTCGAACCATTCTTGCGACAAGCGCTCTCCCATACGCCAACGGCCCCATCCACCTGGGCCATTTGGTGGAGTACATTCAAACCGATATCTGGACACGGTTTCAGCGCTTGCGGGGACACGAAACCTATTATGTTTGCGCCGAGGATACGCATGGCACCCCGATCATGCTCAAGGCTCGAAGTGAGGGTATCACCCCCGAACAACTCATTGAGCGTATCGCCGTCGAGCATCGTCGGGACTTTAATGATTTTCATATCGCGTTTGATAATTACTATTCGACCCACTCTGAAGAAAACCGCCATTTCTCCGAGACGATCTATCACCGGCTACTCGAAAAAGGACACATCAAAAAACGCATCATTACACAAGCATTTGACCCTGTTGAAAACATGTTCCTGCCTGATCGATTTATACGAGGAACATGCCCAAAATGTGGAGCCGCTGACCAGAATGGAGACAGTTGTGAATCTTGTGGCGCGACCTATTCGCCAACAGATGTCATAGATCCGGTTTCGGTGATATCAGGAGCGTCCCCGGTCGAAAAAGAGTCAGAGCATTTTTTCGTTCGCCTATCTGACTTTGAAGAAATGCTTAAGAACTGGACCGGCTCCGGACGGTTGCAGTCAGAAGTCCGAAATAAACTCAACGAGTGGTTCGACACCGGCCTGCAAGATTGGGATATTTCTCGCGACGCTCCCTATTTTGGATTCGAAATCCCTGATGCGCCTGAAAAGTACTTCTACGTTTGGCTGGATGCACCGATCGGTTATATGGCAAGTTTCAAAAATCTTTGTCAAAAAAAAGGTCTCGACTTTGATCAGTACTGGTCCGCTGATTCCGAAGTAGAGCTTTACCACTTCGTCGGCAAGGACATTCTCTATTTCCACACCCTTTTTTGGCCGGCCATGCTCCATGGCGGAAATTTCCGAACGCCGACAGCGGTATTTACCCATGGATTCCTGACCATTAACGGTCAAAAAATGTCGAAGTCACGAGGCACTTATATCACCGCCCGGGACTATCTCGAGCATTTGGATCCCGACTACCTCAGGTACTACTTCGCCGCTAAATTAAATAATCGGGTGGAGGATCTTGATTTCCATCTCGATGATTTCGTCACCCGGGTCAATTCGGATCTCATCGGGAAAATCGTGAATATCGCAAGTAGATGCGCCGGTTTTATCAACAAGCGTTTTAACGGACAACTATCAGCATCGGTCGTGAACCCCGAACTTTTTGATCAATTCGCCTCCGCACACCATACCGTCTGCGAAGCATACGAAAATCGTGAATTCTCGCGCGCCGTCCGCGAAATTATGGCGTGGGCTGATTCGGCAAATCAATACATTAATCAGGCCCAGCCTTGGATCGTTGCCAAAGAAAAAGACAAAGAAGACGAACTACAGGCAATTTGCAGTCTTGGGCTTAATTTATTCCGAATCTTAATGATCTGGCTGGCGCCTATCGTGCCAGGCCTCGCCGCACGTAGCGCGGAATTTCTGCAGTGTCCAATCGGGACGGGCACCCCGCTTGTGTCAGTCAGTCAGCCCCTAATTTCTCATCAGATTGGTCCATTTAAACGTCTGATGGATCGCATCGAACCTTCAAAGGCAGCAGCCATTATGGAAAATCTCAAAGTGACCGACACAACACAAGATGGGGAAAACGCTCCGGGCCACCTAAGCGACGAGCCTATTGCTGATCAAATATCAATTGGTGATTTCGGAAAAATTGATCTGCGTGTTGCGCTGGTCAAGAACGCAGAAACAGTCGAGGGTGCCGACAAACTGATCAAATTAACCCTTGATCTTGGAGAAGAAGTCCGAGAAGTCTTCGCCGGTATTAAAAATGCATATGATCCGGAACAACTGATCGGTCGAAAGGTCGTAATGGTTGCAAACCTAGCACCTCGGAAAATGCGTTTTGGTGTATCAGATGGAATGGTGCTCGCAGCCTCAGGCAAGAATGATGTTGGCGGCGTGTTTGTTCTTTCACCAGATGACGGTGCTGAACCGGGCATGCCCGTTCGATAACCTTACCGCTGTTTACCTGTGCGCCCTGAAACGCTCGACTGTCAGCGAGACCTTTTCGATATACCAGAAAACACCGTTTTCCTTAATTGCGCCTATATGTCGCCACTTTTGCGACAAAGTTGCGCTGCCGGAATTGAAGGTCTTCGCCGCAAAAGCCATCCCTGGGAGATAACACCGCCAGACTTCTTTGCGACTGCAGAGTCAGTGCGAGAGAGTGCGGGCGCACTCTTGCAGAGCAGCCCCGATAATATCGCTTTAATTCCCTCAGCGAGCTATGGTCTCGCCGCAGCCGCCAAGAATATCCGAATTACGCCGGGACAGGACATTATTGTCCTTGCCGAAGAGTACCCTTCTAACTTTTATATTTGGCAGTCTCTTGCAAAAGAGTTAAAAGGAAATCTGATTACGGTTTCTCGCCCAACTGACGGTGATTGGACATCGCAGATATTGAAAACAATATCTGAAACAACCGGCCTTGCGGCGCTTCCCCACTGTCACTGGACTGATGGATCACTCATAGACCTTAAAAAAATACGACGAGCACTCGATCAGACAAATGCCGGTCTTGTTCTCGATCTGACCCAGAGCCTTGGCGCAATGAGTTTTGATATCACAACCATTCAGCCTGATTTTGCAATCGCGGCGGCCTACAAATGGCTACTCGGTCCTTATTCCACCGGAATCATGTACGTCCACCCAAAGCATCACCTGGGTCATCCACTCGAGCTTAATGCCTTCGCCCGCAAGGACGCGGTAGATTTTCAAAACCTTGTTGCCTACCGAGACGAATATCAACCGGCAGCCCGAAGATTTGATATGGGGGAAATGGGTAATTTCGCCCTCCTTCCTGCATTACTGACGAGCCTCAACCAACTTATCGCGTGGGAACTTCCGAGGGTCGAAAATACACTTCGGGAGATAAACAAAGCGATATGCGACCATGGCCGGAGAACTGGATTTGATATTCTCCCGGAACCTTTTCGTTCTCCGCATTTCACCGGACTACGATTTAAAAACGATATTCCCTCAGGTTTAATACAAAACCTGGCCGAACAAAACATCTTCGTGAGCGCAAGAGGTCAATCGCTCAGGGTAACCCCTCACCTATATAATGATCTCGACGACGTTGATCGCTTTTTTACCGCGCTGTCTCGGCTTTTATGACAACGAAACCTTCAGAAGAATTGAAACGAGTCGAGTCTCGGCTCGACGCCCTGCTACCACAACTCCAATGTCAACGTTGCGGTTATCCCTCCTGTGCCGCCTATGCTGAGGCCATGAGTAATCGTTCCGCCACAGGCGACCGCTGTGCGCCTGGAGGCCAACAAGTATTGATCCAACTTGGTGAACTTCTCGAATCTGAATGTGATCAGATCCATCCCGAATATGATCATGCCGTGATCCCGAAAGGTGTTTGGATTGATGAAAACACCTGTATCGGATGCGCGCTTTGTATCAATGCGTGTCCGATGGATGCCATCATCGGATCCGGGAAACTGATGCACACCGTAATAGCTGATCACTGCACGGGTTGTGAGCTATGCCTCCCGCCGTGTCCGGTTGATTGCATTAGGCCTCATTCCCCGAAAGCGCCGGACTCTGCCTCGTTTCAACAATTCATCAGCGAGAACAAGTTCCGATTCAAAAATCAATTTTTGATTCACCAAAGTCGCGCTAAAAATCCGGAAGAATCATCAAGGCTTCGTGTAAGGTCTCGGCCCCGACTCGACGAAATTAAGGCGAGCGTTGAACGCGTAAGGGCCCGACGGAAACCTTCGGATTCATCTACTCGTCGCTGATGAACGCGTCTCAACGTCTTCAAATTTTCTCGCTGCTGTCTCGAGAGATAACTGAACCAAAGACTGAACTTAAATATCGCAGTCACTTTCAGCTTCTAATCGCAGTTATCCTGTCAGCCCAGGCAACTGATATTTCTGTTAACCGTGCCACTCGACCCCTTTTCCGTGACGCTCCGAACCCCGAGACTATCCGTGATTTGGGTGTGGAGGGCCTGACCCCATACATTCGCGCGATTGGTCTTTTCAATACCAAGGCAAAAAATATCATCAGCACCTGCAATATCTTGATCGAGAAATATCAAAGTCGAGTGCCTCGAACGCGAGCAGCACTAGAGGGGTTACCCGGCGTTGGACGAAAAACCGCCAACGTCATACTCAATACCGCTTTTGGCGAGCCCGCGATCGCTGTTGACACACATATCTTCAGAATCTCGAATCGAACCGGGCTTGCGCGAGGAAAAACAGTGTTAGCGGTGGAGAAGCAACTCCTTAAAACCACACCGGAGAATTTTCTCATCGATGCGCACCATCTATTAATCCTTCACGGACGATACACGTGCAAAGCTCGAGCACCTCTCTGTCAAAACTGCGTCATTAAAAAGTTATGTGAATTTCCCGGTAAAACAGAGTTGTCCGGCTGAGCTACGAATTTTCAGAAAGCACCTTTCGTTGTCGCTTAGTTTCAAAGAGCGCTACTCCCGTCGCCACCGCGACATTTAAACTTGGAAAACCAAGCTCCGTAGGAACCCGAACAAGCGCATCGCAATGCTTTGCCGAAATTTGCCGAATGCCCGTCGCCTCCGACCCAAAAATCCAAGCGACCGGTACCGTCAAATCAAATTCATCAAGGGATGTTCGGCCTGTCTCGGATGCCCCTAAAACCCAAATCCCGGCGGTCTTTAACATCTTAAGCACCTGACTCCAGTTACCCACCTCAAAAATTCTTAAATGGTGAAACCCCCCCTCGGCAACCCGCAACGCCGCCGGAGTCAAGCCTGCGCCACCTTTCACTGGAATAATCACGGCATCAACGCTCGCTGCCGCTGCCGTCCGTAGGCATGCGCCGACATTTCTGGGGTCCTCAAGACCGTCGAGGATGATGATAAGTGGCACACCCGTAAATTCATTCAGCCAGGTTCGGAGTTCGCTCAGACCTTCGCCAGGCACCTTTGCCAATAGACCCACAACACCCTGATGTCGAACGTCGCCAGCAAGATTATCTAACTCCTTTTTCTGAGCACGACGAATCTTCACACCGTTTGACCGTGCACGACTGAGCAAATTACCAAGTCTTGAACTCTCTTTCATCCCATAGTGCACGATTTCCGCAAGCGAATGACGGTCCGTTGCTAGCGCGGTCTCAATGGCGTGAAACCCACACAAGACGTTTATTTCTTTTGACAATTTATGCTCTCGACTCTCAAGACCCAGTTCGGATTTTACGACCCCTACTTACAACACCCGCACGATGATTTTTGGTTTGTCTTTTTTGTTTCTTGAGTGGTCTGACAAAATCGACTTTTCCCGCTTCAACGTCCACTCCGGCAATCTGAATTGAAATCGGGTCGCCGACCCTAATCTTCTGCCCGGTCCGACGACCCGTTAAAACTAGGGATTTAGGTTCGAACTCAAAAAAATCATCTCCAATCTCTGAGATATGCAAAAGACCATCGATCGGAAATTGATCAAGCGTAATAAACAGACCGAAGGAAGTCACTGACGTCACCCGTCCCAAGAATGTCTCCCCTATATGTCTTCCGATGAATTCTGCCTTTAAGATCGAATGAATTTCGCGTTCGCCTTGTTCTGCAAGGCGTTCTGTCTTTGAGCAATGTAAAGCAATTTCCTCTAGTGCTTGTTGCGGTAATTCCCGATCCTCGCCAGCGTCCAGTTTCAGGATCCGCTTTAACAGTCGATGCACAATCAGATCCGGATATCGGCGAATGGGAGATGTGAAGTGAGTGTATCGCTCAAATCCCAACGCAAAATGCGGCGCGCAGTCACTCGAGTAACTCGCCTGCTTCATGCATCGCAATACAAGAGTCTGAAGCGTTTCGAATGGACAAGATGCCTGTCGAATTTCGGCAAGACATTCCGAAAGATCTCTGGCGCTCGGATCGGAAG
>Ga0209631_10005308_pt1 | contig 13705 bp, 14 predicted proteins | sample COG_08_FD_184752 | JGI IMG/M metagenome (GOLD analysis project Ga0209631, IMG submission 184752) | Pelagic Microbial community sample from North Sea - COGITO 998_met_08 (SPAdes) (version 2) | ecosystem: Environmental > Aquatic > Marine > Neritic zone/Coastal water | place: Helgoland, sampling... | reverse complement strand
ACCTCGTCGGGTATCGTCTCGCCGTCGTTCATTACTTGACCGTCAGGGTAGCCCTCAGCTTTGAACGCTGGCCCGCCTGGCCAGTACGAATGTACCCAACCAACTTCTAACGGGCTAAATTTAGCACCCGTGCCAGCGGCACCTAGTTTGGCGGTCATGCGAACGCCGATCCCATCTGGCTACCGTACCACGTAACGCCCGAATCAAAAGTTGTAAAAACGTAGACGGAAACGGCCGCATATGTTGGGGCGGTAGCGTCGGCCCAATCAACCGACGCCGGCCACGTAGGCGTAAAAGCGCCCGATAACTTGAGCAAGAAAGTGTGGCCGTCGGTGGTCGGTGTTGCAAACGTGAACGTGCAGTTGTTGTTCATGACAACCCGTTGGGCGCCGTCGAGTGTCAACGTTTCCGTTGTGCCACTAGCCGCAACGTTGTTTCCCGAGTATTGGCCGCTAGCGATTTCTTGAAAAGCGCCGTCCACCGTCGTGGCGGTCAGATAGCTTCCGGCGTCGGTGATCGTGTCGGCGGCGGCCCCTAACGTGGTGAGCGCCGCCGTTGCGGTCGTGTCGTCAAGGACCGTTGCCGCAAACGTGGTGATTGTTGTCGATGCGGGAAGGGTGAGCGTCTCAACGTTGGTGTCGATTGCGTCAAGTTTGGTTTCGTCGGCGGTCGTGAAAGCGGCGGTTGTCGAATCTAAAACGGCCGAATGCGCTTGCACGTCGGAACCGATAGCCACACCTAACGCCGTTCTAGCGGCGCTAGCGGTGGTTGATCCGGTGCCGCCATCGGTGACCGGTACCGTATCGCCTGCACGGTAAGCGGCCGGGGCGACGGTTCGCCCGTCGGTAATGTTGGCGTTTGTGATTGTTGCCGCCGCCGCCGCAACCGCAACGGTCGCTAACAAAATAGAGTTGGCCGGCATGGATGGCGCCACCGGACTAGCGGCCGGCGTGCCGGCCACCACGGCCAACGCCCAAGCATTAACGGCCCCCGAATACGCTTGGTCCTCAATTTTGGCAACAACCAAATCAACGCGGGGGTTTGACACGTCGGCGGCGGTGACCGTAACCGTAGTCAAGCCCCGATTTTCTACAATATACGGGCCTTGGTAGGTGCCTTCGGTGCCTTGGATGATGGCACGGCCGCCGGCGATATCAACCGACATTGCCGGGGTTCCCGTTTCCGTGACGCTTAGGTCACCGGCGGCAACAATGCCTTCGTTGCCGGGGCCGATAAACACGTCGAAAGCCCGGCGGACGTCTTCGGCCGGGTGTGTGCCGGCTTGAATGAAAATGGCGGGGTTTTGTTCAGTCATTTTGGGGTGTCTTTCTAGGCGTAGGCGTTGCGGGAATACACCACGAGAGTGGCGGCGCCGGAACCCGTCCGGGTCAATCTTAGTTCGTTCAGTCCGGGGGCTAGATCAAACCATGTTGAATCGGCGTTTAGGGTGTTGTAGTTGTTAGTGATGCCGCCTAATTTCACGGTCCGGTTTTGCGTGTCTACTTCGAGGTAGTCGGCGGCGGTCGCTAACGTTTTGGTAAAAGCCAAAAACGCGCCATCGCTCGACCTAGTGACCACCGGGTCTTGAACGGGGCCGTATATGCGGAACGTGAACGGGGCCGAAAAGTTGCCGGCGTTTGTCACTTCGGCAAGACCGGGGGTGATAGCGCCACCAAACGAAAGGTCGAAAGTTGCCGGGAATGTAAGACCAACCCCCGCTGATCTGCCGGCCGCATTAACGGAAACAATCGTTTGATAAATGCCGTATAGGCGGGGGTCGGCGGCGGATAGTAGAAAGGTCGCACGGGCCACACCGTTAGCGAACCGGATGCCGATTGGAACGTCACGGCGTCGGACATGGGCGGTTGCGGTAACAACGGTTGAATTGGCGACGCCGGGAAGCCAAAAGGCGATCGGTTCCGGGTCCACGGTTGGCCCCATGGCACGGGCTAGGGCGTCAAGTTTGGCGGTCATGGTCGAGGTGTTATCGTCCACAATTTCAAACGTAAGAATGATCGACCTAGCTGATAGGTAATCTTCCCCGGCAATAGATCCGTTGCGTTGCGCTAGGGCCCTGTCCGATGGCACGGTGGCCGGTGCGCCGGCCAAACCTTCAATGTTTACGAGGTCGTAAACGGTGCCGTCTCCCATTAGTAGACCGTTGCGCTCGATTTGCCATTCGGCCGTGATTAGTTGCCCTGTCGACATTACGAGCCCCCGTTATTCGCTAGTTGGATTTCGTAGGCGACGGCGGTCCCGATGGCGGCGGGGTCGGCCGTTGTGAGAACCTGAATGGAAACGTCCGTAATGCCGTTCTGGCCGAAAGCCGTGTTGTTGTTGTTGTATGGGCTCGACCCAAACAAAAGAACGTTGTTACCGTCTGAATCTCTATAACTTCCCGACGTCCCCTCCGGAACTATGTTTTGACCCAAACTGTTGGTGGTCGGGCCGTCGCCACCACCAAGGCCACCTAGGCCCGGGAGTTTCGACAATATGTTGGTCACTTTGTTCCATATATCGTCTAGTGGACCTAGGACCTGATCCACAAGGATGCCGGGGACGTCCGCTAATGCTTGGGTAATACCCGTCACAAGATCGCTGAAAAGGTCAAATCCCAGGCCCACAAGATCAACGCCTAAATCGAACAAGCTTCCCGGAACGCCTTTGAGCCATTCCCAAACAGCTTCACTGGCGGTTACTAGCGCCGTTTGTATGCCCCGACCAAGGAAAGCAAACAACACTTTGCCAACGTTAAACAGCAATTCGCCGGCGTCTAACAACAAACCCGGGATTGCCTTAATTGCCGCCGAAACTTCTTCTTTAATGACGTCAAACGCGATCTCCGTTGCAAGCCGAGCGTTTTCCCATAGTTGTTCAAGCGCCAACTTTAGGGCGTCCCATATTGCCCCCACGGTTGCGACTATGCCGTCCCACATGGCCGACCAATCGCCGTCAAATAGCGCCCGGAAAGTTTCAAAAATGCCTTGTATAAAGTCAAGGGCAACGCCGACGGTTTCTTTAATAATTTCCCACGTGTTCACAACGTAGGTTGTGATGGAGTCGCCCCAGCGTTCCCAAAGCGCCAAAATAATTTTGGTAACCCGCTCAATCACCGCTTGAACGGTTTCGATTGCGGTCACTATTATTTCCCGAATTTGGGGCCAGTGTTTGCGGACTAGCTCCACTAGATCCGTGACAACGGTTGTCACTATCGTTTGAATAGTAGGCCAAACCCGTTGGATAATTTCCCATATCGTTTCAACGGTTTCAACGATTGTGTCCCGGATTGCCGGCCAATGTTCCATAACAGTGTCAACGATGGCGGCAACGGCGGCAACAACGGTTGACTGTATGACGGGCCACACCTCTTGGAACTTGGCCCGCACCGTTTCAACCACCCTAGACAAAGCCGGCAAAACCACGTCGGTGACATAGCCCACGGCGTTTAGGACCGTTTCACGCCACACCGGAAAATGTTCAATTGCGTAATCAACAAACCTAGACACGACCGGCAAAACGTGCGTTTCAATCGTTTGAGCGATCTTGTCTAGGCCTTGCCGTTTCAAGCTTTCAAGTTTGGTTCGTAGGTTGTCGCCTAGTTCAGCACCCAATGCGGCGGTCGTACCTTCCACGTCCTTGAAACCGTCGCCCATTTTTTGCACACTGTCCAAAAATTCGGGAACGGCGGTGGCCCCCAAGTCCTCGAGCGGTGTTCCAAAAAGAGCGATTGCGGCTTCGGCCTGGGCGGCCGGGTCTTCTATCCCTTCAAGCGCCTTGATAATGTCGAACGTGGCCTCCGACGCTACTTCGCCGCCCTGCAACAACAGTTGTTGATATTCGCCCATGTCCGCACCCATAAGGGCGAAAGCGTCGGCGGTAGCCGTTGAACCGTCAGTTGACCGAATAGAAAACTCTTTGAAAGCGTCGCCCACCTTGTCAAGCTCTCGGGCTCCGCCTTCGCCAAAGTCGGCGAACAACGTCAACATGTTTTCGCTAGACAAGCCAAGCTCGTCAAACACGCCGCCGTATTCCTTAATAGCGGAACCTAGTTCGTCCCGGACTTCGGCGGACATGTCGCCACTAGCGGCGGCAATCAAATCAAAAGCGTGTTCGCCGCTCACCCCGAAAGATTCGGCTAGCTCACTGGCCGTCTGCATCGCTTCGTTGACATCGCCGTCAAACCTTTCAGCGAGGATGAACGCTGATTCGGTGAGTTGTTCAAGGTTGGCGCCTTCACCAAAAGCCCGTTCGGTTTCCGCCATGACCGTGGCGACTTGTTCGAGGGATTCGCCCCAGGCGTCACGGTAAATGTTGGCGGACGATTCGAGGATGTCGTTACCGACGACAGACCGCAACGCTTGCCGGTCCATGGCGTCGCCGAAACCGTTCGCAAATGCGGCGGCGGCGGTAGCGGCGGCGGTGGCCATTGCCGCCCCGGTTGCTTTACCAAACCCGGAAACGACGCCGCCAAGTTTGCCAAGACCCGATTCGGCGACGCCAAGCGCTTTTGTTAGGCCGGTGGCGTCCCCGAGTATTCGGATTTTTACGCTTTCGGCCATGGCGCCCGGCTCATTTCATGCGGTTACGGCTACGTTCCATAAGGTCCGCATCCCTAGCAATAGTTTCTAACGCTTGTAATTCCCACGCCCGCAATTGCCGGGCTTCGGTCCATGATAGGCCAAAACGGTTCATGACCCCGGCCAACCGCCTAACCCGGTTTTCTCGGGCTAGGCCCCTTCTTTTCCCGTTTCATCGTCAACGGTTTCAAACACGATTGAACCAACGGGCATTGCCCGCACTTCTTCAAGTGTCAAATCGGGGTTTGTGCGTAATCCCGCCACGTAGCCTAGGGCCAGCATCATTTTGACTTGGCCGTCTTCGGGCTTCCCGGTAGGGATAACCCCACAAATGTCTTCGACAATTTCGAGTTCGCCATATGTGAAGTCGTCCATGGAAACCACGGTGATTTGTGGCGCTACTTTTTCGGTGTCGTCTTTTTTGGTCATGGGTTGGATTCCTTTTTTGTTGAGGGTTCGGGGTCATGTTACCCCGCCCGTTTACAGGTTGCGTTTAGTCAACGCCTTAACGGCTTTTTCGTACGCTTTCGACACTTGTTTGTGTTTGTTCGCTAACGCTTTTTGGGGGAATAGGTTTCGGGGTTGCCAACCGCCTTGGGGGCGTGGGTTGCGTTTGCTTCCCCATCCCCAAATGGCGGGGCCGGCGTACGGGGTGCGGGCGGGCGTCCCAACTTTCACCGACGCTTCCCGTTGCCCCGCCTGGGCCTTTATAGATTTTTGTAGTCGGCCGCTTTGGCGTGGGGCTAGGCGCCTCGCTTCAACGGCCACGATTTCGGCGGCCGCCAAGTTGGCTTTCCTAAGTTCACGGGGCAAGGCTTTGTCGACGGTCCGCAACGCTTTTTGAACGTCTCTAAGACCGTCGACTTGTAGCCCCACGGCTTGTTGTTTGGCCACCGTTGCCCGGTTATCAAACGGCGCTATCGGCGCTTTGATAAGTCAAGCTGATTGCGGCGTTTGTGCCGTCGTGCATGATTTGGAAAGGCAGGGTTTGGCGTGGCGTGTCGCTCAACGAAACAACCGGCGCCGCATCCGTCCAGTTCACCGCCCGCATACGAATCGCGATTTCGTCGTTGTACGGCGATTCGATTTCGGCGCCGGTCCATTTAAGTTCAATGTCAACAACGGTTCCGGAAGTCCATTCGGCGTAACGGGTTGTTCCGGTGAAGTCGATTGCAACACTGCCTTCGTACATTGGAACGGCGTTCCGCACTGGCTCTTTTTTGAGTTCCGAACCCCGCAAATAGTAGCGGTCAGTCTTTAGGCCCAAGTCGATGTTAAGCGATAGGTCGAGGGCGTCGAGCGTTTCCGGTGTGCCGTCGGGGTCAAGAGTGACAACGCAATCGGTCCAATCGAACGGCGTGGTGTCCGCCGGGTAGGCGGGAGTTCCTGCACCGGTCACAATGTCGACATCTTCAAAGTCGAAGTCAAACGTCATAGTGAGCAAACCGGAAGGTGATTGGGTCAACGACCAACCGGTGATGACACACCCGTGATAAGTGAAAGCGCTCGAACCCGTTTCGAGGAGCGGCCTCAAAATTTGGATTGTGAAAGAAACGCCGGGGGCGGCGTCGCTAGTTTCGTATGTCTGCAAATAGGCGGTCGTAGCGCCTTGCTGCGTTGGCCCGGCCGATGTCCCCAAACAACCTTGCAACAAAAGGCCAAGACCGCCGTTCATGGCATCAATCTCGATTGAACCGGTGCCGCCGGTGTGAACCGTTACGACCCGATCAGACCGAAGCGTTTGCATGTCGGCACGGAAACCGACCGACTCGATGCGCTCTTGGGTGCGCGTGAACGTATCCGCTTTGCCTTCAAACGCCCGAGTTAGCGCCGCTGGCGTGCCATAAGTGGATTCCTGGCCAACAAGGATGGCCGCATCTAAAATACTCATTTGGTGTTTTCCTTTTTTGCGGCCCGTGTCCGGGCTTCACGAATTTTTCGGGTTACCCCGGCAACTGTAGACGCCGAACCGGCGTCGATTTGTTCCGAGTCTACGACATGGCGTAGCTCGTCGAGTGTTAGGCCGGCGAGGTCGTCGGCGGCGGCGTCTACGGTTTCCCAATCGCCGCCAAGGTTAACGGCATGTTCGCCGGCGTCTACCGTTCCGCCATGCGGCACGGTGTGCCATTCGGCGCCGATTCGCACGGTTGCGGCGTTGCCATTGTTTTTATAAATCATGTGAGTCTTTCCCGCATTTCTAAGGTCATGGTCACGTCAACACGTTGCCGGCCGTCAACCGTTTCGCTTTGTTCAATTTGCATTGCGGACACGATGACGGAAAGGGCGCCGGAAGCAACCGGGGCGTTCGGCCATTCCGCCGGTTGCGGGTAGGCGGCTAGCCAATCGTCAACGGCCGCCGCAATCTGTAGCGCCCGTTGTTCGGCGTCGGCCGTGTCGGCCGTGATTTCGGCGGACGCGATAACGTCCCATTCCCATTCCCATATTCGGCGGCGGCGGCCAGTCGTCAACCGCATTTCGGGGGTTCCGGTGGTCCGGGTTTCGTCGCTTTGGAACAACGATTCCCGCCGGTAAAGGTCCGGGGCCGGCCGGCCATACGTGACCTGCACTAGTGGGGCGGCGGTGGCGGTCCCTGTAGTAATCCCTAAGGCCGCCAATTCGGTTTGTAAGCCACGTTTCACGGCGCCAACGGTGGTGGTGGTAGCCATTAGAGTTGGTGCCGGTTGGCGTTAAGTGTGGCGTTCACGTCAGGAAGCGGGGTGGGCCGCCCAACGCCGCCCGCCTGGGCCCTAACCTCAAAAGAACCTTCGGGGGTTGTCAGGTTTATAGCCCGGTCGGGGGTGCGGCTATGTAGTTGTAGAACCCAAAAGCGGGCAAGTGTGCGGGCCGCCCATGCGATGTCTTCGGGTGTGGTGTTGTTGACGCCGGCCGTCCCCTCGATCACTACGTTTTGGCCGCCAACATTTGTGGATCGTGACCAAACGCCGGTGTGACGGTAAACGGTCCCGTATGGTTGCAGGCTGTAGACGATGCCGGAATCGGCCACCCCGTTAACCGTGGCACTTGTGATCGTGCGGGGATACAACACCGGCGCCCCCTCAATACCGACTAGACGAATGGCCATAAGGCCGTTTCCGTCAAGTGTCACCGTGAACGTGTCATAAGCCGGGGTTGTGATGTCGCCGAACGTGGTCCCACAAAAACGGTTTATGGTGCGTTCAGCGTAAGCGGCGCCCGCCGTCAAAGATGAGTCGGGGAACGTTGCGGCGTCGCCTAGCCCGTCGAGGGCTCTAAGTTCGGCTAGGGACGTGTACGCCACGGCTAGGCGTCGCCGTTGGTGTCGTGGTCAACCATCGCGGTTTCAACCTTGCGGCGTGCCCGTGTGCGGGTCGCCTTTTTGGGTGCCGGTTTTTCGTCGGCTTCTTTGTCGGCCACAACGTGGGCGGCGATACGGGAAGCAATAACGGCGTCAGTGTGGGAGTCGGGAACCCAGCGCCCGGAAATGGTCGGCATGTTGTGGCCTTTCGTTCTTGAGCTCTAAAGGTGGGTTGACGGGCCGGGGGCGTTCGGAGGGGAAACGCCCCCGGCCAATCTTGGGGATAACTAACTAACGGGCCTAAGCGGCTTCGTTAGTGATAACCGTAAATGCGGTGTTGTCGATTATCTCGCCGTCAAAGCGTCCGAGGAAGCGCCAAGTCAACAGGTCGTTAAGCCATGCGTACTGGTCGCTTCGTTCCGCCCTGATTGTGTTGACAATGCGGACAAGGTAACCGGCCGCAATGTCGCCAAACACGCCAATCTTCGCATTCGCTCCAATGGTCGCCAAGTTGTCATCGGAAACAACAGGGTTACCCAAAAGCGTGTCGTATGAACCGGCCACAAGGCCCGGCCGCCAAATGTACTGGCCTTCCGAATCCTTAAGAAGACGAATGCCCAAAATGGTGTCGTCGTTAAACATCCACGTTGCGGTCGGGCGGTAACCCGAAACAACGGCGTGTTGAGCGGCCAAAAGATTGTCGGCCGTCGGATAAGTAACACCGGTTGCGGTCGAGGTCGTCGAGCCGTTCACAATGCCGTTTGGCTTGTCGCTACCGTCACCGGTCACCAGTGCGGCGCCAACGCCCCGACGGATACCCTGCACGGCCTGAGAAACAACCCATGGAAGCGCGCCCGGTACGGCGTTGTCTTGCTCAAGTTCTGGTGAAACCTGAATAGCAAGACCATACTTGTAAGCGTTCATGGTGACATTTGGCGTCACAAACTGGGGGTCCGACTCGCCAACGGCGCCGCCTTCCGCAATAAGTGAAGCGGAACTAAACGATGAGACCGACGGGAACGCCATCGCCTCGCCGCCCGTGGTGATTACGTTCCGGCCCAATGAAAACATTGATTCGGCGCCTTCACGGAGTGCAACGTAGAGTTCACCGAAAAGTGAAGTCGGGACCAGTTCGGCGCCGTCGCCGGCTACACCGGCCACAAGGTCACGCCGCATAAGTCGGGAACGTTCCGCCGCATCGGCCGAAAACTCGAGCCGGCTTTGTGCGCCTTCGCTATTAGCGGGGCGGAACAAATCGCGGGCTTCCTGCTCGATTGGGGTCAAACCGTTTTCGGTGACCATTCCGGCGTCACGCTGCGCACCAATAAGGCCGTCGAGATATGCGGAACGCTCGTCGAGTTTCCCTTCCGAAATGTGGTGGTCAAGCTTGCCGTCGTACTTGTCAATGTCGGCGTTGATAGCGTCAAACGAGGCCCGTTGTTCTTCGTTGGGTTCGTTGTCGCCAACTTCGGCGTCAAGACTGCGGAGCTGTTCGACGGCCCGGCGGCGGGCGTCGTATGCCGCCCGGATTTCTTCGTTGTGACTAGCCATGATAATTCCTTTTAAGGTTTTCTAGATTTTATTGTTTGGCGGCGTGGGTATGCCCCCGAAGGCCGTCGTCGTTTATGTTAGCCGCACAAATTAGCGGTTTATAGTGTTTGCCTATTTGGCGGGTGTTAACCGATGGAACGGATGCGAACCGGCCACTTGTTAACCCGCACTTCTTCGGCTACTTCTTCGGCTACTTCGTCGGCTACTTCGTCGGCTACTTCGTCAACAATTTCGGTTTCCGAATCAATAAACGCCGCAAGACTACGGGCGGCAACCGACGTCGAAAGATAAGCCGGCGACGACACCGGGCCGAGCTCAATAAGGCGAACTTCGGTAAGTTCACGAATGCGCCGGCCTTCGCCATCGGTTGACCACCGGTCACCATTAGGGGCAACCGTGAACGTGAAACTTGAACCGGCAAGGTCGCCACGTTCGGCCAGCGTCCAAACGTCCCGGCCCGCCTGGGTGTCGGGCAAGTCAACGTCATAGTAAACGCCGGTGGCGTCAACGCCGATTCGTGCGGTAGCCGCCGCCGTGCGACCTAACAACAAGTCGACGTTGTGGTTCATTGTCACCATTACGTCATTGTTTAGTGACACGGTGCGGGTGAACGCTTCGGGTGTGATCGTTTCACGAAACCCGCCTAGGTCTTCGCTAAGCGAATCAAACACGGCGCCATAACCGACTAGGCGCCGGTCCCCGTCTTCGTTCATGCGGGCTTCAATAGGGCGGCCCGCCGTTTTTAGAATACGTGTTTCTGTATCTTTAACCATTCGACGGTTCGCTTTCTTGTTCGTCGGTTTGCGGGTATTGGGAAAGTGGAATCCATGGGACGGCGCCGGCGCCATCGGGCAACGACGGGAACCCTTCTTGTCGGCGGGCTTCGTCGGCGGTCAACAGGCCAGACGCAACGTTTTTTCGTAGGACTTCCCAACGCTTTTCGGGTGACCCACGAAGTAGCGCTTCTTCATGTAACGCTATGCGGGTTTGACTGGCCGGCATTCCTTGCCGCATTAGTTCGGCACGATATAGCAACGTGTAACGGGCTTCGAGTCGTTCTAGCCACGGCCTCAACGTATGGATAACGAACGCCGTGTTTTGTTCGGCCATTCCCGTTCCCCAACCGGTGGTGTTGGTGGTGTCGCCGATTAGGTGCGGCGGGGTGCCATACAAACGCGCGATTTCCTGCACCCCCATTTTTCGAGTCTCCAAAAATTGGGCCTCGTTCGGGCTAATCTGCAACGCCTTAAATTTGACGCCCCTAGTCAAAACCGCAACCTGTTTTGCACGGTTCGGGCCGCCGTGCAATTCCGCCCAAGATTCCCGCAACGCCTTGCGGCCGGTATCGGAAAGGTCGGTTTCCGGTGGCACCTCGAGCACCCCGGACGGTGTGCCGTCGTTCGCAAAAAAGCTTGCCCCGTAACGTTGAGCCGCTAACGAAACGCCGATGGTTTCGGCGCAAGCTTCGATTGGTGACATGCCAACACGGGCGCCGGGGTGACCCATGCCCCGCAAATGCAGAATTTCAACCGGCCGGCTATTGCTCGAGCTAGCGGTTAAAACGCGATAGTCACGGGGCGGGGTGCCATCGGTCGGGGTGACCGTAACCGTGGTATCGGATACCCGGCGGCATGTTGTCGGATTGAGAACAATGATTTCTTTGACGCCGCCGCCATCGGCCGCCGTGTGCCAAACAATCATGTTGTAGGCGTCGCCGCCGGCCAACAACGAAACCATTGTTTGCCCCAACATTTCAACCCACGTATCGGTTTCGTTCGGGGTGTTCAGCCATGCGGGTTGGTTGGCGGCGTCAAGCCAACGACCTTCGGTTTCGTATTCGGCCGCCCGTGGAAGCGTGGCAATCGCTTCACTAATAATCCGCCAACACGCATAAACGGCCGTAAGTTGTGAGGCCGTCGCCGTTGTAACATTCACGCCCGCCTTCCGGCGGGTCATAGTTAGGTCGAGGCCCTGCTCGAACATGGCTTGAAAGGAAAGGTCACGGGCGGGGTTGCGTGCAGGGTTTAGGGTGGCCCGTATGGCGTCATTGAATCGGGACATCTGGCGAGTCTTTCAGTTCGGAACCGGCCCGGATAAACAAGCCGCCAACCACAAAAACGGCGAGCGGTGCGGAAACGGTAGATATAGCGCCGACCATTAACGCCGCCCCAACAAGTAGAAGTATCGTTTGCAACATTTGTTTCTTTCTAACTCTACAACAACAAAAGCGGTGAATCGTCGACTTGGGGCCGGTCGCCACCCCACAACCTAGCCCGCGCCAGTCCAACGATAGCGGCCACCGCTAAATCGATGTGACGGTTAGACGTTCGGGATTCCTTCGTTATCAACGCCCCTAGCGGCGTTTCACGTACAACGGCGTTCGACAAATGGCGGGCGAGCGCCGGGTTTCCGTCGTGGCTAAGTTCCCCATCCATAACGGCTTGGTAAAAAGTTGACGTTGCCGGAATCATGCGGGCCCGGCTATTCGTCGGAAACTCAAGAATAGGTACGCCGTGTTCTTCCTGTAACCGCAAAAGCGATTGTTCAAACCGCCACGGGTCCGCCGCCATTTCCACGACACGAAACTTTTCGCAAGCGTCCACCACGGCTTGTTCCACTTCGCCCGCCGGCGTCCGCCAATCCGGGTCGCTTGCTGGCGCTTCCCAATGCCCCAAAACGGCCATGTGTAAATCGTCCGGCCGCACCGCAACAAGCGCAGTACTATCGCCCTTCCATGCGCCATCGAATCCTAAAACTATGGTGTCGCCTTTTTCTAACGGCCGCACCGGTTCCCCACTATCGGGACCGACCGCCCCCCAAGCACCCAACGGCAAAAACCCGGTCTTTGCTGTAGTCCAACCATTCATGAAATAACGGATGAAAGCCGATTCGTGTTTTTGGTTTAGGTGCGTGTTGAACTCGTCGACCGGGTTCGGCATAACCTCCCAAGCCGGGTTGTATAACGGCCACAAATCCGGGTCGTGATGATCCCACCCCGCCCCCGTCATTTCCTGTTTTGTCGGCCCGTACCACGTCATCCCAAACGACGGGTCGGCCAGTTCCCCCGCCATCGGAACACCATTCAACCGGTGACCGTCAACCCTAAGCCCGTGTTCATACAACCGGCCAAGCGGCGTTTCTAAATCATAACCGGCCGTCGAAATAACCAACGTTAGGGGGTTGTTACGTTGCCCCGAACCCATAGACATTGCATCGTAAAGGTCGCTGTTTTTGAAAATGTGGAGCTCGTCGAAAATAACAAACGACGGTGATAAACCTTGTTGCAAACCCGCATCGCTAGACACAACCCGATAGACGCCGTTGTTGTGTGTGCAACGTATTTCGTTCCGGAACACTTGCGCCACCGTCGACAACGCCGGCGACGACGTGACCATTCGCCGGGCTTCGTCAAACACAAGCCGGGCTTGGGCCCGATCACCGGCGGCCGAATAAACTTGGGGCGCCGTGTCGTGTCGGTCCCCGATTAGGTGGTAAAGGGCGAGCGCTGAACCCAACGCCGACTTGCCGTTTTTTCGTGGCAACCCCAACAAGTAAGTTCGCCGCAACCGCCGGCCGTTGTCGTCTTCGGCATAAATATCGTGAATCAGTTCACGTTGAAACGGTAACAAGTCGAACGGCTGGCCTAGGAACGAACCGCCCAACGTCAAAAACCGTTCAATGAATTCGATTACTCTTTCGGCTTCGGACATGGCCGGGCGGGTCGTGATGGTCGCCGCCGTCACCCGTCAAGCCAATCTTCTAACGCCGATTGAACCGCAACTTGACCAATGGCGATTGTGTTCCGGGCTTGCGGGTTAAGTCCTAGACGGTCTTCGAGCGGGCCTAGTTTCTTTTCGACATCGGAAACAAACCGGGCCATAGGGTGCGGCCAGATTGCACCGTTGTTTCCCTCGACCGTCCAGCCTTCAACGTCAAGGATGGCGGTCATGGTTTGCCGGCGTTCCACGTATTCGCAATAGCGGGCAACGATTTCGTAATCGGCCCGCACGTTATAAACACCGGTCGGGCCGCCTAGTTCCCAAATGGATTCCCAACGGGCCACGTTGTTAATACTGGCCGGCGGCGCCGGCGTCACAAAAGCGGCATTCCCTGGGGCCACCAACTTTTTTCGCCATTCGTTCCCGGTTCGTTGCTCCGGCGGTTTCGCTCTACTCATTTTTCCGTGTCCTTCGTGGGTTGCTTACCGGCAACGATAGCGCACGGCCACCCCTGCAACCCCCAAAAGCCCCGTCGGGCCTTTTTGACGCCCCAAGTCGCGTTTCCTAGGTCGAGCACATAGACG
>Ga0209631_10005303_pt1 | contig 13714 bp, 18 predicted proteins | sample COG_08_FD_184752 | JGI IMG/M metagenome (GOLD analysis project Ga0209631, IMG submission 184752) | Pelagic Microbial community sample from North Sea - COGITO 998_met_08 (SPAdes) (version 2) | ecosystem: Environmental > Aquatic > Marine > Neritic zone/Coastal water | place: Helgoland, sampling... | reverse complement strand
CCCTTATTGAACGCAAGCGTCAGCGGGACCAGCCCCCCAAGCAGTTCATGCCCGTGATCGAACGCGGTCAGCTCGGTGAGCGCCCAACGTTTCGTCACGACATCCAGCACCATGATGACCGGAAAGGTCACCGCGAAAATTAGCAACTTGGGTCGCACAGTGTTCCTGCAGGAATGAGGATCTAACCCGGAAATATCGCGATCCACCCTGCCGCGTCCATGTGTCCCAGAACGTTTCGACGCAGACGGCAGACGGGCATCTCGCTGTCGTCAGTACGCGCGGTCCACGGCGCCATTTGTTTCGAGACGCTTCGCGGACCACGATAAGCGGAGATGGAGCGCAAAACTTCAACCCGTTTCTTTGCTTGACACCCCATCTCGCACTCTGAAGCTTTGTATAAGTGCCGCCATCCCGGAGCTGGTCCTTTCGAGGCCTCAGCGCCGGGTTTTTTCGCCTAGATAGGTTTATGCCCCTCAGGTTCGCCCGAACATGGCGCGCAGGCTGGTTGCTCGGGATTCTTGCCACGGTCTCCGGAAGCAGCGCTGTGACGCTCGCCGGCTAGGAGCTCAAGCTTCTGCGCGTGTACCCCGGATCCGGTCCGTACGAGTGTCTCGCGCCCGCGAGTCCCGAGCTACCAACGCCCGACGCTCGGGCGAGGGCCGGACAGCTTGCGTCCGACGCGAACCAGGCGCTGATCCTCGGGGAACTCGAACAGGTGCAGGCGCTGCTCGAGCAGGCTGTCACGCTCGACCCGGCGTCCCCAGACCTCGCGTATCGTCATGCCCGCGTGCTCGAAGACGTGGACAGAGCCCCGGATGCGATGGTCGAGTACTGCCGCGCCCTCGACCTGAACGTCGAGTCCCTCGGCATCTTCGAAGCGCGCGACCGCCTGAACACTCTCTCCGATGAGCTGCGCGCTCAGATCCCGGAGGCCGCTCGCGACGCATTTGAGCTGGGACTCGTGCAGGCCGACGACAGTCTCTTCTCGGACGCCGAAGGGTCGTTCTCCGAAGCCATGGACATCGACTCCGACTGGCCTGAGCCGATTTTCAACCGGGCGGTCGTGAACGAACGCGCGGGACGGACCCGAGAGGCGCTTCAGGACTTCCGTGACTACCTCCGTCTAGTCGCCCCGGACGAGTCTCAGGCGATCACCGTATCCCAGCGGATCGGTGAGCTCGAGGGTATGGCATCGGCTGAGACGCCCGATCCGTCCCAGGCGCTGGTGCTGGGATTGGTTCCGGGCATGGGGCATTTCTATACGTCGCGACCATTGATGGGCGGCCTGACTCTGACGACGGCAGGCATGGCCGTCGTAGCCGGCTTGTCGTTCCAGAATATCACTGTCGTTTGCCTGAATGAGGTGTCAGCGGGTGGAGCCTGCCCTTCGGGCGAGGTCGTTCGGGAGCTGAGCGAGCGCCCGTACTTCTGGAGATGAGCGGAATCGTCGCCACTGATGCAACGAACGGAAGAATCCTGAGCGCCCCGTCGGCCCCTTGAGCGACGATCCAAAACCACCGAGATAGTGCCAGAAACCCCGCAGGCGCCATCTGCCCAAATTCGAGTGGATCGAATAGCAGATCGGGGAGGGGCTGGTCGACGATGTTCCGGATGAGAGCCAACTCATCCAACCAAAAAGACGCGTCGGCAGACAGCTGCCAAATCCGAAGGAGCACACCCAGCCCGATCACCGCAAAGGTGATCCCGATCAGGATGACTCCACGGTCGGAGGATCGAATTCGTATCGTGCGCTGGGGTCAGGAGTTCGAGAACACGGCATTCTCTAAAAGAGAACCACCATCCGGCTGCACACCACCGGATCAGACACCAACTTGGCCTGGATTCCGTCAGAGCGCCACGAGGAGCGTGGAGCTTGGGGCAGGGTTCCATCTGCTGCTTTCCCTTTGCAAGGCCATCTGGACTAACACCTTGCGGCGGCCTGCTCTCTACCTCCCTCGCACTAGTTCACAGCTCATCCGGAACGGCCCACTGATTTCAGGCCATGGCAAATATGCCAACCCGGAAATCGCCTGTAAGAGTGATGGCCTCTGACCCAACTCTCCGTCGCCACCGGCGGTCCTGTATTGAGCAACACGAGCCATTTCATGACCCCGCCACCTTTCATGCTCCGCGCTCGGCGTGTTGTCCCGCTGCGCCGATCCCGGTATCATTACAGCCACATGAGAATGGATCTCATTCGCACACTTGAGCTATGGGCCCACACACAATCCCCCTCTACGGCATCCTGCTCTGCACCTCACTAGCAGCTTCGCTGTCGACCACCCGTGTCGAGCGCGAAGCGTGGATCATGGGGACGCGGGTCCGAATCTACGTGGAATCTGTATCCGGTGATGCAGCTTTGCAGAGTGCAGAGGAGGCCCTCCGCGCGATCGAGGGTATCGACGCGCTGTTCAGCACATGGAGAGAAGACTCGGGGTTATCCGCTCTCAACCGCGCCGAGGTTGGTCGCACCACTACCGCGCCGAAAGCCCTTCTGACCCTGCTCGCTGAAGTGTTCGTATGGTCCGAACGAACCCACGGTGCCTTCGAACCTGCTATTGGGCCGCTGATCGACGCATGGGGGGTGCGATCCCAGCCCCGCACTCCGTCCGAAGTCGAATTAGTGGACGCGATGGAGGCATCCGGATCCGGCGCCTTCGTCATCGATCCGTCATCGGGCACGGCCGTAAGGGCAAGACCGCACGCCTGGCTGGATGCGGGAGCTTTCGGTAAGGGAGCCGCCCTGCGGGAAGTTGAGATTGCGCTCGCCGGAGACGGTATCCAACGAGCGCTGGTCGACTTGGGCGGACAGGTACTGGCTCTCTCCGATGACGAAGAGGGGTGGAGCTTCGAGGTCGCACATCCGCTGCGTCGGAACGAACCGACCATCCCGCTTCGCCTCGTGAACGTCTCGGCCGCTACGAGCGGAGCCTCCGAGCGCCCCGGCCATCTACTCGATCCACGAAACGGACGCCCTGCGGCGGACTGGGGTAGCGTCACGGTTGTCGACCCCGACCCCTTGGTGGCGGATATACTGTCGACGGCCCTCTACGTCATGGGCCCCGAAGACGGTCTGGCGTGGGCCTTGGGTGCAGACGAGATCGCAGCGCTGTTCCTCACGGTCGAGAGCGATCGAGTCTCAGCCCGTTGGACCCCTTCCATGGCTCGCTGGATGGGACCATACCCGCCGTCACCACTTACACAGGTTGTCTACTGGTAGGAATGATATGAACAGAAGTGTGCTCTCAGGTCCCGTCATCGCTCTGCTGGGCGTGATCCTCGCCACCACGCCTGCCGTTGCGCAGGATCCGGATTCGACACGAATCGAAGATCTCGAGGAACAGATCGAGACGATCACGCGAGAAATCGAGCGCCTCTACCTGGGCCGGGACGTCGTCGTCGCCGACTCTTCGGTGTCCGGGTTTGGACCGGCCGCTTCCCGGGTGTACAGGATCGACTCGGGCGTCTCCATCGGCGGATACGGCGAGGTTCTCTACCAGAATTTTTCCGCAGAGACCGAGGACGGTGCCGCTGCTGGACGCACCGATGTATTCGACGCTCTGCGGGCCATCGTCTACGTCGGCTATAAGTTCAACGACAAAGTGCTCTTCAACTCCGAAATCGAGGTCGAGCACGCCGACGAGATTTTCCTGGAGTTCGCGTATGTGGAGTACCGACTTCGTGAGGACGTCGGTCTACGCGGCGGTCTCCTGCTGGCTCCGATGGGCTGGGTCAATGAGCTCCATGAGCCCCCCACATTCCTGGGGACACAGCGCTCGGTCACGGAGACACGCATCATCCCGAGCACCTGGCGCGAGAACGGGTTCGGACTCTTTGGCGACCATGAGGACTTCAGCTGGCGCGCCGTCGTCATCAATTCGCTGGACGCGGAGGACTTCTCCGGCTCAGGCGTGCGCGGAGGCAGGCAGAAAGGCTCGAAGGCGCTCGCCCAAGACTTCTCGTTCATCGGGCGGCTCGATTACACAGGACGGCCCGGCCTTACCACGGGTGGGGCCATGCACATCGGCCGCACCGGACACGGCCGCGACGTCGGCGGCGATCCTGTCGACGGACAGCTCATCATCTGGGACCTGCATGCGGACTACAAGGTGGCAGGTCTGGAGGCTCGGGCGCTTGTGGCCGGAAGCGACCTTTCCGACGCGGCGGAGATCAATAAGCTCGCAGGCAACGTCGGCGCGCAGGGAGTGGGTTCAAGCATGCTCGGCTGGTACGTGCAGGTCGGGTACGACGTGCTGAGAAGCAGCTCCAGCATGCACCAGCTGATCCCATATCTCGGCTATGAGAAGCTCGACACGCAGCGGGAGGTTGCTTCCGGCTTCGCTGTTGATCCGGCGAACGATCTCACGGTGGCCTCGATCGGCCTGGCCTGGAAGCCAGTGAGTCAGGTCGTCGCCAAGGTGGATTATCAGATGCGACGTAACGCCGCTGAGACCGGCATCGATCAGATCAACTTCCAACTTGGGTGGCTCTTCTGATCCGGTCGCGTCTTACGCTGGCGCTGTTGATCTGCGGGCTGCTTTTAGCAGTTCCCGGTCCGGCGCTCGCTCAACGGATGACCCAGGACGAGGCCCTGTCGCTCGCCTTCCCTGGCGCTGATGTCAGCCGGAAGACGGCCTTCCTATCCGCAGCGGAGCTGGAGCGCGCTCGGGAGGAAGCAGGCGATGACGTCGACATAGGACTCGTGACGTATTACGTCGCGCAGGAAGACGACGAAGCCCTGGGCGTCGCGTACTTCGATGCGCACCGGGTTCGGACCCTCGACGAGGTGCTGATGATCGTCCTCGATCGGGCTGGAAGCGTGATGCGCATAGAGACCGTCAGCTTCCGCGAACCTCCGGAGTACAGGGCGCCTGACGGCTGGCTCGATCTGTTCGCCGGGCGAACGACGGAAGACGACCTCTCGCTGAAGGGAGATATTCCGAACATCATCGGGGCCACGCTTACGTCTCGCGCCGTGTCAGACGCGGTGCGACGTACGCTGGCCCTGCATAGTGTGGTGGCTCCGTTCGCGACCGGGAGCCTGCCATGAATCGTTTCCAGAAGATTCTACTGTGGGTCACGTCCGGACTCACCGGAGCTACGGGTACGGTTTACTTCGTCATGGACCGGATGATGGAACCTGTCGGACCCTGGGCTGTCGTGAATCATCCGCTCCAGCCCTGGGTGCTCAAGTTGCACATCGTCGTGGCCCCTGCCCTCATTTTTTCTATCGGGCTTATCGCCACCGAGCATATCTGGAAGCACTACCAAGGCCGAGTTCTCAGGGCACGTCGAACGGGCCTGGCCACCATGTGGATGATCGCTCCGATGGTCGTGACCGGATATCTGATTCAATCCATCACACAGCAAACTCTGCTGTCTACCATCGCCTGGGCTCACATCGTCACCGGAGTCATCTACCTGCTGGGTATCGGACTCCACCAGTGGGTACTGCGAGTGGCTCGAGCGAACGGTGCTGGAGGTCACGTACGGATCGAATCCCAGCCGACTACCAGACCCGAGTCCGAGGGGTCGGCAGAGGCGCCACTCAGAGCGACTGAGGGGTATCGACCTTCTCGCCGGAACCTCACCCCACGACGGGCAGGGATGAGGGCAAGATCGCAGACTCCGAAGTAGGCGACTCCTCCGCGGGAGTGGAGCAGCTTTGTCTCCGAGGTCGAGTCCGACGCGACTCCCACCCGACAAATGTGATCGCTGACGCTGCGGAAGGTGGACGGACGGGGTCTGTCCGTGCCCAAATGTGCGCGTACGAGTCCCGCCCTTAGGCTGCATGGGTCACCCTCCCCCACCAGGCTCCATTTTCGAGGACGGCTTCGACACCGGCTCGCTCACGAACTGGTCTGTCTGCGGCTCTGGACGCCGGTGGTCGGTGGTGCCTCCCAAGGTGCGTACTGCGCTTGGGTGAAACGTACGGGGTCGGGCAAGGACAGCTTCATCGAGGTCTCCTTCGATGCCAGCGGCTGTGGATTGGTGCACTTACTCTATCGGCGCATGCTGGTTGAGTTCGACGCGGCGGACGACTGGGAAGCGCAAGTCTGCGGCGGCGGCTGGATCTGCGCGGTGCGCTTCAAATGCGAAACCGGCGCAGACAGCGAGAAGTGCTACCTAGACGAGGTTCGGATTGCGGGCAGTTGAGTCCCTGGGCTTCCCAAGGCGCGCGTTCGGATCCCTAGACCGAGACGAAGGGGGCCGAGCGTCGCGAAGCCAACGAGAGGTCCGACCGACGCGCCTTGGCTTTGGAAACGGTCGGCGGTCTACTTAGCTCGGTACGCGACAAATGCGTCGAGCAGCCGAGGGAGCCTGAACCTGACCCCCACTGCCACCAACGTCTGGATAGCACGAACTACCGCGAGCGGGCTCAAGCTTTCTCGGGACGCGTAACACAGAGCCCTCGGCGGCGAAGATGCTGCATGAAGGCTCAGTCCTTGAGATTTACTATGAAGCTCACGGCCTGGGGCGCCTGCCTCCAGAATTCGATCAGTTCAATCTGTGGGTTTCGTTCCAGCCACTCCCGACATGCCCTTTGCTCGCCCGAATGTGGATCCCCACGAAATCGGAACCAGTCATCAAAAATCAGGATCGTTCCTTGTTGCACGAGGTCAGTCAGGAAGTCCAGCACCGGCACATTGAAGCTGCGAGTACGGCGGTCTCGTTCTTGGCATTTCCATGGACTCCTTTCTCTAAGAGATCAGGTGTCCACTAAATCGGGGCAACTCCACATCGCCCTCGACCCTGTGCTCATTGTCGAGATTGACTAGTTCCTTTGCTACTGAGTGGATCCCTAGGGCTTCTGAGTCATACCGCCAGCGGTGGGTCCACCACATTATGGCCCTCCCAGCCGTCACTCACGCCTGTCTTCTGCAGCCGCCCGTTCGTCACCCCCTGTCCCGTCCTGCCTAGTTTTCTGAGAGGACCACTCATCCTGCTGCCTTCCTCCAGATCTCGGCACTCGCCCGGGCCGTGAGCCCCGAGTAACCCTGGAGGTCAACGCTGAGTCCCCCACTCGTGGACCAGTTAGATGGCGCATACCTTGACCGGATGAAATCGCATTACGCTCAGACCGGAATCAGACGCTCAGGGTTCGTGCTCCTCGGACTCTCGGCCGTGCTGGCGTCGGCCTGCGCGGCCCCTGCCCCTCCGGAGAGCACGCTCTTTACCGACGTGCAGATCGTCGACGGAACCGGCAGAGCCCCCTACCCCGGAGCGGTTCGTGTTCTCGGTGGCCGAATCATCGATGTCGGCCAGCTCGAAGCGAGCCGAGGGGAGACCGTTGTTGAGGGTCGGGGTGCGATAATCGCACCGGGGTTCATCGATACCCACAGCCATCACGACGGCGGTCTGCTGACCGAGATGGGCTCTGCCGAGGCGGCAGTCAGTCAGGGAATCACCACGGTGGTCGTTGGTCAGGATGGCGGCTCCAACTATCCCCTGTCGGACTTTCTCACCCGCGTCGAGGCGACACCCCCGGCGGTCAACGTTGCCTCGTATACAGGACATGCGACGCTTCGGCGCCGGGCCATGGGTGACGACCTGCTCCGTGCCGCGACCCAGGCGGAGGTCGACTCGATGGCTGCACTGCTGCGTAAGGATATGGAAGCCGGGTCGCTGGGACTCAGTACGGGGCTCGAGTACACAGCGGGCTTCAACAGCACCACAGAGGAGGTCATCGCGCTGGCTCGTGTCGCTGCGGAGTACGACGGGCGCTACATCAGCCATATCCGCAGTGAAGACCGAACCTTCTGGGACGCGATCGACGAGATCATCCGCATAGGTTCCGAGGTGGGTCTGCCTGTCCAGGTGAGCCACATGAAGCTGGCCATGACCAGTCTTTGGGGCCGGGCTGACGAGCTGTTGACGCGGCTGGACGCCGCACGCGCCGAGGGCGTGATGATCACGGCGGACGTGTACCCGTACACGTACTGGCAGTCGACCATGAGGGTGCTCGTACCCGATGGGAATTTCACGCGGAACGAGGTTGCCTTCGCGCTCCGCGAAGTGGCGCAGCCCGACGGCATCATCTTCGGGCGTTTCTCGCCGGAACCTGCCTATGAGGGCTCGACCCTCGAGGAGATCGCCGCCGAGCGTGGAGAAGACGCGGTGACCACCTACCTCGCCTTGCTCGATATGGCATACGGTCCCAACGCGCCCGAAGACGCACGTGAATCCATCGTTGCCCGGAGCATGACAGAAGGCGACATCGATCGGATGTACCAGTGGGCGCACACGAATGTGAGTAGTGACGGTGCCCTCGCCGGGCCGCACCCTCGCGGATATGGATCGTTTACCCGGGTCCTGCGCACGCAGGTGAGAGAGCAGAACGCGTTGTCCATAGAGGAGGCGGTGTATCGGATGACGGGTCTGTCCGCTGAGCACATGGGGTTCGTAGACCGGGGCGTGATCAGACAAGGCGCGTGGGCCGACCTGGTGCTCTTCGATCCGGAGACGGTGACGGATCATGCGGACTTCGAGTCTCCGCAGATCCCGTCGACCGGCATTCACGGTGTCTGGGTGAACGGTGTTCGTGTATGGGACGGCGGAGCCACTACGCCCTCGCCATATCCCGGGCAGATCATTCAGCGCAGCAACTAGCTCCAACTAACGAAATGGAATCGAGGAGGGTGCAGTGATCAGCCGATCGTTCCTTTGGTGGCGGCGCCCGGCCGGGACTGCGTATCTGGCGCTCGCCGTCATCGGCCTCGTGTCGCTCGGTGCCGGCAGTGCGTCCGAGACGGCCATCGACTGGAACGAGGTCGACGCCCTGTTCGTGGAGTACGACCGCTCAGGCGCACCCGGATGTGGACTCGGCGTCGTGCGGGCCGGCGTTCTTGAATACGGCCGTGGATACGGGATGGCAAACCTTGATCACGGGATCGCGATCACGCCCCAGACCGTATTCCGGACCGGCTCGGTGGGTAAGCAGTTCACCGCAGCTGCGATCGCGATCGCGGCGCAGGACGGGGTCATTTCCCTGGACGAGCCCGCCCGGAGGTGGATCACCGATCTACCGAGCTACTCCGAAGATCCAACGATCCGGCAGGTGGTGCACCACACCAGTGGCCTTCGCGACTACCTCACGCTCATGTCGCTGCGCGGACTCCGCGACGACGACTTCTACACAAACGCCGAGGTGCGCTCCGTCATTGCACGACAGCGCGAGCTCAACTTTACGCCCGGGTCGGACTACCTGTACTCGAACTCGGGCTACTTCCTGCTCGGTGAGATCATCCGTGAGACCACGGGAATGACCCTGAAGGAATACGCGGACGCCAGGATCTTCGGCCCGCTGGGTATGACGCATTCACACTTCCATGACGACCACAATCACATCGTACCGAGTCGGGCTACAGGATACGCGCCGACCGACGACGGTTATCGGGTCTCTGTGACGACGTTGGACATGGTCGGAGACGGAGGGGTCTTCACGTCCATCGAGGACCTCGCGCTGTGGGTCGACGCCTTGAATCGCGACGGGCTGTCCCCTGGCCTGAACGCGGTGCTTGAATCAACGACTCCACTGACGGGAGGAGAAGCCAATCCTTATTCGTTCGGCCAGTTTGTCGAGGAGCACCGCGGCCTGCGCATGATCAGTCACGGTGGATCGTTCGTCGGGTACCGGGCCTCGATCACCCGCTTCCCGGACGTGGACCTATCGATTGTACTGGCGTGCAACCGCTCCGACGCAAACCCCAGTCGGATGGCGCTGGACATCGCGGACATCGTGCTCGCCGACCAGCTCGGACCGGCCGCCTCGGCCCAATCCGCTGGCGGGCCTGCAGACGTCGAAGGGGCACCTGAACCCGGATTGGTCGACGGCCCGTCGCGCTACGCCGGGCGGTATTACAGCCCTGAGCTCGATATCGAATACCGGCTGGAGATCGTTGACGATGGGCTACGCCTGCGGGCCGGGCCCGGTATCGACCGGGAAGTCAGACAAATCGGCCCCGACCACCTCACGGCTCAGGGGATGCAACTCCGATTTCGGCTGGCTCAAGGTCGAGCCGAAGGATTCGAGGTCGACGCGGGGCGGGTACGGGATCTCGTGTTTGAGCGAGTGGCCGGGTGAGTACGCTTACAGGGCTGCGCCGACTCCTGCTGGCATAAGCCTGCCCCGATCATTACGGTCGACTTGGTAGGGTTAGACGCGCCCATCAGCCTCAACCGTCACGACTGTTCCGGGGGCGACTCCGGTTCGCCTGACCGTGGAGATACTGATCGCCTCTTAGCGGACACTGGCCCGCAGCTTCGACCCATCCCTGGCTGGGGGCGCAGACCGTGTGAGACGTTGCCCTATCCCTTCCGGCTCAGGGTGCCTTGAAGACCGCGATCGTTTGCGGCCCCCAAAGCTGGAACCAGGACCCCATCCCACCTCGCTTCCGGCCACGAAAGGCCCCTTGAACTTTCTATCCGTCGGGACGATCCGTTTGGAGCCTCAGCAAGGGGATGTTGGCCGGCTCTACTACCTGGCCCGGATTTCCATCGATTGCATCGCCCTAATGGAAACGCCGCCCGAAGCCGAAGCCCCGGACGGCGGTTGGAATTCATTAGGACAGTGGAGGCGGCGGGAGTCGAACCCGCGTCCGCGAATGAATCCAGTGGAGCCGCTACGTGCGTAGATCGCTGTTGGTCTCACTCCGGACGGCCAGTGATCAACCGTCTCCGAAGCCAGCCACCTCTAGTCTCGCCCCCGACCCGGCGGCACAGCCGGGGGACCAGCCCGAATTATCGACGTCTACAGGGACCGCCTCGGGCAGGCAATCCAGGAGACGGACTGCTAAGGAAGAACCTTAGGCAGCCAGAGCCAGTTCATTGTTGGCAATTGAAAAGTTCCCAGGTGTTTAACGAGGCCCCGGAACCTCGGCACGCTGCTCCACATTCAACAAACACGTCGAAACCGTGACGCCCCCGATGATTGTGCGTCCCCGAAAAAAGGCGCGCACCGTGAAGAATCTTTCAAACAACCGTCTCTTAGTGTAACACGGAACGGCGCTCCGAGTTCAGCTGCACACTCCGGCCAAGTGCTCTTCCCGATAGGCCTCGAGCAGCCCTTCCACCTCTTCCAGCGTGGTCGTCTGGAAGAGCTCTGTGCGCAGACTCCGCCCATCCGGGAGGCCCTTGGTGTACCACCCAAGGTGCTTCCTGAAGTCGATGATGGCTCGGTCGCGGTCGGATTCGAAGGCAATCGCGTTGCGCGCATGCTCCAGGCAGATTTCGAAACGCTCGTCCACGTTCGGGTCCTCGGGGATCGGGAGACCGTCGAGCGCCGCCCGTGCCTGCTTGAAGATCCACGGGTCCCCATGTGAGCCACGCGCGATCATGATCGCCTCGCACCCAGTCTCGTCTCGCATGCGTCGGGCATCCTCACCTCGACGGATGTCGCCGTTACCGATCACCGGAATTTCGAGCGCCTCGACGAGCGCGCTGATCTCGGCCCACCGTGCCTCACCCGAATACATGTCCGCCCGTGTTCGAGGGTGAAGACAGATGGCCTTCGCGCCCGCCTGCTCGCAGCGTAAACCGATCGTCACCGGGTCCCGGGTGTTCTCGTTAAACCCGCTGCGGATCTTCACGGTGGTGATCAAGGGCGTCGAGTCATCCACTGCACGAATGATGTCCTCGACGAGATCGAGATCACGTAGACAACCCGAGCCGCCGTTGCGCTTCACCACCTTCTTCACGGGACAACCGAAGTTGATATCGATGAAGTCCGGGCCAAAAGCCTCCGCTACGAACGCCGCCGCATCACCCATCACCGCAGGATCCGCACCGAAGATCTGAATGCCGATAGGCCGCTCGACTTCGTCGAATCTCAGGTACTCACGCGAACGCCTGCTGTTCTGCACGATCCCGGCGGCACTCACGAATTCACTGACCAGCACATCCGCACCGAAGCGTCTGCACAGACGCCTGAACGGGGACTCGCTTACGCCCGCCTGTGGCGCGAGGTACAGAGGTGTACCCCCCGCGTTCAGCAGAGAAATGACATCGTACGGCATGGGAAGAAGCTAGTGACCCGCACGATGACTCTGAAGCTCTGGACCCCTGGGGGATGCCCGCTGGCCCGGGTCGGTTTATAGTGCGGCGCGACAAACGCTCGATCTGAATCCCGCGCCGGGAGGCGACGCATGAGGCTCCGAGAGCTCTTCGCGGCAGACACCGTGAAGCTCGACCTCGACTCCGAGACGAAAGACGACACACTCCGCGAGCTGGTGGGCCTTCTCGCTCTGGACGGAAAGTCCGAGGGTGTGCTCTACAAGACGCTCAAGCGGAGGGAGAACCTTGGATCTACCGGGATCGGCAAGGGCATCGCCATTCCCCACTGTCGATCGCTCGTGGTCAACCGGCTCCGCCTGGCATACGGCCGAAAGCCGGGCGGCCTAGAGTTCAACGCGATCGACGGCTCGTCGGTGCACAACTTCTTCCTGATCATCGCTCCGCCGCTCGAGGTCTCGAACCAGTACCTCCCAGTCCTGGGCAAGATCGCTCAGTTTGCGAAGGACCCGGACGTTCCAGGGCTCCTGGCAGATCTGGACACTGTCGACGCTTTCCTGCAACTCATCGAAGAGCGCGCACCCTGAACTGACCCGCTACTCCAGCAGGCACAAAAAAACGGACGCCCTCTCCAGGGTCATCCGCGTCGACTGCGAATCGGGCCGGCTCACGAGCCAACCCAACGTCATTTCATGACGATGATCTTTCGGGTCAGCGGGCGCAGCCCGTTCACACTGATCTGCATCAGGTAGACGCCTGATGCGACCTGACGTCCCATCTGATCGGTTCCGTCCCAGAACGCTTCAAATCGTCCGGGTCGGGCGTATTCGAGGCGATCGACCGGAACACCCTCACCCGTCGGATGACCCAGTGCGACGGGGTTGGCCACGAGCTGCGCGAGGACGTTGAAGACGCGAATGGACACAACGGCAGAACGCCCGTCCACGAACAGCTCTTCGCCAAGGACGAAGGGGATCGTGGTCTCAGGGTTGAACGGGTTCGGGTAATTCTGTCCGAGCTGTAATCCGTTCGCCCCCCGGTCCTGCGCACCAAGCCCCACATCTTGGGCGGATATGCCTTCGGCGGCGCAGATCAGGGAAAGGAGGACGACTAAGACGCGCAGCCAGCGTCTCATCAAGACCTCCGCACAAAGGTTGTGCAGTAGCTAAGCGTCAATCGCGCTCCGTGTGTGATGGCCGTAGGCACGCGTGCCCAGCGTATCTTATCGGCTGAGTCTGGACGTGGTCAAGCGACACGGCCTGCTCTCTCATCCTATTTGACACTCAACCTACTCGTTCCGTTGCCTGACTGGCCGAAGACAGCCGAAATCAGGTCAACCGAGGATGGATCCGCTCACGCTTCCGGAACGGATCGCCCCTGTTCCTGGCGCAGGGTCACCCCAGTGCCATCGAAGTAGTTGAGTAGCGGGATCAGGTGCTTTCGAGAGACGGGAAGTACCGCACGGAAGTCCGCCGGACCCAGCGCGTCACGTCCCCCCAGCGCGTCACGAATCCGCTGGACAGCCGCGTCGACCTCGTCTGATGCCACGTAAAGGCCGTCGGCAACCAGCTTCACCCGCCCGGTAGATTCGAGGTGGCGAACGAGCGGCCAGAAGTCCGAACGTCCGGTAAGATCGTCCGGCAATTCGTCGACCAGCGGTGACCCCAGACCTTCGGACGAGAGTACGTCATACAGGCGGGCGGAG
>Ga0209631_10005302_pt1 | contig 13716 bp, 11 predicted proteins | sample COG_08_FD_184752 | JGI IMG/M metagenome (GOLD analysis project Ga0209631, IMG submission 184752) | Pelagic Microbial community sample from North Sea - COGITO 998_met_08 (SPAdes) (version 2) | ecosystem: Environmental > Aquatic > Marine > Neritic zone/Coastal water | place: Helgoland, sampling... | reverse complement strand
ATATACTTTATTTGCTGCATAGTAGCCCAAAAATGCAAGATTCATTGCAGATAAAATAAAGTTTTTTTTAAAAGGAATTTTTTTAAAGCTACCAAGTATATTAAAATTATTATTTGAATAATTTTTATCAAAATGTGTTTTGAAAATTTGCATGTTTTTATTAATATTTTCTTTTTTTAAATAAAAATATTGATGAAGTTTTAATGGTAATCTTACCAGTGTATTTATTATATTACTTTTAATTTTATTTAATTTAAATGAGATAAAAATTTCTTTAGTAGAAATAATATAACTCATTAAATTCTTAGTCGAAATTCCCCCAACCCTCATTCTTATAATTGTTTGATTTAATTTTTTAAATTTTGTTTTTTTTATATAAAGAATTCTTAAAAAAAATTCAAAATCTGAAGCTATAAGGAAATCTTCATTATAAAGATTATTTTGTTGATACACTTCTTTTTTAATAAATGTTGCTGGGTGAGGAGGCATCAACCCATACTTCATTTGTGAAACTTTAAAGTTAGCTATATTATAATATCTTGTAACATTGTAATATTGTGATTTTTTAAAGTAGACTACATTTCCGGTAAAAATTTTAACTTCTTTATTTTTATTAATTTGGTTTACAACATTATTAATTGTGTTATTTGAGTGATAGAAATCATCTGAGTTTAATATTGCAATATAATCTCCACTACACTTTTTAATCCCATAATTAATCGCTTGGTAAATTCCACTTTTTTTGTAAATGTATAATTTTTTATTTTTATTTGGGTATCTTTTTATTATGTTAAGTGTTTGATCGTTTGATCCTCCATCTATAATAATATGTTCAATATTTTTATAATTTTGCGACAAAACTGAGTTTAATGTGTCTCTAATTGTTTCTTGACTATTAAGAGTCACAGTTATTATTGAAATTTTAATCATTTAAATATTGTAATAATTGTCTTTTGATATATTAGTTATTTTTTATTTCTACCATGAAAGTTAAAAAAGCTTTAATCACTGGTGTTACTGGCCAAGATGGCTCTTATTTAACTGAATTTTTACTAAATAAGAATTATATTGTTTATGGAATAAAAAGAAAATCCTCATCGTTAAATACCGATAGAATTAATCATATTTATTTAAATAAAAGATATAAAAATAGATTTTTTTTAATTTATGGTGATCTAACAGATGCTAATTCAATTTCAGCAATTATTAAGAAAATTAAACCAGATGAAATTTATAATCTTGCTGCTCAGAGTCATGTAGGTGTGAGTTTTGAGTTGCCTCATTATACAGCTCAGGTTAATGCTATAGGAACATTGAATATTTTAGAGGCAATTAGAATTAATGAACTTCAGACCAAAACTAGATTTTACCAAGCATCAACTTCAGAACTATTTGGTGAAATACAAGAACAAAACCAGTCAGAAAAAACAAAATTTTACCCAAAAAGCCCATACGCAACTTCAAAATTATTTGGGTATTGGATTACCAAAAATTATAGAGAGTCATATAATATGCATGCGTCTAATGGAATACTTTTTAATCACGAGTCACCAAGAAGAGGTGAAACTTTTGTTACTAGAAAAATTACAATAGGAATAAGCAAAATTATCTTAGGAATAGAGAATCATATAAAATTAGGTAATATTTACTCTTTAAGAGATTGGGGTCATGCCAGAGATTATGTCGAAATGTGCTGGAAGATTACCCAACATAAAAAAGCAGATGATTTTATAATAGCGACTGGAAAACAATATACAGTAAAAAATTTTGTAGAAAAGTGCTTTAAATATTTGGATATAAAAATTAAATGGAGTGGTAGTGGTGTTAATGAAGTTGCCAGGATCGTAAAGTATGATCAAAATAAATATCCTCACCTTAAAAATAATACGAAAGTAATCAAGATAGATAAAAAATATTTTAGACCAAATGAAGTTGAGAATTTAATTGGAGATTATTCCAAATCAAAAAGAGTTCTAAAATGGAAACCTAAAACCACGATAAATGATTTAATTAAAGAAATGATTGATAATGATATAAATATATCAAAAAAATTATTAAAATAGCTTGAAAAAAAAAATATTTATAGCAGGGCAGGAAGGAATGGTTGGTAGTGCAATTCTGCATATTATAAAAAAAAAAAAATCTTTTAATGTAATTAATTGTAATAGAAAAGATTTAGACCTTACAAATCAAAGTTTAGTTGATAAATGGTTTCAAAAAAATAAACCAGAAATTGTAATAAATGCAGCAGGTAGAGTGGGAGGTATACTTGATAATTCAACACATCAATCAGATTATCTTTATACAAATGCAATGATTGGATTAAATTTGATTAACTCAAGTTTAAAACATGAGATTAAACAATTTATTAATTTAGGATCAGCTTGTATTTATCCAAAAAAAGTTAACCAACCGATTAAAGAAGATTCATTACTATCCTCACAATTAGAAAAATCCAATGAGGGTTATGCAATTGCCAAAATAACGTGCTTAAAATACTGCCAATATTTAAAGGAAAAATATAATAAAAATTTTATATCTGTACAGCCAACCAATCTTTATGGGGTTGGAGATAATTTTGACCTTAAATCCAGTCACGTTTTGCCTGCACTTGTTAAAAAGTTTACTTTAGCAAAAGAAAAAAAATTAAAATCAGTAGAAATCTGGGGAACTGGGAAACAAAAAAGAGAATTTTTAAACGTGAATGACTTAGCAAGTGCAGTTTTATTTTTATTAAATAAAAAAATTAATTATGACTATTTAAACATAGGTAGTGGAGAGCAAATCTCCATTAAACAACTAGCGATGACTATAAAAAAAATAACTGGATATAAAGGTAAAGTTTTTTTTAATAAAGATTACCCCGATGGCGTTAAAAAAAGAATTGTTGATAGTAAATTAATTAATAAATTAGGATGGAAAGCAAAAATTAAACTTAAAACAGGCCTTATTGATTATTGTTCTTACTACTATAATAAGGTGATGCAGGAAGAAAATAAATAATAACAAATTACTTACTCAATTTATAAATAATTAAACTATAACAAAAAATTGTAGCTAAAATTATAAATAATCTATTTATATCAAGATAAGATAAAATTATTGGAGTGATAATAATTAATTGAATTATCATTAGACTTTGTAAATGTGTAAATTTTTCAGATAATAAGTGATGAAGATGGGTACGATCAGGTCTAAGTGGATTTTTATTATTTAAAAATCTTTTAAAAAAAACTCTAATTAAATCGATACCAGGCAACATCATAAAAATAAAAATTTCATCAACGTATTTAATCTGTCCTACATTATATAATTTTATAAACATGTAACTAATTATAAAAGCTATTAGTAGAGTGCCAGAGTCTCCTAGGAAAGATTTATTTTTATTATTAAGATACGAAAAAAAAATAAGATAAATTAATAAAATTTTAAATAAATATGAATTTGAAGAAAAAAATAAAATAAAGCAAATTATAATTATTGAATAAAGACTTGCTTGTAGGTTAATTCCATCAAACATATTAAATGCATTTAAAAACACCAAAAAACAAAATACTGTAAAAAATAAACTAAATTTTCCTATATTGATAACTTCATCATAAAAAGAAAAATTGATTGATGAAATAAGAAGATTTTTATCAAATAATAACGTTGATAATATTATTATAAATAATAATAAAAATTTATAATTAGGAGTCAAATCATATTTATCATCAAACAAACCAATCAAAAAAATGATAAAGGCTGAAGTCATAAAAATGTATAATTCTAAATTGCTATTAAATAAAACCTCACTTAATAAAAGCTCTTTATTTGAGATTATTGTTATAAAATAGATTAAAAGATTAATTATTAAAATAATTCCACCTGCTAGTGGCATCGATTTTAAATGAAATTTTCTTTTTTTATCAGGTTTATCTAAAATATAATGAAAAAATAATAATTTATTAAAATTTACAACAAAAAAAAAGTTAACTACAATAAAAACTAACAGACAATAGTTTACATAAGTCATTTTATTTTAAAACTTTAAATCTTTGCATTAAAATTAAGCCCATATAGAATAATATTAAATCTATGCCAAATACTGAATAAGAACTTTCAACTATCGATCTGATAAAAAACACAATCATAATACTAAAAGAAAAATAACTAATTAACTCTTTTTTCCTACTAAAAAATAAGTATTTTAACAGCTGCATGCCAGAGGTTAATGTTAAAATTAAAAAAAATGTGACCCCTGTAATTCCAGAAGATACAAATGTATACACCAGCCCATTTGAGGCCGATTGATTAATTAGATACCTATCTCCTTGTGCACCATATCCAAAAAATAAATTATTTTTATAATCAAACTTATTAATAATTTCTTTCCAGTCTTCAATCCTTCCAGTAAACCCAGTTGGATTTGATTGATGTTTAATAAATCTTGATCGTTCTTGAAGAAGTTTAATTGGTGATGCTAAATCTTGATCTAAGAATTGAACATTTTTCTCGCATTGTGTGTTTTTACATTTAAATAAATTTGTTGAATTTATTGTAATCAGAGAAAGTACTAACAAAGCTGGTAATACAAAATAAATCAATAAATATTTCAATAAATTTATTAGTGTATATTTTTCACGTATTAAATAATTAAAGATTAAAAAAATAAATGTAATACCTATAATAGCTCTACTTTCATATAAAAAAATACATGAAGTAAAAAAAACTAAAGGAATAGTTCTTAAAATTTTTGATTTAAAAATTCTTTTAAAAAATATTGAATAGGTAATTAAAAGTATCAATCCTATTCGTGAAACACCAGAGGATCTTATACCACCATCAGAGAAAAAATAATTAATAGCACCATAAAATAATCTATTATAATGACTAAAAGATTTATAAAAGTCATTTATAGCAGAATTAAAAAAAACTACGCTTAAAAGAATAAAAGTTAAAAAGATTATCAGATATATTTCTTCATTTTCAAAATTTAGTATTATAAGATTTAAAATAATTAATATATTTATTGCGGATAAGATGTATAAAAAATTCCATAATGAATTAGATGTATAAAATAACCCTGGAATTTGAGATAAAAAACAAAATAGTGGTATTAAAAAAGCTAGATATGGACTTATTTTATTTTCTTTATATTTAGAAAAATTTAAAAAAAAAAAGAAACACAACATTGGAAAACAAAATAAATTTAATGTTATCCTGAAAAAATTTATTACACTTCTTAATGTTACATCTTCATTTGTTGTTAATATAAATAAATCACTATTACTCGTACCAATAGAAGCCCATGAGACTATAAAAGATAAAATTATAATAATTTTATAATAAATTTTTTTTTTATTTGTGATTATTTCATTAATAAACATCAGTTATTATTTACTATTTTTTTGTTTTATTTGGCATGCTTATAAACATCTTCTTTAAAATGTTGTGTTTTTTTTAAGTATAACCAAAAACCAAGTAAATAAAATAATATTAAGGATATCCAATTATTAAAAATATTTCCAGAAGGTATCAAGGGGAATATACTTACGAGTACTCCTACGTTTATAAAGTAATAGGAAATATTAATTTTATTATTTTTATAAATCTTAAAAGCAAATTTACTGAAAATTGAAATTATATAATAAAGTATATATAATGCAAAAATAAATCCAAAAAAACCAATGTCAGATAATATTTGAAAATAAGTGCTATGTGGATGAGTAGAGCATACTAGTTTATTTTGCCTTTTATTTTTATCGACTTGTTTTAATTTATCTTTTTTCAAATCAAAACACGCACGTTGAAAACTTTTAACACCAGATCCAATTAAGAAATTTTCTTGGAAAATTTTTATTGATGTGTAAACAAGGTTTTCATGTTCATAAGAATAATATCTTAAATTAATCCCATTATTATCTTTTAGATCCGAATAATTTCCTTGTAATTGACTCATTGTGAATTTGATAAATTTAGCTTTAAGCATAGGGTGTGTATAAAAAAGACATGCAAATATTAAAATTATACATGATATAAATTTAAATTTATTTTTAGATATAAAAAAATAGAAGGTGCAGACTATAAAATAAAGAGTTAATGCCGTTCTTTCAGAAGTAAAAAAAATAATCGTTCCCACCAATAATATTAAACTAACACTTAAAAGATCATTCTTATTTCTTTCGCGCCAATATATTACCGCAAGTAGTAATGGTAAAAACCTTACTAGATAGCTTCCAAGCTTTTTTTCATCATTAAAAAAACCTGTAATAGGATTTAAAGAATCCTCTTCACCTCTCCCAGGCCAATCATAGCCAAATAAATTACTGCCATAAAAATACTGAATAAGAGCATCCATCAAAACAATCAATAGAGTAAACATTAATGAATATGAAAATATTGTAATAAAAAAATCATATTTCTTTAATAAATAGAAAATAGACAAAGATACTAAAAAATATCTGAAATAAAAAAATGAAGCTAAAAAAGAATGTTCAAAATATTTTGTAAAAAGAAGACTAATTATAATTATCAAATAAAATACTACCATCAAAATAATTTCAGTCCTTATTATCCTAAAAAAAATAATTTTTTTCTTAAAAAAAATATAAATTAAAATTATTCCAGAAATAGAGCAGGCTAAATCTGCAAGAAATATACTTGTTGCCAAAAGAAAAGGCACCACGATGATTAATATTAATAAGAACTTATCAACAAACTCAATTTTTTCTTTAAAATTTCTATATAATTCACCCATATAATATGATTAATTAGATTTATTAGGTATAAAATCAATAAATAAACTTATGGATATTTGAATTTTTTTTAAAAGTAACATATTTAATCAATACATAAATGAAAAAAATATTAATCTGTGGTGCTGGAGGCTTTATTGGAGGACATTTAGCTAAAATGTTTGATAATGAAAAAAACATTCAATTAATTTGTGTTGATATTAAACCTATAGAATATTGGTTTCAAATTTTTGATAATGCTGAAAATCACTGTTTGGATCTTAAGGATTATAACAACACTTTAAAAGTTACAAAGGGAGTAGATCATATATTTAACCTGGCATGTAATATGGGAGGTATGGGTTTTATTGAAAACAACAAAGCTGAATGTATGCTTTCCGTTTTAATTAATACAAATTTACTAAGAGCTGCAATTAAAAATAAATGTAAAAAATATTTATTTTCTTCGAGCGCTTGTGTTTATAATGGATCTAAACAAAACAACACTTTTATTCCAGGGTTAAAAGAAACAGATGCATATCCTGCAGAGCCTGAAGATGGATATGGTTGGGAAAAATTATTTAGTGAAAGAATGTGTAGGCATTTTACAGAAGATTTTGGTCTGGAAACTAGGGTTGTGAGGTTTCACAATATATATGGCCCAGTTGGAACTTTTGATGGAGGCAGGGAAAAAGCTCCTGCAGCTTTATGTAGAAAAATTATCAATGCAAAAAATAAGAATTTAAAAAAAATTGATGTTTGGGGAGATGGAGAGCAAACAAGAAGCTTTTTATACATAGACGATTGCATAGATGGAATGATGAAGGTTTTTAATAGTAACAACTCTGAGGTATTTAATATTGGCAGTGAAGAACAGGTGTCAATTAATCAAATGATAGATATTATTGAAAATATAGCGCAATATAAAGTAGATAAAAATTACCAACTAGATAAACCCTTAGGCGTAAGAGGCAGATCAAGCGATAATAGTTATGTCAATGAAAAAATTGGATGGAAACCAAAAAGCACATTGTTAGAAGGACTTACTAAAACACATCGATGGATTAACGAACAAATTAATAGTGGAACAAATATTGATAAATTTTGTAAAAGTAATATTGAAAACTAATTTTATATAAATTAATGAAAGCATTGTGGTTAGTTTCTTTTAGGCCAATAGGCAAATCTAAAACTAACGACTTATTTCAAAGTATTTTTGTAGACTCAATAAAAAATTTAAATTTTGATGTAACATTTAGTTTAACTCAATTTGATGAAACAAATGTAAAAAAATTTATTGAAGAAAAAAAAATTAAAAACTTCTATATCAATATTCCAAAAAAAGAATTACCAGAAGGTAAAAAGTATTCTAATAAATTAATGTTAGATAATGCTTTAAATCAATTTATAAACGATGGAAGTTTTCAGTACTTAATATTTTCTACAGCAGATATTATTGTGCCCAATAATTTATTTAAATCACTTTCAGAAATTAAATTGAATGAATTTTGTGCATTAGTTTATCCTAATTCAATGGTTATTAATGGAAAAATAAAAAATACATTTTGGCCACATTATGGAATTGATTTAATTGTTTTTAAAATTTCAAAAGAAAAAGCAATTAAGTTTCAAGATATAACCAAAACATATAATCAATATGATTGGGGTATAATAGAAAACTTCTATATAGCAGTAAGTGAGGCACTAAATTTAAAAAAGATTAATTTATTTAAAAAATTAAGTGTTATAAAATTTGAAAATAAGTTTTCTGAGTTTGAAGAAGATAGGTCTTGGCAGATACAATCTTGGAAAGAAAATCAAAAATATTTTTTAAATTTCTTAGAGCATAATAGTTTAAGTAAACTATATGCAAAAGGATCTTACTATTACTTGTTATTTAAGATATTCAATTTTAGAGATTTAAATTTGAGTTTAGCTCTCACATACGTAATATTCTATTGTTATAATTTACCAAAAAAAATTATAAATAAATTAAAATATTTTTTTAAAAATTTATTTTAATACATTGTATTTGAAATTGCTAAAATGATAAAAAAAAACCTTAATAATAAAACGGTAAATTTAATTATATCAAAATTAATATTAATTTATTTATTTTTTATTACATCAATATATTTCTACATGAATATTCAAGAAGGTATTAATTTATCACCATATGCATTTAATGAACTGTTTATCAACTATCAGGCTGGATTTATTAGGAGAGGGTTATTAGGTGAAATATTCTGGAATTTAAATATTTTGTTTGGAATAAAGCCAATTGTATTTTTTTCATATTTGTTTCTTTTTTTATATTTAATGCAAATTTATTTTTTTTATAAAATTTTTGAAAAGTATGAGAAATCTATTTTTATTTATTTATTAATTTTCTTATCGCCATCATTAATTTTATTTTCAATTTATGATATTAATATGTATTTTATAAAAGATATTTTTATTAAATTAACAATTTTATTTCATGGATTAGTTATAATTAACCACATAGAGAATAAAGAGAATTATTCAGGTTATATAAATAAATTAAAATTTGTTATCATACCAATACTATTTTTATCTATCTTGGTACACGAGTATCAAGTCTTATTTTTATCAATTCATATTCTTTTATCTTTAAGCTTTATAAATAATAAAAAAAAAATATTACAAATATTATTAATATATTTATTTTTAATAATTCCAGTTTTGTTAGTACTATTATTTATTGGTGATCAAAATCAACTTGATATTTTAAATGATTTACTTCAAAAATTTAATGTAGAACTTCACCCACAGTTAGGTGGAGGATTTTATAAAGCTCTAGGTGGTTTTTATAAATGGCATTTTTATTACTTTGGATATAAAGATTTCATTCAACTGCTGGCAAGTTTATTTTTTGGTGTAGGAGTATTTTACTTAGTGTTTCATTTTTGTATTAAAGAAATGGTTTTAAAATTACATAACCAATATCAGAAAAATTATATATATTTTTTTACCCCAATACTATTATGCTTTATACTTGCTATAGATCATGGAAGAAATATTAGTCTTTTGGCTGTTCATCTAGTAGTCTTTTATTCAACATTGATTATCAATTATAAAAAATTAACTAGTTTAAAAAATAAAATTAATAAAAATTTTTTAGTAAGTAGTACATTAATAATTTTTTTAATTTTTTACATTTTTATGTGGAAATTAGATCAAATGGCTGGATTTGGAGGGGCAGCTCAAACTAATACAATATTCCAGAGCTCTATATTTGCTGAGCTAATCAAATTAATTAAATTTTTATATAGTTATATAGACTTGAATATTTTGGATCTTCCAGAAATTAGATTATAGTTTTTTTCCGACAAAAAAGTAATGATTGTGTTTATTTATCATATTACCAGTATAAAATTTATTTTTTAAAATTTTAATTTCAAATTTATTAGAAAGTTTAGATCTTAGATTATTAAAGTATTTAAGATTATCAATATCTTCGAACTTTTCTTGAAAACAAATCAGGATAAATTCATTTTTTTTTATAATAGATATAAAGTTTTTTCTAAATTTTTTTGGCGTTTCTGATAATGACCAATTTGCAATAAATAAACTTTTCAGCTTTGTTTCATAAGTTTTGTTAACTTTTTTTAAATTTGAATTTAAGAAAAAATCATTTTTTTTTGAAAACCCAACATCTAAATTATTATGTTTGAGGTAATAAAACTGCAATAAATTTACATTGTGTGTATCAAAACATGTATATTTTATCTTTTTATTAAGTTTGGAAAAAATTCGAGCCATACAGCCATATCCACCTCCAAATTCAAATACTTTTTTTATATCAGTTAAATTAATATTTAGTTCTCTTGATAATACATTTAAATGATAGACATGATTAATCCTGTTTCCTGAACTATCAGGGTATAGAAAATATCTTATCGGGTTGCCAACAATATCCTCATTAATTAATTTTTTATAAAGTGACCATCTTTTATTTTTTTGAAGTTCTCTTAATTCAGCATATACAAAAAATCTATTATGCAAGAAAAACATTTTTTGAATAAAACTTTCTCTTAAGAAATTTGTAATATCTTTTTTTTGTAATAATAGATATAATTTTTCATTAAATATATTGTGCGTTTCTTTTAAATTTTTTTTGATAATTTTATTGAGGGATATGTTTTTTTGAATATATTTTTTTATTAACTTATCTTTGCTGCGATTGACTGGCTTATTGTCCCGAATCCAAAAACTTAGATAACTATTTAATTTTCTTATAATATCACTTATCATTTTTAATAAGACTTATTAATAATGCTATTTCTAAAAAGTAAAAGAAAAATTCATTTTTAAAAGACATATAGAGCATCATTATAAAAAAAATTGAATATAGGTAGTAGTGAAAAACATTTTTAATTTCTTTTTTTAAAAAATTTAATCTCAGAAAAAGTAAAATACTTTCTTTTATTAGAATAATGGAAGCGATATAAATTAATGAATAATTAATGTATACTAATGTATATAAAATTATTAAAAAGAATGGCATCAAAATAAATTCAAATTTTAGATTACGCCTCAACGTTTGTGATGCTTCAAATTTTGTAACTAAAATGTGTGACGTACTCGCAAAAATTCCACACAATGAAAATATTTTTGTTAAATCAAGTATATTTTGGTTGAATTCGTCACCTAGCCATAAATTTAATAGTACTGAATAAAATGGAAACAATAAAAAAATAAATGCAGGTGTAATTTTTAAAAAAACTTTGATTGATTGATTTAAATCTTTATTATTTTTTGTCTTTTTAGAAAAAATAGTAAGTAGAATTGCACTGAATCCTTTAGAAAATATGCTAAGTTTTCCTGTTAGTTGTTGCGGAATAGAGTATGTAGCTAGAGCTATCGGTCCCAAGAAAATTTTAATTAAATATTTATCAAAAATATCATAAAATTGAACTAATATATTATTTAGTGTTAACCACTTACTATTTTTTTTTAAATTGTTAATTAAAATATTAGTATCTGATATTTTAATTAGATTATTCAAAATTATTAATATCAACATAGCAAAAATAGTGAACACTTTTAAATAAGTGCTAATTAATAATAAATTATCTAATGTTGATTTTGAATCATATAGCAAGCTAAGTGAAGGTAAGCTTAGTGATAAACTAAAAAATAAAAAATTATATAGACTTAAGGATTTATACTTTTCATTTCCTTGCAAAATTGCTTCCAAGCTTACATAAAAAATTGTTGAGATTATACAAATAATAAAATATTTAAAAATTGTATTTGATGTAAAAAAGTATTCAAAAAGTGTTCCATTCAATATTTTCAATAATATAAAAATAGATGATATCAAAAAACTTATCAGGAGTGTGTATTTTAAACCCTGATAGGCGATAATCTTATTTTTTTGAGGAAAGCTACCAATACTAATAACTATAGATTTTCCAATTCCAATATTAAACATTACAGAAATTGTTAGGATGAGGTGAAATATTATATAATTTCCATAATTTTCAGCTCCAGCTACGCTTAAATGAATAGGTATTGATATAAGTGAGATAATTATTGATAGCAAACCTGGTAAAGAAAGAATAATTCCATTAAAAATTAATTCATTATTTTTAATCATTGTTATGAAATATTTTTTAGATAATTATTTATGAAATTTATAGTAATATTCTTCATTGAATATTTTTTAAAATAAAACATCTTATCTTTTAAAGATTTTATTTTTAAATTTTTATTATTTTTAATTATTTTATAAATGGTACTTAAAAATAAATTTGTGTCATTTACTATAAACGGAGGATTTGTATTTATTAAATCTATACCTTCAATCCCTTTTTTTGTAGATATGACAATTGTACCTAGCGACAAGGCTTCAATTATTTTAATTCTTGTACCAGATCCAAATTTTAATGGAACACACATACATTTTGAATAATATATTAAATTGTAAAGGTATTTTTTTGGAACAATTCCTTTGTTGATTATCCATGATAGTTTTTTATCAAATCCCCCACCTGTAAGAACTAATTTTAGATTGGGAATTTTTTTTATAAGAGACGGCATGATTTTATTATTTAGATAATCAATAGCATTTTTATTGGGTTTATATTTATATGAGCCACAGTAAATTATATAATCTTGTTGCATTTCTCTTTTTTGTTTTTGATTATAATTATAATTATAATTATAATTATGATTATTTATGGTTATTGCATTTGAATAAAGTATAGATTTATGATTATAAAGTTTTCTAATTTTGTTTTGTTCAAGTTTGGATACAGATGTTGATAGGTATGAATATTTAAATACCAATCTTTCTAAAAATTTTGTTAAATAATATATTAATTTATTAGAGTACTTTTTTCGTATTTCTGACTCTATTGAATGTGAAATGTATATAATTTTTGAATTAGGCAAAATTATTTTAAAACTAAACAAAACTATGAAGCTATAAAAAATCCAGCTTGCACCTTCAATTATAATTAGATTATTTTTAGATTTTTTTAAAAATTGAAATATTTTAAATACTAATTCAGGAAGTTTGATAATTTTATTTATTGGACTTTCTTTTTTTATAAAAATAGTATTAATTTTATTGTTATTAATTTTTTTTATATGAGATATTTGAAATAATTTTTTTACGTAGGGCCAATTTTTAAAGCGACTATTTATTACTGCCGAAGAACCCATATTATCAGGAATAACAGGAAAAAATGTTACAAAAGCAGTTTTATATTTTAACATTTTGATTTAGTTAAAGACCTAGTTTTATATTATCAGCATTTCATACATTATATAAATAGATAAATAAAATAGATACACTGTCATTTTATTATTTCATTTGGATAAATAATAATTTGCATTTTTTTATAAAATCAATATAAGTTCCCTGCCTGGTAATTATTGCGAAGGGGTAATACCCGATCCCATTCCGAACTCGGAAGTCAAGCCCTTCAGCGCCAATGGTACTTTGTCTTAAGACACGGAAGAGTAGGAC
>Ga0209631_10005301_pt1 | contig 13716 bp, 15 predicted proteins | sample COG_08_FD_184752 | JGI IMG/M metagenome (GOLD analysis project Ga0209631, IMG submission 184752) | Pelagic Microbial community sample from North Sea - COGITO 998_met_08 (SPAdes) (version 2) | ecosystem: Environmental > Aquatic > Marine > Neritic zone/Coastal water | place: Helgoland, sampling... | reverse complement strand
ATATGCTAAGAACAGAAAATCATACCGAAAAGAAATAGTTTCTTATAAAAAAGATAGAAGAATCTCTCTAGGGCCTTACGCTAATTTTTATTTTGAATCTTATGATACGATGAAAGCTCAAATTCAAGAAATGCTCCATATAGAAAAAGGCGGAGACGAGCAATTGAAAGATGAATTAGCTGCCTATAATCCTTTAATACCAAAGGGAAAAGAATTAGTAGCCACGCTAATGTTTGAAATAGACAATCCTTTAAGTAGAACTGAATTCTTGAATAAAGTCGGAGGAATAGAAGAAAAAGTTTTTTTAAAAATAGGCGACGAAAAAATTAAGTCTATTCCAGAACAAGATGTTGACAGAACTTCTTCAGAAGGAAAAGCTTCTTCTGTTCAATTCATACATTTTAAATTTAATGATAACCAAATTAAAAAAATCAAATCAAATTCATCAAAAATTGAACTTGGTATAAATCATAATCAATACTCTCATACAACAATACTGAATGATTTGACTGTGAAATCTCTATCTGCAGATTTTAATTAATTGATCCCCAAATAGTATCTATTTTAATCCAACCTTTAAATTTTCCAGTTTGTATTTTACACCAATTATTCTTACATTTTTGAAGAATTAAAACTCTCCCCTTTTTAACTTGAGCCAAAGGTTTCGAAAAATTTGTTGGTCTCTTAAATAAGATTAAATCTTTTATAGAAATGATAGAATTTAGAGCTTTTAATTGTGATCTGTGAATCCATCCACTATTATTTTTGAAATCAATAATTCTCCTCCAATTTTCCTTTTTGTCTATTTGTTTTATTGGCAAATTAATTTTCCTATAAATATACTTAACAGGTGACTCAAAACTAGGACCATATCTTACATTTACTTTATCTTTTTTTAATGAAAGAAAAATTTCCTTACTATTTGATATCGAAGAAAAAAAAGTAGTTAAAAAAATTATTAAAGCGATATTTGTTTTTAACTGCATATACATCTTTTTTGTTTGTTTAATTTAATTTTTCTAAAATTTAAATTAAGTAGATCTAGCACTAAAATATATCCATCTAAATTTTTACCTAAATTTAAAATTTGTTTAAGCACTTCATTTGCTTGAATTGTACCAACAATACCTGCAACAGTCCCTAAAATACCTTCGTATTCACAATTTAATATATCGTCAGATATTTCTTCTTCTTGAAAAAAACATCTTATGCATGGAGTTTTTTTATTTTTGAAATCAAATGTAAAAATATGTCCATCAAATTTACTAATTGCTCCAGTCACAAGTAACTTCTTAAATTTTATGGAAAAGTCATTAATTAAAAATTTAGTTTTAAAATTATCTGATCCATCGACTATATAATCGTAGTTTTTAATTATTTTACCGATATTTTTTTCATTTAATTTAATTTTATGGCAGACTATTTTTATCTTTGGATTAATCTTTTTTAATTTTTTTTGGGCAATTTTAACTTTAGATTTTTTTAAATCTTCACTATTGTAAAGACTTTGTCGATGTATGTTTGATATATCTATATTGTCAAAATCTACTATACCTAATGAACCAACACCTGCTCTTGTTAAAAATTCTGCAATAGGACATCCTAATCCACCCATCCCAACAATTAAAACTTTAGATTGGATAATTTTTTTTTGACCTAAAATTCCTATCTTTTTTAAGATAATTTGCCTTGAAAATCTTTCTAATTGATTTTTATTTAACTTTAAATTCATTTACCTGTTGAGCCAAAACCACCCTTTCCTCTAATTGTTTCAGGTAAATTGTTGGTTTCTTCCAAATTCATTTTAACAATAGGGGTTAATATCATTTGTGCAATTCTGTCCTCATTATTTATAATAAATTCATTATCACCGTGATTAAAAATAATTACTTTAATTTCTCCCCTATAATCACTGTCAATCGTTCCAGGTGCATTCAGAACACTAATGTTATTTTTAATAGCCAACCCCGACCTTGGTCTAATTTGAATTTCATAGTTTTTTTCAAATGCAACAGATAATCCAGTAGGAACTAAAGAGGATGTTTTTGGTTTTACTATTAATGTTTTTTTTATGAATGCCATAAGATCCATTCCAGAAGCACCATCAGTCTTGTAAATAGGCAATTTTACAGCTGGATGTAATTTTTTTATTAAAACTTTGACCATTAATTAATTTGAGTAACAATTCTGTCTACAATTTCTTCTGAAATTTCTGATTTTTTCTTCAATGAAAGTTTTTCCTTTTTATTTGCATTATCTTTATAATGAATAGTAACCTCATTGTAATCAGAGTCAAAACCACTATTTTTTTTTGACACATCGTTAGCTATGATCCAGTCACAATTTTTATTCGTTAATTTGGAAATAGCATTTTTATTTAAGTCATTTGTTTCAGCTGCAAAACCAATAACTAGCTTTGGTCTCATTGAATTATGATTTGAAACATAATTTAATATGTCAATATTTTTTTCTAATTTAATGATTAAACTATCTTGTTTTTTAATTTTATAATTTTTTTTTTGGGTTACCTTAAAATCAGCCACTGCGGCAGAAAATATAGCTATATCAGCTGGCAAGTTTTTCTGAGTAGCTTTAAACATTTCTTCAGCAGTTTCGACTTTGATAAGGTTTATACTATCATCAATATTTAAATTAGTTGGTCCAGATATTAAAGTTGTATCAAAACCTCTTTTTGATAAAGATTTTGCTATTTCGTAACCTTGCTTACCACTTGATTTATTTGTTATAAATCTTACAGGGTCAAAATATTCATTAGTAGGCCCTGCCGTTATTAATACTTTAATTTTTTTAATTTTTATTTGATCATTTAAATAATTTTTAATTTCATTAAAAATAGTGAGAGGATCAGACATTTTACCTTCACCGTATTCACCACAAGCCATATCACCTGTTATAGGACCAATTTGTTTATAGCCAAAACTTTTTAATTTTTCCAAATTATCTTTGGTTGATTTATGCTCCCACATTCTAACATTCATGGCTGGAGTTAAAAAAACTTGTTTATTTGAAGCAAGAATTACGGTTGAAGCCAAATCCTCAGACGAACCCTGGCTAAGTTTTGAAATTGTATTAGCGGTCGCTGGTGAAACAATAATTACATCAGCCCACCTAGATAGGGCAATATGATCCATCTCAGTTTCGTTTTCTACACTAAAAAGATCTTCATAAACTTTACCTTGAGACAATGAAGCAACAGATAGAGGCGTCACAAACTCTTTAGCACTTTTAGTAAGAATAGTCTTTATTTCTGCATTATCTTTTTTAAACAATCTAATTGTTTCTAGACTTTTATAAGCAGATACCCCACCACAAATAATAAATAGAATTTTTTTCTTTATTAAATTTTTCATTGGTTGAATTAAAATACCAATAGACCAAGAATTACAAGAACTAATAAGCCAATTACAGATTGATTTCTAAAGGCAGTCATTTCTAACTTTTTAGTGTTTAGAGCTGTAAATGAATTAGAAGTTTGGGGAATTTCACCACTAGCTAAATAAGTTAGTGCCTGATTAGCTTTATCCATTATTTCAGGAAACTCAGGTAATCTTTTGATAACTTCAGATGTATTTTGAAGTGTTTCATTTAAAGTTACCATTGGATTTTTGGTTTCTTTTAACCAGTTTTCAAGCACGGGTTTTGATGTTGTCCAAATATTTGTATTAGGGTTTAATTTTCTCGCTACACCCTCCACAACAACCATTGTTTTTTGCAACATAAGAAGCTGAGGTTGAGTTTGCATGTTAAATTTTTCAGTAACACTAAATAGTTGTTTTAATAATTTTCCACCAGATATATCTTTTACAGCTTGACCAAAAATTGGCTCACCAATAGACCTTAAAGCTTGAGCCAGATCATCAATAGGAACTCCTTTGGGGACCAAGCCTGCAATAAGGTGTACTTCAGCAACTTTTCGATAATCTCTTTGAATAAAACCAAACAATATTTCAGCCAAAAATCGTTTACTCAGTTTGTCAAGTCTTCCCATTATCCCAAAATCAATAGGAACAATATGACCATTGTTGTCTATAAATATATTTCCTTGATGCATATCAGCATGAAAGAAACCATCTCTTACAGCGTGTCTTAAGAAGTTTTGTATAATATCCTCCGCAATTTTATCTGTATCTATATTTTTTTTTTTAAGTTCTTCAGTTTCTCTAATTGAAACACCATCTACCCAATCTAGTGTCATTACATTCTCGCTTGTAAAATTCCAATAAATTTGAGGGACTTTGAATCCAACATCATTTTTAGTATTTTCTGCATATTCGTTTGCAGCAGCAGCTTCAAATCTGAGATCCATTTCAAGGTTTGTAATTTCTTTTAATAAAAAGACTACTTCAACTAATTTAAGTCTTTTGGTTTTTTTAATGAAAGACTCGATTAAAAAAGCAAAAAACATCATAGCGTCTATTTCTTCATTAAATATTTTTTTTATGTTTGGTCTCAAAATTTTAATTGCCACATCTTTAATTGTTCCATCGTCATTTATTTGTGCTTTATGCACTTGAGCAATAGAAGCAGCAGCCACAGGATCACTCAAATCCATTATAGAATTATACGTTTCATTACCTAAATCATTTTTTATTATTTCTTTTGCTTCAATTAATGAAAATGGTGGCAATTTATCCTGAAGATTTTCGAGTTTTTTTGAGAGCTCTTCTCCAATAATATCAGGTCTTGTGGCTAAAAATTGACCAAGTTTAATAAAGGTTGTTCCCATCGATTCAAGAGAGCTTGATAAGCGTTCGCCTTCATCTTTATTTATTTCAATTTGTTTTTTTTTAGAAAAAGAGAATGATAAAATACTAAATAAAACTTTAACGACTAATGGTGGCTCTTGAAATTTAGAAATTATGTTAAGCAAGTCTGATTTAGCAACTTTTCTTCCAAGTTTAAATAAAATAAATATTTTTTTTACCATCAAATTTTCCAACCACTATGTATAGAAACTATTCCTCCTGATAAATTTCTATATTTGCATTTCTTAAAACCGTTATTAGACATTAAATCAAGTAATTCATCTTGGTTTAAAAAATTTTCTATACTTTGAACAAGATATTCATAGGGCTTTTTATCACCAATAACTAATTTACCAATTGACGGAATAAGCTTGGAGTATTTTTTATAAATAAAATTTAAACCAGAGTTTTGTATTTTTGAAAACTCAAGACAGAAGTAGCGGCCACCTGGTTTTAATACTCGATAAGCCTCAGTTAATGCTTTGTTTAAATCTTTGGTATTTCTAAGGCCAAAACTAATTGTATAAAAATCAAATATATTTGAAGCCACAGGAATTTTTTCTGCAGATGCAATAATCCAATTTAAATTTTTAAATTGATTTAATTTTTCTCTACCTTTTTTAATCATTCCTTTATTAGGATCAACACAAGTTATTTGAGAATTTTTATTTACATAATTTAAAAAAAGCTTGGGTATATCACCAGTACCACATGCTACATCAATTAATTTTTGGTTAGAAGAAGGATTCATCATGTTTAGAAGATCTTTTTTCCATAATCGATGAATTCCTAATGACATAAAATCGTTCATTAGATCGTATTGATCATAAACTTGATCGAATACATTTTCTACTAGTCCTTTTTTATTTTGTAGATATTGTTGCATAATTATAAATATATATTGAATATAGTATTAAATGCCAGAATTACCAGAAGTAGAAGTTGTAAGACAGACGTTACACAAAAAGATTAAACAAAAAAAGGTAAAAAAAGTAATAATAAGAAATAGAAATTTGAGATTCAAAATTCCTTTAAATTTTACTAATTTTTTAAAAAATCAAAAAATAATAAAAGTTGGTAGATTTTCTAAATACTTGATTTTATATTTATCTAATAAAAGTTACTGTTTATTACATCTTGGTATGTCAGGAACTATACATTTAGTTTATAATAATGAAAAAAATTTTTTAACAAATACTAGTTTTTATAATTCTCTGACTTTACCAAAAAAACATAATCACGTAGAAATAATTTTTGACAATTTAAAAATTGTTTACAATGACCCAAGAAGATTTGGCTTTTTTCAAATTATACAAAATTATACTTTATTAAAAAAAAGATTTGCTCATTTGGGCCCAGAACCATTTGAAATAAATTTTAATTTAGATTATGTAACTTCATATTTTAAAGGAAAGAAAAAAAATATTAAAAATTATTTGATTGATCAGAAATTTGTTTCAGGAATAGGTAATATTTATGCGAGTGAAATTTTATTTTTAAGTAAGATTAATCCAAATAAAAAAGTTAATTTATTGAAGGAAAAAGATTGTTTAAAAATTATAAATAATTCAAAGAAAGTTCTTTTAAATGCTATAAAAAAAGGCGGTTCAAGTATCAGAGATTTTAAAAATACACTTGGTAAAAAGGGCAGTTTTCAAAAAAGCTTTAAAGTTTATGATAGAGAAGGGTTGATTTGCAAAGGATTTGAATGCTCAGGAATTATTCATAAAAAATTTTTTTCTAATAGATCCACTTTCTTTTGTAATACTTGCCAAAAATAAATAATTATTTGATTGACCAACATAAATTCTCAAGTTATACCCCTGCGCATATGGCAAATACTAAATCCGCAATCAAGAGAATAAGAAGAATATCAAAACAAACTGCTGTCAATAAGGCCAGAAAAAGCAGATATAAGAATGCATTAAAGAAAATGAACCTTCTAATTGAGGATAAAAAGAAACCTGAGGCTTTAAAATTCTTACCTAAGTTGAATTCAGAGCTTATGAAAATTGCTAAAAGTGGCATTATTAAAAAACAAAATGCCTCAAGAAACGTATCTAGGATTACTAAAAAAATAGCATCAATATAACTGTAGATACTTATAGTTGATTCAACTGAAAGCATACGCTGCATGTATGGTTAAATAATTTTTTTTTACAATATTTAGCTTTAGCGAAAGTGTATTAAAAAAAATTTCATTTTTTTATTTTATTTCTTGAGATACATAAATAAAATTTTTGTCAAAGAGTTTTTTAAAATAATTAATTTTAACACAATCATAGATTTAAAATTTCTTTGAATAAATAAAATTAGTTGTTGCAAAAATTTGATTATGGTTCTAACTGAACTTCTTCCATGTTTATAAATAATACTACAGTAAATAAAAATTTAAATTCTGAAAGTTTGGATTGGGGCTTAATTCAATCTGACATGAAAAGTAAACTAGGCTTAGAAATATATGAAAGTTGGTTAAAAAAAATAACGTTTGTAGAAGAGTTTAGTAACTACTTATTACTATCTGTTCCAACAAGATTTATCAGAGATTGGATTACATCAAGATATTTAGATCAAATTCTTCAAGTTATAAAAAATTATAAAAAAGATATAATTAGAATTGAGTTTAAGATAATTGAACATAACCTAAAATCAGCAAATAATGAAAAAAATTTAAATTTTTCTGATAGAATAGAAAATGTCTCGTTTATTAAAGACTCTTTCCTTCTTTATAATCGTTTAGATCCAAACAAAACATTTGAAAATTTTATAACAAGTTCTAGTAACAAGCTTGCTTATGAGGCATCAATTAAAGTTTCTCAAAATGTAACTCATTATAATCCTCTTTATATTTACGGAGGTGTAGGCATGGGAAAAACTCATCTTTTAAATTCTATAGGTTTTGCATTACAAAAAAGCAACAAAGTAATGTTTATTTCAGCAGAACGTTTCATGTATCAATTTGTAAAATCTATTAAAGCCAATGAAATGGTAAAATTTAAAGAGTATTTTAGAAATACAGATATTTTATTAATCGATGATATTCAATTTATGAATGGAAAAGAAGCTATGCAGGAAGAGTTTTTTCATACTTTTAATGCGTTGATAGATAAAGGTTCACAAATAATAGTTTCAGCTGATAGAGCTCCAAATAAGTTATCTAGAATGCAGGAAAGGATTAAATCAAGATTCTCTGGTGGATTAGTTGTTGATATTCAAAAACCAGATTTGGACCTTAGAAAAAAAATAGTTGAAAATAAAACTGAACAGTTAGATAAAACATATTCTCAAGAAGTAAAAATTTCGAAAGAAATTAAAGATTATATAAGTACAGAAATAACAACAAGTGTAAGAGAAATAGTTGGAGCTATTAATCGAATCATATCTTTTTCAAGAATCTACAATAAAGTCCCAAATCTAACAGAAACCAAAATAGTTTTAAAAGACCTATTAAATTTGGCTGAAAATAAAGTTACAATAGATTTGATTCAGACTTTGGTTTGTAAATTTTATAAAATAAGTAAAAATGAAATGCTATCATCTCGTAGATCTAGATATTTAGCAAGACCTAGACAAATAGCCATATATCTTACAAAAATTTTGACTTCAAAATCTTTACCAGAAATTGGGCGAGAATTTTCAAATAGAGATCACACAACTATAATCCATTCAGTCAAAACTGTTGAAAAATTAAAAGAGAAAGATTCAGAAATTGAAGAGAATATTAATAAATTAAAAAATCAGATATTATATAATAATAAGGAAAATGAAATTTAATTTAAACCAACAAGATCTTCAGCAGGCACTAAATTATTGCCAGGGTGTTATAGAAAAAAGAAGCACACTCCCAATACTGTCAAATATACTGTTAGAAGCAAAAAATTCTAAGCTAACATTAACAGCAACAGACTTAGATTTGATATTTATTCATCAAATTAATAATATTGAAGTTTTAGAGGAAGGAAAAACGACAACTACTTCGTCTATAATGTATGATATCGTTCGAAAATTCTCTTCAGGAAAAAAAATTAATTTAACTTTAAACAATACAAATAAACTTCATCTGGAATCTGAAAAATCTGTTTTCAATTTAAATTGTATTAATGCTTCAGAGTTTCCTCTCACAGACGAGAATTTTAACCAAAATGAATTTATGATTGAGTCAAAAAAACTCTTAAAATTACTAAATAAATGTAAATTTTCTGTATCAAATGATGAAACACGACATTATTTAAGTGGAATATACTTTCATCAAACTGAAGTAGAAGAAAAAAATTATTTAACAGCTGTAGCTACAGATAGTCATAGAATGTCTATATCTAAAATAAGAATAGATAAAAAAATTGAATTTGAGCCTATAATTTTACCAAAAAAAACTATTTTTCAATTATGCTCTTTGTTAGATAGCTATGATGGTGAGGTTAAGATTTCAAATGTAAAATCAAAAATTAAATTTGAATTAAACAACAGTGTATTAATTTCAAAATTAATTGATGGGAAATTTCCAAATTATGTACAAGTTATTCCTAAAAATAATCAAAAAAAATTAGAAATAAATTTAAAATTATTTTTAAGCTCTGTAGATAGAGTGGCATCAGTTTCTTTAGATAAAAAAGATGGTGTAAAATTTAATTTAACAAAAGATATATTAAATTTATCTGTTAATAATACTAATAGTGGTGATGGAAATGAGTCTCTAGCTATAAAATTTGAACATGATTTGGAAATCAGTTTTAATTCGAGATATTTAATTGATGTGGCATCTCAGCTTGAAGGTGAAAAAATTGAATTATTTTTTAATGATACAAGTTCACCGGTATTGATTAAAGATCCCAGTGATTTTGATAGTATTTTTGTAGTTATGCCGATGAAAGGCTAACACAATAAGTTAAGCTCAGAATAAATATCATTCTCTAAAATTTTAATAAATTTTTCCTTAGAAAGTCCTGCTTTGATTGGTTTTAAAATTGAAATCGTTATAGTTTTATTGCTATGCTTTAATCCTTTTTTTGGCCAAACATAACCTGAATTGATTGCAATTGGTTGGCAGCTAATTTTTAATTCATCATAAATTCTTGAAGAACCTTTCTTAAATGAGGGTCTTTCATTTGGCAAAACCCTAGTCCCTTGTGGAAAAATTATTAAAGGTCGATTAGAATTAGCGATTGTCTTAAAGATGTTATCAAAAAATCCTAAATTTTCTTTAGTAATCTTACTTCTCGTTATTGATATGGATCCTATTTTTTTTAAATACCAGCCAAAAATAGGAATCATTATTAATTCTTTTTTCAAGATGAATACTGGTGAATTAAATATAGTTTGTAGATAAAATGTTTCAAACATTGACTGATGTGATGCGGCTATAAAAAATTTTTCATTAATTACAATATTCTCTTTTCCTTTAATTATAATTTTAGTTGAAAGGAAAAACTTAAGACAAAAACCAGTCCAATGTCCCATCATTCTCCCACCAAGAATAACAACTTTTTGAGGTAAAAAAAATGCAGGTAAAAAAATCAATGAAATAATAAATATCCCTGCAAAAAAACAAATTGAAAATATCAAGTTTCTAATCATTGCTGTCAAAAGTTACATCAAATCTTTATGCTTTTGTCTTTTTCTAATAACTTTAATTCTTGATCCCTTGATTAATAATTCCACTGCTTTTGGCCTTACATTGTAGTTTGAGCTCAAGGACATTCCGTATGCACCAACATCGCCTATAGCAATGAACTCTTTTTCTTTTAATTCTTGAAAATTTCTAAATGTTGCAAATTTGTCGGTACTTTCACAGATTGGTCCAACAAATTCATAAGTTTTTTTTGTTTTTTTTTTAATTTTTATTGAAGGTAGTGTTTTGTGAGTTGCCCCATATAAAGCAGGTCTCATAAAATCATTCATAGCAGCATCTAAAATTATAAAGTTTTTTTTTTCATTTTCTTTAATATAAATTATTTTTGAAATAAGGATCCCTGTATTTCCAACAATAGATCTACCTGGTTCAAATATAATTTTTGATTTGTGTTTTTTTAAGAAATTTTTAATAGCAATATTATATTTTTCATAATTTAGTTTTTTACTTTCATTATTGTAAGAAATTCCCATGCCACCACCTAAATCAATAAATTTGAATTTAAAATTGATTTTTTTTATAATTTTATCTATCACTTTCAGCATTTTTTCATATGGCTTATGGTCTACAATTTGGCTTCCTATATGAACACTAAGACAAATTAATTCTAAATGATTGGATTTTTTACAGTAGTTTACAAGTTCAAAAAAAACTTTATCGTTAACACCAAATTTATTTTCTTTTTTTCCAGTTGATATTTGTCTTAACGTTTTTGCATCTGTATTAGGGTTTAATCTAATACCAATTTTGATTTTTTTTTTTTTTAATCTCGCAACTTTCTCAATTTCTAAAATTTCACTTTTAGACTCAGCATTTATAAGTAATATTTTTTTATCAATGGCATAACCAATTTCATTTGAAGTTTTGCCAACACCTGAAAAAACAATTTTCTTTGGGTTTATACCTGCCTTAATTGCCATCATAAGCTCACCTATTGAAACAACGTCTGCACCAAGATCAAATTTTTTTATCTCTTTAATCAAGTTAACATTAGAGTTGGATTTAACAGCAAAACAAATTAGAGGAGAAAAAGATTGGAAATTTTTTTTAAAACTAATAATATTTTTTTTTAATTGATTGTAAGAATAGCAATAAGCTGGAGTACCATATTTTTTCGCAATATTTTGAATACTAATACTCTCAATTGTGAGTTTATTTTTAATATATTTCATTAAGCCTTATTTTTAAGGATAGTATTAATTTTATTTTCAGTAGCTTTATATTCAGGATCCCCTTTTTTTCCACAAGAAATTATTAGGCCACATAAAATTAGAGTTAATATAATTTTTTTAATCATTATTTTTTTTGTATTTTAATATCATTTTTTTAATATTATCAAAAGATGTTCCACCGTAAGATTTTTTTGAATTAATAGAATTCTTCAAATTAAACACCTTTAAAACATCATTTGTTAAATTTGGTTCAATCATTTTCAACTCTTCTAAGGTTAAGGCATCAAGATTTTTTTTCCTCTTTTCAGCTAAATTGACTATAGCAGCTGTTTTTTGATAAGCTTTTCTAAATGACATTGATCGATTTTTAACAAGGTAGTCTGCTAAGTCAGTGGCATTAATATATCCAGAATTAGCAAGTTCTAGCATCCGTTTTTTATTAGGAGTAAAATTTTTAAGAATTTCATCAAATATTTTTAAACAATTAATAAGCATATCATTAGATTTAAAAACCATTTCTTTATCATCTTGAAGATCTTTAAAATATGATAATGGTAATCCCTTTAAGATTGTTAGCATGGAAAATAAATTACCAAAAGCACTTCCTGATTTACCTCGTAAATATTCTAGTAGATCTGGATTTTTTTTTTGAGGCATTATGGAAGAGCCTGTAATTATTTTGTCTGACAAATTTATTAATTTAAAACCATCCGAGTTCCAAATAATTAGTTCTTCTGCAATTCTAGAAATATGTAAGGAACATACAGAAACACCATATAAAAAATCTAAAACAAAATCTCTATCAGAAACTGTATCAATTGAATTGTTAGTAGGTTTTTTAAATCCAAGTTTTTTTGTTGTATAGTTTCTATCAATATTAAATGAAGTTCCAGTAAGTGCAGCCACACCTAAAGGATTCTCATATAAGTTATCTAAATTATTAATAAATCTTTTCTTGTCTCTGTTAAACATCTCAACATAAGCCATCAAGTAATGAGCAAATGAAACAGCTTGTGCGTTCTTTAAATGGGTAAAGCCTGGCATGATCGTATCAATATTTTTTTCAGCTAACTTTAATGTATTTTTAATTACTCTATCAATTGCCATGTTGATTTCGTTATTTGCAGATCTCATCCAAATTTTTAAATCAGTAATTACTTGGTCATTTCTAGATCTTGCAGTGTGTATATATCCAGATTCTTCGCCTATTATTTGAAAAAGTCTCTTTTCAATATTAATATGAATATCTTCAAAATCTTTATTAAACTCAAACTTCTTATTTGATATTTCTTTTTCAATTTTATTCAAACCATACAAAATTTTATTTTTAACTTTAAATGAAATTATTTTTTGCTTAAATAGCATTTCTACATGGGCTATAGAGCCAGCTATATCCTCTTTATAAAGCCTTTTATCTATGTCGATAGAGCCACCGATTTTTTGAAAAAGTGTAGAGGTATTTTTCTTAATTCGCGCACCCCATATTGCTTTATTGTTTTTATTTTTTGCCATGATAATTAACTATACATATTTAATATGAGATTTTTAATAATTTTTATTTTTTTATCATCTAGTTCTTTTGCAAACGAATTGCTTGATTTAAAGAATATTGTAATAAACAAAGAGACTAAAAAATATGCTACTTTGGCCTTTTTGGATGTTAATAAAAAAAAATTGGATTTAAGTGATTATAAAGGAAATCTGATTTTACTGAATTTTTGGGCAACCTGGTGTGCACCATGTAAAGAAGAAATGCCGTCTCTTGATTTACTACAAACCAATAAAAGTTTAGATAATTTAAAAATTTTTCCGATTAATATTGGTCAGGAAAGCTCTGAAAAAGTAAAAATTTTTTATAAAGATTTGAAAATACAAAATCTAGAGGCGTACTTTGACTCACCAGTAACTTTAGCTAAAACATTTAATTTAAGAGGCGTTCCGACATCAATTCTACTAAACAAAAATGGTGAAGAGTTTGCAAGAATCATTGGATCTATTGATTTTCAAGATAAGAAATTTATAAAATGGCTAAGTTCTTATAATTAGTTTTTAAAAAAATAGGCAAAAATTACTAAAGCAATAATCGCAATAAACTGAAGCAAAACTCTTAATTGCATTAATTTATTAGAATATTTTTTACTGGTTTTGC
>Ga0209631_10005297_pt1 | contig 13728 bp, 7 predicted proteins | sample COG_08_FD_184752 | JGI IMG/M metagenome (GOLD analysis project Ga0209631, IMG submission 184752) | Pelagic Microbial community sample from North Sea - COGITO 998_met_08 (SPAdes) (version 2) | ecosystem: Environmental > Aquatic > Marine > Neritic zone/Coastal water | place: Helgoland, sampling... | reverse complement strand
GAAGTGCGACGAAGGGCACGACTTCACGCAGCTCTTCCTGGAGGATGGGTCGCGGAACGCGGGCAACAGGCGGACGACGCCGCTGGAGGTTGACCACCCCAAGGACGTCGCCGCGTTTCACGCGCGAAGCACCAACTGCCCGTGGGCCAAGCCCAACCTCCAGGTGACCCTCGAACGCGCGTCCGATCCCATGGCGCTCCACGCGCTGCTCGACGAAATCGCGCCGAAAAAGGCGCTCAAGGTGAAGCGCGTGGACGGGCAATGCGGCGCGTGCTACGCCGCGCACGTCGCGTTGGCGGCGAGGCTCAGGGCTAAGCACCAGGCCAAGACTGCGGAGGAGCAGGAGCCCGTCGCCGACGAGGTCGACGCTTTGGTCGGTGTGCTTGGCGACGGCGACGAGGACGTCGTGGACGGGGACGTGGTCGACGACCTGGACGATGGGCTCGGCGTGGACAGTGACGAGGATGACGAGCCCGTGGCACAGCGGCCGAGGCGCGGCGTCTGACCACGACGGCGGCCGCGAGACGAGACGAACATAGACGCGTATCGGTTGAAACACGACAGAACTTTCGACGAAAAACGAGTCCCACTCTCTGCTGGATTCATGCATTAGGTATCGATCCCTCGAATGGCTTCGCGTCAGTAGCGGCGGCGGCCCGGTAGGGTTTAGGCGATGCTGCGAGGCACACGGGAGCTAGCGCGCCGGCTCCCGCTCGCGTCGGGGTCGTACCCGCCCCGCGCGTGGAGCCTCGGGGCGGCTGGCGTCGGCCGCGCGGGTACGGATGGCGACTCGCTCCGAGAGTCGACGTGGAGGCTCTCGATGTGCCGGCAGAGGCGGGACGCTTCGACGTCTTGGCGCGAGGACACCAGGCCGTGCTACGGCGGCGACGCGAGGAACCACGTCGGTTTGGAGTTCAAGCTCACCGCGGACGACGCGCAGCGGGCGCTGAGGAAGTGGGCAAAGTGCGTCCCCAACACCAGCCCCGATCGCCACCCAGGGTGCCCACAAATCTCACATCATTCCCATCGCCCCGACTCCCGACGCACGGCCCGTGCTCACATCCCGTGCCTTCCCTCACCCCAAACGCAGCGCGAAACCCTTTCGACCGTGGTCGCTCGTGGACGGCGACCGGCGCGAGCCCACGCTCCGACCCGTCTTCCTCCCCTACTGGGTCTTCGACGTGACGGTCTCCGTCAAGTACCGCGGCAAAGTCGGATTCGACGCGGGGGAGAAGAAGGAGTGGGTCGAGGTGGACACGTGGCGCGACGGGGGTACCACGACGTACGACGCCAGTGCACCGGAGACGCAGGTGTGCGCGAGCTTCGCGCACAGGCGGGACCTCGCGGCGGCCGTCACCGGGCCGCACGTGGGCAAGTTACCCTGGCTAGACGGGACCAACGATGGCCAAAATGACCAAAATAACCAAAACTCATCCATCAACTTGGTGCCGATGCCGGACCCGACGGCGGCCGCGCTCGACGCGTCGCGCGCGGGCGCGGGACCTCCCGGGTCCGTCGAGGTTGAGCGTTACGGCATGAAACGCTCGCTCGCGTGGGAACTCGCCTCACGGCGGATACGCGAGACGGAACGATCGAAGGCGAGGCGAACGCTGCTCGAGTCGCATCGAGCCAAGTACGCGAAAGACGTGGTGTTGGAGGTGGAGTTACACCCAGGGCGGCGGGTTCGGGCCGTGCGTCTACCGTGCTACATCGCGCGGTTCACGCACGGCGAGACACAGGGCGTGGATAACAAGATCATGGACGCGGTGCACCACGCGTTCGTGTGCGGACACACCGGCGTCGTCGTCGTTCACGACGAAATCGTGTGCCAAAATAAAGTGAGGGCGCTGACCACGTTCGCGTGTTCCGTCCCGGGCATCGCCGCGGCGTACGCGTTCGGCCCCGAGCACTACGGCATGATCGCCGCGCAGACCGTCGGCGCCTCCGCGGTGTTGAGCACCGTCAGCGGTATCGTCGCCAGGCAGTTCCCGCACTTGTCGCGCGAGCGAGAGGAGCAGGAGCGAGTCGCCGACGAGGAGAGCGCATTCGCCGCCGCCATGCGCCACGGCGCCGCATCCGAGAGTGGATCCACGCAGGCGGCGTGGATGGACGAGCCGGTGCAACAACGCCGGGACGACGTGGAGTGGGGACGTTGGAAGGAGACGGACAAGGCCAACTGGGACGAGCAGAGGCGCGAGGAATGGGCGGCTTCCATCTGGCAGTGGCAAAAGATTCGACGGCGGGAGCGCGTGGAGCGGCGGCGGTCTGAGGCGATCATGCGGGCTCGGATGGAGGAGGCGGAACGGCGCGACGAGGAGAAGGAGAAGCGGTGGGGGCCCGGGTGGAGGACGGAGGGCCCGCGGGGACGCGGCGGGGGCGGTGGAAACGCGCGCGGGAGGGACGTCAAGGGGTATTACCGACTGTTGGGGCTGCACAAACAGACGCACAGGGCCACCTCGGATGAGATCAAGTCCGCGTACAGGCGGGAGGCTATGGAGTGGCACCCTGATAAGCACCAGGGAACTGACGCCAAGGAACGCGCGGCGAGGACGTTCAGGCAGTTGCAGAAGGCGTACCAGGTGCTGGGGAACCAAATGGAGAGGGAGGTGTACGACTCGCAGTGAGAGAGTGTGAAACTTTTAATCACAGCAGGCTTGGAAAACAAAATGAACTCCGCTCCGTCCTCGCCACAACACGCGCCTCTGGGTGCTTCGCGACGCGGACAGCTCGGATCCGCCCGTCGCTGGGGCGACACGGTGTGAGTGGGGCTCGTGAAGACCGGGATCGCGTGCGATGACGTCGACGACGGCGGCGCGCGCGGCGTTTAGGGTCCCGGCGCTTAGATGCGTGGCGGGTGCCGAGGCGTCCACGTCGCGCACAGCTGTGTCGGCACCATCGGCATCCCCCTCGGCGCGCGCTGGACCGAGGGTAGGGGCGACGTGGATGTTAAGATCGGGCAGGAGGGCGACATCCGCGGTGACGTCCTCCGCGCTGAAGCGCGCGGGCCCGACCACCCCCAAGCCGCAGTACTCCGACGGTCCGATAGATCGCGAGCTCCTCCGCGCGTTCCACTCTCGAGTCGCGTCGGAACTCGGCGAAGACCCGTCGAGCGTGACGGGCGACTACGACGCCACCATGCGCGCGTGCGTGCGCCTGGTGTCCAGCGCGCGGACCCCGGCCGCGGCGCAGGCCCGCGGCGAGCGAGTCCTGCGGAGCCTCCTACCGCGATGGTTCCCAGGATTCTTCGGGCTGTTCATCGCGCTGTTCCCGTCGTGGTTCGTGGCGAGGCACGCCGCGGCGGTGACGCCGATGATCCTGCCGTGGCTCGTGGGTCCCGCGCGGGTGATCGACGCGCCGGAGGACCTGCCCGTGGACGACAGGTCGCGGCCGCCATCCAACGCGGTGGACTCGTTAGTCACAGCTGCGTCGTCTCTGACTTCTTCTTCGACCGACGAGTCCTCCTCGCCATTGATGGGGGAGGCGCCGGGGTACAGGCAGGGCGTGCTGCTGGAGCGGTGCAGGGTGCTGGAGGAGGGCGGGTGCGCGTCCGTCTGCCTCAACGTGTGCAAGGTTCCCACGCAGAACTTCTTCAACGAGATCGGGCTGGACGTGGAGCTTCGGCCGGATTACGAAACTTTCGAGTGCAGGTTCGTGTACGGCAAGAAACCGCCGGAGATGAACGAAGACCCGGCGTTCGACACCCCGTGCTTCGCGCAGTGCCCGATATCGAAGATGAACGGGGTGGAGACCGGTTCTGTAGAGGGGGGTAAGAACGCGGGTATGAACTTGCCGAGGTGGGCGATGGACGGAGACGGGGGCGGTGAGGACCTCGAGAAGGTTGAGACGGTCGACGGCGATGCGACCACCTCCTCGGCGAATGGTCGCGGCTCCAACTGCGACAGGCTGCCGGAGTTCACTGGGGACGCCAGGCGGAACCACGGCGGGGGGACGCGTGTGGACGACTAGGGTTGAACGAGCGAGACACGATAGAACCGATTGAAATCAATCACGAAGCATAGACGCGCCCCTCCGCCTCGATAACGCCAAAGAGAGGGCTCTTTATGAGAGTAACGTACACGCTCCCTTCGTCTCGAGACGTTCGCCGCAGTACTCGTATCGAACGAACCGAACATGCACTTCATCGCGTTAGCGTTCGCGATCCTGCTCACCCACGCGCCTCGCGCGTACGCGGGCGGCCTGGGCCTGGGCGCGCAAAGCGGCGGCGAGGCGGAGTTGGACGGGCTCAAGGTCATGGGAGGTGTCCGGCTTCGCGTCCCTATTCCAACCAAGGCTGACGTCGACGTCTTCGCCAGTTCCGCATACTCCCAAACTGCATCTCCCGGCGCGCCCCTCCTGGTGTACCTCCACGGGTTCTGCCTTCCCGACGTGGAGCAACAGATGTACTCGGTGACCGCCACGCGCGCGGACGCCGGCGGCGGACGCATACCGCGGGAGCAGACCCTGTCGCAGTTCAACGACTGGAGTTTAGAGGTGGCGGAGCGCGGGCCTTTCCTCTACGCCACGCCGACCGCGCCGCACCACACGCGCAAGTGCGCGCTGTGCAACATCGGCATGGACTCCCCAAACGTCGGGGATATGCTCACGGTACGGTTCATCAACAGCACCCTGGACAGAGTCGCGCCCGCGTGGTCCTGCCCGGCGTGGGACGGCAGCGACGCCTGGTGAGTTTATTTTTAATTTCGTACGGGCAATTAGTATGACGTCGTGTTTTTTTCACAGTTGCAACCCGGAATTTGCGGGTGACAGCGACGACGTGGAGTACGTCCTCGACCTCATCGACGCAATCAAACTCAGGTACAACGTCGACCACGACCGCGTATATCTTTTCGGCGTCGCCACCGGGGGGTTCATGGCGAACCGAATCGCGTGCCAAGCGCCGGATGTCTTCGCAGCGGTGGCGACATTCGCCGGAAGCGTGTGGAAGGACAGTTCGAGATGCGCCCCGCCCAAGGGTACCGCCACCAACGTGCTGAACATCCACGGCGAAGCCGACCTGACGGTGCCCATCACGGGGGGTACGAACTTCGCCGGCGTGCCGTTCCCCGGCCAGGATGAGACGGTCGACACGCTCGCGTCTAAATTCAATTGCGCTCCCGCGATTTCCTCGCCGAGAGGGACGCTGGTGCTTCCGGTGGGCGACGGCTCGGCTCAGAAAGAGGTGGACGCCAAGGTGGCCACCTTCGGCGACTGCACCGGTAACGTCGAGGTGGAGCAGTGGACGCTACCGGGCGTGGACCACTTCATGGAGACTCCCACGTCCCTCGCCGTGTTCGACGCGGCGCTCGAGTGGCTGATGTCCAAAAACAGGCGCAACGGTCAATCACCCGCGTGATGAGTTCATGCGAGTAGTCCGCTCTCGAGTGTTAACACTTAGTGGATTGACGACTTGATCGATAATAATAACAACAAGCGCGCTACGGCATATACAGTTGCGTCATGAGGGAGGAGTGTACTGGGCGGGTGTGGTCAGTCTATCTAGACGGCTGCCACGTCTCGGTTCTGTCGTCCACCGTGATTTCGTCGACGCTGGCTTCGCGATTGCGTCCGTTTGCATCCGCGTTCCCTTCGTCATCCGGGTTCATCAGCGCGGGCACCGGGACACCTCCCCCGTCGAGCACCTCCTTGAGCCTCGCCGCGTCGTTCACCCGTATCTGCACCTTGCGCAAAATCTTCATCCCGCCGTCCAACACCGTGATCCGCACGGGACGAAGTCCGCAGTAGTCAACCTTCTCCGATTCGCCCTCGCCACTCGCGTCCGAAAACGATCGACCGCGGGAACCAAAGTTGGACGGATCGTCCTCGTCGTCCGACTCGTCGTCGTAGTTCCTATTCGCGGACGCCATGTGCACCACCATCGTCTCGCCCACGTTCGGGATCCGGTCGAAGCAGTCGCACGTGAACCCGCCGACTGTGTCGTACAGAGCGGAGGACGGTATTTGTACGCCCACGTGCTCCGCCAAGTCGTCCACAAACGCTCTGCAATCCACGTCGTACACGTCGTGCGCCACCTCACGCACGTAGTCCTCGTTGATCTCACTCTCGTCCGGCCTGTCGTTCTCGTCGTAAATCTCTCCGACGATCTCCTCAACGCAGTCCTCGAACGTCGCGATGCCCACGACGCCGCCGTGTTCGTTGACCACGATGGCCATGTGCGTCTTCCGCGCTAACAACTCGCGCATGAGCTTCACCACGGACATGGACTCCGGGACGTAAAACGGCGGCTTCTGCGTCACCTGCTCAACCTTGATCGTGGATAAAAGCTCCTGCTTGAGCTCGTACTCCAGTAAGCGCATGGAGTAGACGACGCCGACGATGTTGTCCACCCTGTCGGCGTAGACGGGCACCCTGGAGAACCGGTGCGTCCGCCAAATCTTTTGTAGCTCCACCAAGCTGGTGCTCTGCTCCACGCCCACGACCCGGACCAGCGGGGTCATCACCTCCCTCACCGGCGTCTCCGACATGTCCAGCACGTTCTGAATCATCTCCTTCTCGCCGCTGTCCACCTGACCAGACTTGGCGGCGCCGGAGAGCACCAACTTGAGCTCCTCCTCCGACACGAACGGCTCGGCGGCTATTTTAATGTCAAACACAGCGAACACAGCGTTCACCAGGTTGGTACACAGCCTGCCGATGGGGTACACCAGCGTGGACATCGCGGCGATGGGGCGGATGACCACTCGCGCGACCTCGGCGGCGTTTTGCACGGCGATGGATTTGGGCGCAATCTCGCAAAAGATTAGCGTCACCAAGGTGAGCGCCGCCGTGCACAGCGCGATGCTCTCCTCGCCGTAGAGGTGCATCGCCGCCTGCGCCGCGAGCGTCGCGCTGCCGATGCTCGTGACCGTGCTGCCGATGAGGATCGTCGTGAGGAACCTGTTGATGTCTTTACGCATCAGCGTGAACGGCGAGTCCGGTCCTTCCTGGTCGCTGATCTCCCTGACTTTCCACGGCCAGAGGGTTGTGATGGCCGTCTCGCTCGTGCAGAAGAAGGCGTACGCGACCAGCAGCGCGACGGTACCGACGATGGAACCCCACGCGGCGTGCCAGTCCACCGTCATCTTCGCGGCAGCCTCCACCGCCGCGGCGGCGACCTCCTTCTTTGCGCTCGCGGCTCGTGGGGCGCACATGAACCACGCGACGCACGCGGCGACGCCAGCCATGAGTCGCGCGATGAGCGCCAGCGGGCTCCGCGGCGCTCGCTCGCTGGACTTATTCCCGTCGACGATGGGCGACGGCGACGTGGGCGACGGGTGCGCGGCCGGGTAAGGGGACGAGGACGACGAGGACGCCACCGCGACGAAGCGGCGACGCGTCGGCCGGCATTGGGATGACCGGGACCATTGAACTTTCGCGTGACGTGGCGTCGAACCGTCGAGGACGGGTACGGGTCTAGAGCCGAGCCGCGCGTGGGCTTTGGGCATCACGGTCGCGATGGCGACGACATGCCGGGCCGGCGCGCGGCGGACGAGGGAAGCGCGCGCGCCGAGGCCCATCGGCGCGCTCCTCATCGACGACGCCATCCTCCCGTCAAAAAAGTACGTGGCCCGGCCTTAACCTCGGTTCGGGTTTGTGGAATTCCCCCCCACGCGTCGACGCTGTGGCCTTTCGCGTATGCGATGCACGACCGCGGCTCGGAGCTCTCGGCACGATGACCTCGCAACGAGTAGACTCGCGAGAGGTTCACCGCCGAGCGCCACGTGCGTCGCGGGTATGACCGGCCATTCGCCCACCCGAACCCGGATAAAAAAGGTCCCAGCGGAATCCTGTCTGGAATCTCGGGCCGACGACGAGTCATCGTCAGATTGCCAGGCGCGTGTGGGGCGGCTTCCGAAGTGCGCTCCGATGGCCAAGCGCCCGAGGATTCATCCCGGGCGCGACGCCAGTCCCGGAGTCACCAAGCGGCCGGAGGATAAACGCGGCGGTGACGCGAACGCGCACTACGACCGCGACGAGGCGGCGCGATACACCTCGCAGAACGACAAGGTCCAGCGCGAGCTGACGGAGTGCGCCCTCGATCTGCTCGTGCTGCAGCCGGCTGAGCGCGTCGGCCCGCTGCTCATAGCGGACATCGGGTGCGGGTCCGGGCTCTCCTCCGAGGTCATCAAGGCGCGGGGACACGTGTCGGTCGGCCTCGACGCGAGCCAGGCGATGTTGGAGAGGGGCGAAGGCGCGGCGACTGGGGCGGTGCTGAGGGGAGACTTTGGGCAAGGGCTGCCGTTCAGAGAGCGGTGCTTCGACGGGGTGGTCTCGATATCCGCCGCGCAGTGGCTGTGCCAAGGGGACGACGAGGCCGCGATCGACGCGCGGCTGCGACGGTTCTTCGGGTCCCTACACACGATGCTGCGGCCGGGCGCGAGGGCGTGCCTTCAGGTGTACCCGCGGGACGTCAGGGAGACGCGAAGGATGGAAAGAGCCATGCAGGCGGCGCGACTCATCGGCTGCGCGGTGACGGCGTTTCCGCACTCGAACAACGCCAAGAAGATATTCCTGTGCTGCGTGAGGGACCCGCGGCCCACGATTGAGGACAACGAAAGGTATTGGACCGGGTTCAAGCAAGGATACGCCCAAGAAGGAGCCAATGCCTTGTCCGAATTTATTACCAGGACGCACCATTACATGGGAGTACAAAGTGAAGGCGTGGAGTGTTTCCCAATGCCGGGTACCATTACGTCGATGCCGTTGAGGGATAACGAGTGGTGTACGGAGAACGAGCATAGGTACCTGGACCATGGCGACCATGAGATGCAACGTGAGATACATGAGATACGCCGCGAGAACCTGCGAGTCAACACTTTCGGTCACGGGTGCCCGCGGTGTCCGCTCGGGTGGCCGCACGCGACCACGTGCGTCCGAGCGTGGTTCCAGTTCCTGCACCACTACAGGCTACTCGGCGCGGGTCAGTACTGGGACGACCAAAACAACGGCGTTTACCCTTACTTTGAAACGGGAGATTCGCCAGCCAGTCTGCGCAGCGTCCAGATGCACAAGCAATGGAACAGGCGGCTGACGCGAATGTTGCGACGGGCCCGATCCTTGATTCGAGAGGAGGGCAGGGCGACGGGCGGTTGGAACGTGCTCCCGCTGGATCTCGCCGTCGAGGAGGACTACGGGGTCAGGCCCGATCTCGTCGACGTGCCTTTTTCTTTCGTCGGCACCCCGGGCCATTGGACCGAGGGCGGAATGGAGAGGCCCCGTCCCGACAAATTGAGAGGCCCCGTCCTGCCCTGCCACAATCAGATTGGCGTCGACGGATTTCCCCCGGAAAGTGACATGCCTCACGGGTGGCTTCAGTACGGCAAGGTTTTCACTCGCCGAGATCGACGCCGCGCCGGGACGCTCCTCCCCGGCGAACTGGAGTCCTCAGCGGTGACCAAAAATACTGCGCTAAACTCTGACGAGTTTCGCTTCCGCGCGACGAGCGAGCTGTTCTACATGGACGTCAACGCGCTGGTCGAAAGGGGTGGATTCCACTTTCCGAGACCCCGCGACCCGAGGGCCGACGACGCCGTCGTTCTGATGCAGGAGGGTTTCTTCGACGCCGATTCCGCCGCCGGAACCCTCGGAGTCTTCGCCGTCGAAATCAACTGGCCCGACGGGAAAGGAACGGACGGATCGATACGAAGATTCGACGAGTGCGTGGTGGCGGAGATGGCGGCGGATATGTCCACCGCCGTGTCCCATTACTTGACAAACACGTGCAACCGGGCGGTGGCTGGCGTGGACGTGATCCACTGCACCCGCGAGGCGGACTCGTTTCCCGGTGTGGTGAACGATGTCACCGCCGCCAACAAAAGCCAAAAGGGTCCGATGTGGCATTCGGTCAACTATGGAATGACGGACGCCAGGCCGAGGGTACACACCGTGCAGATATGGGCGATGTGGTGGCCGCAGACGAACGTGGGCGGGGCGACGGATTTTCCTATACCGAATCCCTTGCAGGACCACGTCTCTCAGCTGCACACGTCGGGCAGGTTCAAGTATTTGGCGCTCGCGCTCCTGGGCTTGCCGAGGGACTTTGTCACGCCGGTGCGCACCCCGATCCTCATCGCTCACGAGAACATCGATACGTACCAACGCAACATCAAGTTTGACGGGCCGCTGGCGACTGTCAAGACGCAGCTGGTGCGGGGCGCGAAGAGCCTGGACGCCGTCGAGGCTGCGGCTTGGGAAAGGATCAAAGCCGTCAAAGGGCCCCGCACCAAGGCGCGTCCGTCTCGAGATATCATGAAGAGATGAGTCGTTTAATGATACGATAGCTTGCTAGTCGTGAGTTTCACCACCGCGCGAAACACCGTAAGCGTCGGCTCCGGTCCTACCGCGATCGCCGCCGCCTCCCGTCCTTTCCCGACTGATACCGTCAACAGCCGCGCCGGGGTCGTGCCGTCGTCGACGTACACCGGCACGTCCCTGGCGTCCGGACCGGGCGGCACGGACGCGAGGACGGCGTGTGCGACGAGCCCATCCGCGCCAGACATCGAGTGTCTCCAACCGTCGGTGCTCGCGAGTATCTCGACTTCGCCGCCGGACCCGGACGTCGTCGCCACCATGGCGACCCGGTCTACGGTCGGCAGCGCGCTCGCCAGCCCCTCCACGAACGTTCGCGCGGATGCATCGTCGTCGTCGCGTTCGGTCTCCGTCTCCGTCTTTGTTCGATTCATCCCGTGGATGCCGAACGGCGCGAAGGACGGAGGCGCGCGCGTGTCCATCGCCCTGTCGATGGCTGCGACGCAGGCGCCCAACGCCATCTTCATCCGTTGCGCGCCGCCCCTTCGATCGCCGGCGTCGCAGTTCAGCGCGTCCCTCCCGCACACCCCCTCCGCTATCCTCTCGCACATCATCAGCATCGCGTCCACGCGCGTTTCGTCCTCACAGCCCGCCGTCGCGAGCACCCAACGCACACCACCCGCGGACCTTCGAAACGCGATCTGGAACCCGTCGTCGCATGAGACCCGCCTCAACGACCCGGTCCCCGTCGCTTCCGCGTACGCGGCGACCGACGCGAGCAGCGCGACGGTCGGGAATGACGGCGTCGCGACGTTCCCGTACGTGCGCGTCAGCAAAGAACGACCCTCGGGGTCCACGGCGCACAGCAGCCGAGGCATGGCGACATCACAGGTGCCCACAAAGAGTGGGCGCGTGTGCCAACACAACAGACAGAACAACGGCGAGCATCATTGAAAGTTCCGTTGCCAAACAACGCCGCGGGCGCGCGTTGGACGGTCATCATGTCGATGTCCGAGCGTGCCCAAAGGATGCTCGCCAAGCCGACGACGCCGAGTAGGCTCGGCGCGTCGTCGCCCAAACCGGAACGGCGGGACGAGCCGGAGGAGACGCCCGAGCCGACGGAGGCCGTCGTCGATGAAGTTGTCATCAATGACTCGGAGACGCGGGACGCGGGGCGCGAGCCAGAGGTCGAGCCGCCGTCTCCGCCGCGGGACCATCCGTCCCCGGCGCCGTCGCCCGAGCCAATGACCCCGACGCCGGCATCCCCACACGCCAAGGGCGACGAACCTGCGATGTCGGCGCACTCCCCGACCGCCACCCTGGCACATTTCCGGTCCGAGGCAACCTCCGAACCGGACGGAGGGAGCCCCCGGACCGAGACGAAAGCCTCGCCGCTGCGGGCCAGCGTCGACGCCGAGCAGATGTCGGAGCTCGGTCACGAGCTCGACCACCTCGAGGAGATTCCCACGATGTCGCTGGAAGACTTCCTGACGCCGGCGTTCTTGGGGCGCGCGGGGACCAGCGTGAGCACGTCCGCGCCACCGAGCGAGTTTGGCGATGTGGACCCGCCGTACCAGCCCGACGACGACCTGGAATTCGCCGAGGACGTGGACCCGCGCGTCGCCGGCGCCCTCGACGAGATGAACGAGGCGATGATGGCGGTGAACGACATCGAACTGGAGCTTGGCGCCGCCAAACGACGACGCAGGCTGCACAAGTCGGACGGCGGGACGAAGATCGAAGATACGCGGAAGAAACTGTCGAGCAGCGTCCGCGCCGCGGTGCCGTTCTTCCACGCGCAGGCTGTCGGACACATGTACCAGGTGCGGTCCATCGAGTGCCTCCGCGCCTACGAAAAGGCGCACGACATGCACGCGGCGGCTAAAGACGTCGCAGCGCAGTTAGAGGCGGAGATGGCCGCGTCCGCTTCGCCCGGGAAAAAAATCACCGGGAACGAGGGCGGAACGTTCGACACCCAACTGATGATCGCGCTCTCCGACGCCATGTCGAAAGTAGTGGAGACGGAGATCATGAAGAAACGCGCGGAGGCGACGCACGGTCGGATGACGCGGCTGGCGACGAAGGCGGTGAACGAATCCATCGCGCTGCGGAAGAAATTCGCCAAGAGCGTGGAGAAGGCTCAGCCGTACTTCGCGGTCAAGTCCGCCGTGGAGGCCAAGGCGAAGGCGTTGGACGAGGAGGTGGCGGAGGTGGCGTTGAGGGTGAAGGAGGGGAAGCGGCGGTACCACGCGGCGATGGACGAGCTCGCGAGGATCAGCGAGGAGGTGCACCAGAGACGGATGCGGGAAAAAGAGGAGAGGGAAGTAGCGGAGAAGGAGGTAGCGGCGGAGAAGGAGGAAGCGGCGGAGAAGGAGGAAGCGGCGGCGGAGGAGGAAGCGGCGGAGGAACACGGCGCGGGGGTCGAGAAAGAAGAGACACCCGACGAGGACGAAGACGCGGATGTGGGGAAATCTCCAGAGCCAGAACCAGAACCAGCATCAGAACCAGAGCCAGAGCCGGAACCAGAGCCGGAGCCAGAGCCGGAACCAGAGACTTACGATGCCGCCGTCCTCGATCAAAGGGAGGCTGAGGCCGTCGACTCGGCCGGGCTGCTCAGTCTGGACGACGACGAGCGCGCGCTGATCGAGGAGATGGAGGCGGGCTTCGACGAGGACGAGGGCGCGGGGAACGTGTCCGCGCGGATCGACGAAGAGGCGGAACGCGCGGTGGCCGATTTGGACGACGAAGACGACGATCTGACGTGACAAACCTCGACGTTGTTAAGACTCTCACTACAGGCAGCCCTTCAAACTCGCTCGCTGCTCCTCCGTGATTCGTCTCGGAAACTCGACTTTGCCGATCTTCACGACGACGTCACCCCGTCCTCCCGCTCTCTTACGGCTGGGCATCCCTCTCCCCTTGACGCGAATACTTCCCCCCGGAGGAACAACCTCGCCGCTCTCCGGCTTCACCGAGACATCTTCACCGTCCACTCCCCTCACCGTGATCCTGAACCCGCACAGCGCCTGTCTCAGAGAGATGTCGCAGTCGTATACGAGGTCGTCGCCGTCGCGTTTGAACACCGCGTGTGGCTTCTCTTCGATGACCACGACCAGGTCCGAGGCCCTACCGGGCTGCCCGGGCTGTTCGGATCCCTTCGCCGCGAACGTCAACTTCGTCCCGGCTTTCCATCCGGGCTTCACCTCAACCTCGATGACCTCCGCGGTCTCCACCATGGCCACCGCGCCGTTCGCGCGCTGAGCCTCGGCGTGTGCATCCTCCGGGGTCTTCGCGTTGGCGTGGACGCGGCGGGACACCTTCAGTTTCTTGCGACTTCCCGCGTAGAGGTCCTCGAGGGAGAGAGCCAGTCGGTACTCCTCGGGCGCCGGTCTCTTCGCGGGAACTGAGCCTCCCGTGCCGCCCGTGGAGCCCATACCGCCGAATCCTCCCATCCCGGGGAAACCTCCGCCCATCGCGTCGTCG
>Ga0209631_10005296_pt1 | contig 13728 bp, 10 predicted proteins | sample COG_08_FD_184752 | JGI IMG/M metagenome (GOLD analysis project Ga0209631, IMG submission 184752) | Pelagic Microbial community sample from North Sea - COGITO 998_met_08 (SPAdes) (version 2) | ecosystem: Environmental > Aquatic > Marine > Neritic zone/Coastal water | place: Helgoland, sampling... | reverse complement strand
AACACCAGCGCGCATCAGCATGGTCAGTCCGTTCGGAAGGATGTCTTTAACATCCAGCGGAGGAAGGGGTAGCGACGACGAGGAGGAGGACGGAGAGGAGGAAAGAGGAGGTGCGTTCGTAGCCGAACCGTTTCGTTTGAATAACCACGTGGTTGCCTTTGCCACCAGAGGCGACTTTGAAGAAGAGGAAGAAGGAGAGAACGCGGAGAGGAACGGGAGGAGGAAGAAGAAGAAAAAGAAGAAAAAGAACGAGTTCGCGAGCGCGAGAGCGTGGATGGAACGGAAAGGTTTATTTGCGACGTCGACGGAAAATGGTGACATGGAAAGCGAGAGACGGGGTGACGCGTCGTCGTCGTCAACGGACGTCGTGTTGGTCAACCTCGCCTCTCGAGCGTTTTGCGAACGGCAACACGCGCTGTCGAAGATATCTCGTTCGGAGCGAGAGGTTGAAGAAGATGAAGACGAGTCGTTGTACGACGCGTTTCGAGACGCGCCTATAGTTGAGTTTATCGTGGACGAGTGCATCCCGTTCGCGAACGTCGTCGAGTTGGATACGTTGGTGTCCATCGCGAGCACGATCGAGAAGTGGATGGCGATTTCGAGCGAGCCGGTAGTCGCGCTTCATTTCGCTATCGACGACGCGACGACGCGACAAGAAGATTTGTATCGAAAAGGTGGGGTAAGATACGACGTGGCGACGAAAGAGAATTATTACGCGGCCACGGCGTCTGCAAAAGAGGAAAGGAAAAATGAACGGATTAGGAAGCGGTCCTTGGCGATAAACGTCTTGCGATTCATCGCGTGCGCGTCCATCGTGGCTTCCGGGAAAGGCGACGTATCAATAGAAAATGCTTATTGCGAAATCGCGCCGCCGCCGATGTCCGCAAAGGAGAGCACGAAGAGATTTCGAGATAAGCGTGCGTTTACTTTGACAAACACGCAAAGGAGAATTGGCCAGTGGTTGCAAACGCGAGCGAGGAGAATTGAAAGCGGTTTCGAAGATGCGATTTTAATGAGTAGTAACGATGGTGAGAAAATAACGTTAAAACGTGTCGTCATTTCCGGCGGGATTTCCTGCGACGGCAAAGGCGGGTCACGGTTATATTGCGTGGTGAGAGATGGGCGCAACAGAGAAATTGGGAGAAGTTTGTTCTCCGCGACACAGTTCGGTCCAGACTTTCATTCCAGCGCGAACGGCTCCCCTATTCCTTTCGAGATGTTTCAAACGCCGAAAAGCGTCGAGTTACGATCGGAAAACACCGCAGCGAGAGATTTTGAAGGCTCGTGTTTGAATAAAAACGGCGAATACACCGAAACCGTGTATAAGAAAGGCGTGCGTCTCACGTCTGATTTCTTCGTATGCGTGTATCACTGGACGGGAAATAGAGAATTTGATGAAAAACGTCCAATTTGCCTCGCCTGGTCGCACGCGGTGGCGATGGCGAAACACGGCGTCACGCGATTTCATCTAAATGATATCGACCACTGCGGGACGGGTGATAGTGGCGCGAACATGTCCGCGCTTTTACCGAAGAATTTCTTCTTAGACGTGACGATACTCATCGACTCTCCTCCTCCTCCTCCGCCGCCGCCTTTCTCTCCTCCTCCAAAGGTGCCATCGATATCGTCCCAGCAGCAAAAATCGATTCTCCCTTCGACACCACCACCACCACCACCACCGCCACCACCGCCGCCGGCGGCAGTCTCTAAAGTTGCATCAAAAAGAGCCCCTCTGCCACCGCCACCGCCACCGCCACCGCCACCGCCACCGCCAGCACCACCGCGAGCACCCCCGGCGCCACCAGTACCAAAGAACAAAGCGGGAGCAATACCGCCGCCGCCTCCCGCGCCGCCCGGCAGAAAACTCAGTCTTCGGAATACGCAGGTGCCAACACCGACACTTTTAAAGAAGAAACCTGTGACAAACACGCTCCGAAAAATCTTTTGGGAGAAGTTACCGGTCACTATTGACACGTGGTTTACTGCCAGCGGCGATATCGACGAGAAGAAGCGAGAAAAGATACGGAAGAAAGTATATGAAGCGTTTGATGCGAAACCAACGAAGCAACAAAAACCACTCGATGAGGAAAATATGGCGAAAAAACAGGAACGTGGCATGCCGAAACTGATTCCATTGAAGCGAGCGAACAATATTTCCATCGTTCTGAGTAGATGGAAAGCAGCGCAAGACCCGCAATCTATCGTCGATATGATTCAATGCGCGTCGTCAGAGCTCGACATCGACAAGTTACAAATACTCATCCAGTGCGTGCCGAACGAAGAGGAGCTTTTATTGTTTAAGGAGTACAACGCTAACGACGATGAAAATATCGAAAATCCGTTATCTCAACCAGAACAATTTCTCCGAAAGATGTGCACGATACCAAACTTGGAGCATCGCCTTCGAGCGCTCATGTTTGCGCGGCAGTTTAGCGAGCTCGCTCGCGACTTACGCTCTTGCTTTGAAGTGGTAGAAAACGCTTGCGACGAGGTGTTAAGCTCAAACGATTTACGCAATATTTTGAAACACGCTTTATATTGCGGTAACGTATTAAACGAGGGGACAATCCGTGGCGACGCGAACGGTTTCGCCTTGGAATCTTTGTTGTTGTTTGCGAATGTTAAGACTACGACGAATAAAAATACGGACACGCCGACATTGATACGGCCACCGGAAAATTTGTTGGAAGTTGTCGTCGATGTCGCAGATGACAGTGATACTATTGAGGATAAGCAAAATGACACGTATTCGTTGCGCGAAAATCTGAAACACTGCGAACGCGCCATGCGCTTCGCCCGAGGCGAACTAGAAAGCCGATATGAATCGTTTCGGAAAAACGTGGTGAATTTAAAGAAGGAACGCTTAGAACACCTGTGCGATGTCGCGAAAGAACAGGAAATCGTAGACGAGCTAGCTAGAAAGGTGCGAGAGAAGTTCAACCGACTAAAAATATTCGTGGGAAAAAGTACCACATCGGGCGAAGGACCGGAAGAAATATTTACAAACATCTGGCTCTTCGCCGAAAGCGTCGATCGAAGACGGCGACGAACAAAAGAGAATCAACGCAACACTAATAACAATAATAGAAACAAACCAAATAGCCCGCCACAAACAACAACGCCACAAACGCCGCATTATGCGTCTGGAGCCAACACTGCGTGGATTTAGTCTTCTTAGTTTTAAAGTGGAAAATGTAAACGTTTCAAATCTTCAAGTCTAATCCCATTAACCAGTTCGAAAACACGACGCTCAACGCGACGCAAATTATTACAAGTAAAACCATATCCATCCACTCCACCGGTTCGTAATACGGTAACAAATCTTTCTCGTCTCGTTTATACCTTTTCAAAGGATCGTGTTCGTCTCTTTTCACGAAATTCTTTTCGCACTCGATGCGACAACACGCGCCGAACATGTACTTCTTCACCTTCATATTCACGCCGCCCATGTTCCCTAATGCGTGCACGAACGTCTCCGGAGTATACTTTGCGTTTTGAATAGACGTGGAGAGATACTTGTACGCCTTCCTATCTTTTTTCTCCCGTATGAAAATCAAAGCTACGATCGGCATGATATATTCCAACCAAAACTTTAAAATCATCTTCGCGAGCCGGATTTTGGGAGGAAACGCGTCCACGACGACCAATTTCCCTCCCGGTTTCAACACCCGCATCATCTGCCAAATCGCCAACTGCGAGTCCGCGAAATTCCGCAACGTGTACACCGTCACCACGCAATCAAACGTGTCTTTTTTGTACATCTCGTCGCAATTCTCAATGTTCCCGACCGTATACGTCGCCCTCGCGTCTCGATTCTTCGCGTTCGCCACGCGAATCATCTCTTTCGACGGATCTAAACCTTCGCACGCCACGCATATCCCGGAATACCTTTTCAAAACCCGTCGAGTGGAAATTCCAGACCCGCACCCGACGTCTAACACTTTCCCGTGTAATCGTAAGTTCAACTTCCTCAGCGCTCGCAAGCGCCAATACGAGGTCCCACCTAACGAAATCCAAAGGTTCATGAAGTCGTAATTCCTCGCGATTCGATTGAACAGTTCTCGAACGAATCGTAACTTTTCCTTCCCTTCGAACTTCGCGGAGTGGAACAACGTCGACGTGACCACGGTTTCTTCGAAGAACTTCTTTTCATCCTCTTCCTCTTCCTCTGTTTCTTCCGTCACTTTTCTCGTCTCTTTCTTCGTCTTCGAAGCTGCCTTCTTGTTAAAGACGCTTCTCTGTCGCAGACTTTTTGATGCCATGTTGTTTCCTCTTTCTCCTTCAAAACGTGTATAAAGCGCAACAAGAGAACGCAAAAAAAGAGTTCTTCGACAGAAGAGAGAGAGACTTTAGACGTTCCTTTCTTTCAAAGCGACGACGACGACGACAAAAACAGCCGCGATGTGATTGCTTAATGTGGAGAAAGTCGTGTGAGAAAATCCAATCGTTCTTTCAATTTAGGGTAGCACAATAAACCCTAAATAAGGGGGCTCCGATTTTGGATAGAGTCGTTTCCTCGCTTCATATTTACGCGCGCACAACGGCCGACTCGTTGCGAGAGGCAACAAATATACTACGAATGGAAGCATTGAGCAGCGCGTCGTCGTCGACGCTGTTAAACAACGCGGCGAGACGATTCGAAACGGCGTCGAAAAACGTTTCGTCGTCGTCGTATTCGCATAAAAATCAATCTTCACTTCAGAATCACCAAAGTCGAGGTGATGTCCGAGCGAGAGGAGGAGGAGGAAGAGGCGGGCGGTTTGTGACGAGAAATCATCTCTCTTCGAGAAGAACGTCTGTCAACGCTGCTGCTGCCGCCGCCGCGCAAAAAGAGCAGACGAACAACGCCTCTTCCAATGACGACGACGCGTTCGAACTCGACCGTAAAAATACGTTTCTCTCTGCGGTGGAAAAAGACAAAGCGAACGTGGTTCCGGTGTTTAGGAGAATTTTCGACGACCAACTGACGCCGATTTTAGCGTATCGGCTGCTCGTGAAAGACGACGCGAGGGAAGCGCCGTCGTTTTTGTTCGAATCCGTCGTCGGTGGGACGCAAATTGGGCGGTACTCGTTTCTCGGTCGCCGGCCGAAAGTTGAAGTGTTGGCGAGCGAAAATCGAGTTAGGATTATGAACCACGCGAAACCGGAGGAGAATAAGGAGGACTATTTCGAAGAGGACCCGATGACGGTTATGGCAAAACTTGGGGAACACTGGAAACCGGCGAAACATCCAGATTTACCGGACGCGTTCGCCGGCGGTTGGGTAGGGTTCGCCGGCTACGACACGGTCAGGTATCAATACATCAATAAGTTGCCGTTCGATAACGTTCGAGAACAAGACGATCGAGATTTACCAGACGTGCACATGGGTTTGTACGAAGAAGTCATCGTTTTTGATCACGCGACGAAGCAAGTGTATGGAGTAAAATGGGTGATGCTGGAAGATTACACCAGCAAAGACGGCACCGTCGACGCCGAGAAAGCGTATAGCGAAGGCATCAAAGGATTAGACGATTTAATGAAAGAGTTGCAGCCAGAAACGATGGGCACGATTCCGTTTGGAAGTGTGGACATGCGTTTAAGTGGGAAACCAGAGCCAATGAAGGATTCAAACATGAGCAAAGAGAGCTTTTTAGACGCCGTGGCGACGACGAAGGAACACATCAAAGCCGGCGATATTTTTCAGTTGGTGTTGTCCCATAGGTTCGAGAGAAAAACGAAAGTTGATCCGTTTGAAGTGTACAGGGCGTTGAGAGTGGTGAATCCGTCGCCGTATATGATTTATTACCAAGGTAAAGATTGCATATTGATCGCATCGTCGCCGGAGATTTTGTGTCGCGTGGACGATTCGCGAACGGTGGTGAACAGACCTTTAGCCGGGACTCGAGCGAGAGGCAAAACGCAAGCCGAAGATCTCGCATTAGAAGAAGATTTGTTGGCGGACGAGAAGGAAAGAGCGGAACACGTCATGCTCGTGGATTTAGGACGGAACGACGTCGGAAGAGTCTCGCAAATGGGCACCGTTAAAGTTGAAAAGCTCATGGAAATTGAACGATATTCACACGTCATGCATATTTCGTCCACGGTGACTGGAAAGCTGATCGAAGACTTGAATCCTTGGGATGTGTTGCGCGCAGCTTTACCCGTCGGTACCGTTTCTGGTGCACCGAAAGTTCGAGCGATGCAAATCATAGACGATTTGGAAGTATCCAAGCGTGGACCGTACGGCGGCGGCATTGGCTACGTCGGTTTCGCAGGCGAGATGGATATCGCGTTGGCGCTGCGAACGATGGTCGTTCCGACGAAACAAAAGAAAGGAGACGAGTGGACGATCCACGTCCAAGCCGGAGCTGGTATCGTCGCGGATTCAAATCCAGAGAGTGAGTACCAAGAAACGGTGAACAAATCCGCCGCGCTTGGACGAAGCATCGATTTAGCGGAACGCGCGTTTTTGAAAAAGAAGTAGGTCGATGAAAAAAAAGAAGTATTTAAAAACTGACAACACTATTATGGTATCACTATTCAACACGTCCTAAAATACTAGTTTCGCGAACCGAAGGCGACGACCGGCTACTCTACTTTACTCGGTTTTCTTCGCCATCGCCACGGATTTATCCTCTTCCTCGCCTTCCTCCTTTGCGGTTGTCGAATATCGAGTGACCCAGTGCCTCGTCGCGGCGCCTAAAACGTGACACGCGAAACCAATCAAAAACAACGCCGTACCGAAACACTTCCCCAACCATAACGGCGATGCCATCGCGAAATACATCAACCCAGCACCACTCCCGGACGTTAATCCATAAAAAGCGTCCCAACTTGTGAATCCACCGCGAAACTCCACCGCGCAGTTTAATCCCAAATTCGCCGCCAACGCCAACGCGCACCACGCGAAAGACCAAATCTCGCAAAACCACCCAGCTTTACCACTTCCTTCGGAAATTTTCGGAAATAAATGACTGATTAACATCAACGTCGTCATCACTGTCCCTAAAATGACCAAATTCGTCCTCTCCTCTCGATCGTCTATTATCCCTAACCGCGCGATATTCCCGCACAAGAAACAAAATCCGGCGTTGGCCGCGAACGAATACACGCACGCCAACAACTCCTCGCGTAAACTTTCCGTCACGAACGATACAGTCGTCCAAAACGCCATTCCAGAGATGAACAAAACCGCGGATACCCACATTAACCCTAGACCAAACGCAAAATCGCCTCTCACCGCTTTCTGGTAATCCACCGAAACGACTCGTTTTTCCGAATTCACCACCGATTTCCGGACCAATAAAGGCCGACTGGTCAGGATCGAGACGCTTAAAACTAACGCGCACGCGCCAAAGCACACCGAACTCGCGAGCAGTGCTCCGTCTGCTGTGAGAAGAAAACGACCACCACCACTCTTCGCGCACTCCTTTGCCTCCTCAGAGGACGAAAACGGAAACGAAAACGACGAAACCAGACGTTCGAGCGTCGGCTTCAACTTCCCGTTGTCATCACTCCTACTGTTACTAAAAAGTTCCGTCAGTTTCGGGTACGCGCTTTGGAGCTGTTCTCGCGACATGATAAACGCTCCGTCCTCGATTCGTTTTCCTCGCGCTCTCCTTTAAGAAGAATGCGGTGGTATATTCTTCTTCTTCTTTACCTTCTTCGCGCGTAAAATCGACGAAACGTCTGACGCTTCTTTCGGGAAAAATCTTCATTTAAAAGAGAGATGAGCGGGAGACGAATACTGGCGTCGAGTAGTTCTCCCTCGATGTCTCAGCCGCAGGTGAACATTCTGGGATCCAGTCCGAGCTCCGCGTCGGCGTGTTTGAGATTACAGTCCGATTTGCGTTCGATACGGATCGAACCGCCCGAGGTATAAATACGTGAGATGTTTATCTCGTTGTTGTCTGACAAACGCTTTCGTTCGTGTTTTGTTCTTCGTTTTATGCGCGTTTCGCTGACACGCTGTACCTCTTTTCTCGATACCACGCAGGGCTGTTCGGCGTCCCCACACTCGGACGATAACTTGTTCGTCTGGTCGGCGACGATTTGTGGCCCTCAAGACTCACCTTGGGAAGGCGGCATATTCTCCTTGCGTTTGACGTTTTCGGACTCCTACCCAGCCTCCGCGCCGAGAGTCCGGTTCGTCTCGGAGATGTTCCATCCGAACATATATCCGGACGGGACGTTGTGCATGGATACGATTCAAGAGCAGTGGAGTCCGGTGCATTCGGTGGCGAGTTTGTTGACGTCGGTGAGGAGTTTGTTGTGCGACCCGAACGTGAATAGTCCGGCCAACCCGCAAGCGGCGAAGATGTTGGTCGAGGAGGAAAAGGAGTATAATAAGAGGGTGAGACGGTTGGCGAGGAAAACGATCGAGTGAGACCCAGGAGAGAGAGTCTAAGAGATGGTAAGAGAGGGAGAGAGAGATGTTTTGTAGTTGGACGCGCGAAAGCGCGAGTAGTTAAATCATTCTGTAAAAAAAATGTGTGCTTGTGTGTGTATATTGCATCTGGAATTTTACTTCTCTATGTGCGTCTTCGCGTCCTCAACATTCTCAGATCGACGCTTCTGATATCGTGCCAAGACATAGACACGCTCTGAAAGGACTCTATCATCGCCTCTAAAGTCGACGCTTCCGGGTCGTCGCTTCTTCTGTTCTTCTTCTTCTTTCTCGGCGTTTTCCTCGGCGAGGCGCCGTGCTTCTTCGCGACAAAACCGCGGCTTAACTGGCCGTTCGTCGTCTGAATCGTCTGAATCGTCTTCTTCTTCTTTGGTGTCGTCACCATCATCGTCGAAAAGTGTATTTCCTCCAGGTCTTTCTGCGCATCGCTGTTCAAAGTCTCCGCCGGATCAAAAACTTTCATCCGCTTCTTTTTGTTCTCTTCGCTTTGCGGACTCGCTTTCTTCCTCGACCGTTGTTGGGTTTGTTTTTTCCTCGTCGTCGTCGTTATCGTCACCGTCACCGGTTTCGACGACGACGACGAGTTTAGGAGAGGCGGCGACAAAAGAGAGATTTCCTCCTCCGCGATTCGCGGCGGCGGATGTTGTTCGTACGGCTGCGCACCGCCCCGGAAGAAACTCTCGGTGGTGTTCGTCTCCTCTACTCTCGACGACGATACGTTCCGATACCGATGTTTGCGACGAGAATATCGCGAAGACGACGACGGCGTTGCATCGTCGTTATAATCGTCAAAGGAGTTCTCGTTGCGCATCGAAGAGAACGACGACGACAAAGACGACGACAAAGACTTTACGCGTTTACGAGTAGTATATTATGCTTACGCGTATTTTTTTTGAAGACTTCGTACGAGAAAATTCAAAAGTTTCTTAATAAAAATTCTCACGACGATGTGCGCTTGTTGCTAAAATAACCCCCTCTTCCTCCTCTTCCTCCTCTTCCTCCTCCTCTTCCGCCACTGCCTCGTCCTCTGCTTTTCGTGGTGCTCTTCTTTTTCGCGTATTTTCGTTTTTTAGGTTGTTGTTGCTTTCGAGGAGGATTCGCGCCGCCGCGGTCGTCGTCGTCGTCGTCCTCCTCCTCCTCGGCGTCTTCCAAGTAGGCGTTCATGGCGTCTTCGAGATTCTTTTCTTCCTCCTCTGACGAAGACGAGGAGGAAGAAGAGTCGACGCTGATGACTTCGAATAACGGCGCGTTCGGGTCTTTGCTGCTCTTTCTCTTCTTGTTCGCTATCATCGTTCCTTTCATTTCTAACGCGCCTTCTTCCTCCTCTGAAGAGGAAGAGTCGTTCTTTTCCCATCGGCCTCGTTTTTTCTCGTTCGTCGGGTCTTCCGCGGCGACATCTTTCGTTTTAGGTTGCGCTTTCGCTACTCCTCCTTGCTTTTTCTTCTTGCTCGCATTTTGACGAGGCGTGACGCCGGCTCTTCGCTCTTTGTTCGCCTCGACGAAGTTTTGAAAGTCCGAAAACACGCCTCTGATGGCTCCGGTTTCCTTCGGCGCCGCGCGGTGTTTCATCATCTCCGTGTCCATCTTTACGATTCTGCCGAGTAAGAAGATTTCCTTGGACGCGCCCACTGGGGCCGTGATGACCGTAAACGCGTGTTCAAACGCCGCTTTGACGCTTCGCCAGGCGTAGGAGTTGCGTCCTAAATCATTTTCCGGGTCTTGCGGGTCTTGAATGGAGAGTAAGAACGGTCGTCGTTCGTCGTAAAAGTTCTTCTCGCTCTTGACGAAGAATCGATTGGTGGAGGTTGTTTTATCCGCGTCGCCGCATGAAATGCCAATCTCTTCCGCGTTGAGCTTTCGACCGTACAATTCGAAGAAATCAATCAGAAGAGTACCTAAACACCCTTCCGATGCGTCTTCTCGACCGCGTTCGCCGGCCCATTCAGACGCTTCGATGGATTCTCGGAGTTGTAAAAACGTCATGATCATACATAACAAAGCGTACGATCCGATACCTCCGGAATAGACTTCATTCAACCCTCTTTGCGATAAAAAACATTTCAAAACAGTCGTTAAAGGCCTCAAAGCTGGAAACCGTCTCGTATTTCTCTTCACGATTTCCGCCGACGCCGGTCCGTTGGCCACATCAAACGACACGTCGAATTGAACGCCCGATTTCGTCTCTTCGAACTTTACGATCGGCACTCTTGCTTTACTAATCAACTGGATATTCGTAGCCTCGCCTCTTCTGGCGAGGTACAAGGCTAACGCTTTCAAACACACCGCAGGTGATTTTGCCCCCGAGTCTAAGATGACCGCATCCACGTCTGACGACGGCAAATACATCTTCGTCGCGAATGAGCCGTGCACCTCGAACCTACTGCTCGGCCATATCGTCATCACCGCCTCTCTCACGCGTTCTACCGCCGCCAGCCGCGATTTCTCCTCCTCTTCCGTTGGTTCTAAAAACCGACAAAAATCCACAATTTCTCCGTGCAATCGCACTAAAGGTGATTTCAAATTCCTCAACCTTTGCGCGGTGCCTCTCGGCGACCAGAGCGGATCCTCGCCACTGCTATTATCATTCTTATTTCTATCGTTATTTCTGTCGTCGTTATCATTTCCGACGTTCCCTTCTCTCTTCCCGGCCAACAAATCTCGCTCTTTCCTCTTCTCCTCCTCTCTCTCGTTCTCCTCGCGTTTCTTCATCGTCATCAAATGCTGTTCTTTATCCTCGTCCTCGTACTCCTCCTCCTCCACGTCGATGAAATCGCCGCCTAACCCAGTCGCCCGCTCGACGTTCAAACTCTCCACCCGTCTTTTCTCGCCGCCTATTCGCGTCGTTTGACTCTCCACTTCGACGCCGCCGTTGCCGCCGCCACCGTTACTACTCCCACCGCCGGTGAAACCAAACCCGAGTCCTAAACCACCGTGCGTAAACGTCACCGTCTGGTCGTACAAAGGCGCGTTTTTCAATGCGTTGTTGCCATTTAAAGCCGCCATGAGATGATGAATGTTACTATCGAAACAAAACAGTTCTTATTGCTCCTCAATCGTCGGCGAAGTAAGTTCTTCTTCTTCTTCTCTCTTCTTCTCCTCCTTTTTGCGCGCGTCTCTCTTCTTCTTGAACCAATTCACGATAAACGAAATCACAATCAACGCGTTCCCGACGAGTTGCACCACTTTCGCCTCTCTCCCTTCTTTTTCTTCGCGTTGGTATTCCTCTAAATCTTTCTGCGAAATCGGTTGCGCAGGTCGTTTCGAGACGAGAAATTGCGCGCCGTTTTTGGTGTGTTCCGGCGTCGCCGCTTTCGTGATCGAGAAAGCAGACGTTGACGATGATTTTGACTTCTTCTCTTCGTTCTTTTTCCCGCCGAACAAGAACATTCTCTGTCTTTTTCTCGCGTCGTTCGCAAAACAACAATAAACGAGTGCTCTGTATTATGCCGCCAAAACGCGTCAAAATCCAAACGCATCATGGAGGAAAAGGACGACGAGGACTCAGAGGCAAAAGCGAGAGTAGAAATCCACCTCGAGGACGAGGATGCTCAAACCACAGGGCAGGCGTTACTCTGGACCGCCCGAGAATACAAAATCGTTCGGCAAAACTATCGCATCGTTGGTTCTTTGCTCGGTTCTTTACCCGGCTACCGGCAACAAGATTCCACTCGCGGGTTACCGGTGTTGTTGAGCAAAGAGGAGGTGTACGTGCTGAAAGAGAACGCGTGGGCGAGGATGCGGTTCAAAACGAAAAAGAGGAAACGGAATTCGAGTGATTTTAACGAGGAGGCGGAAGAACGGGAGCTTTTGTTGCAGCCTCAGATTACGACGACGAGGAATCAGTTGAGAGCGATGAAAGCGAGCAAGAAAAGCCAGTGGGGCGGAGCGGCGAAGAAGAAACAGAAAGTAGTACCCAAGAAGAAGAACGATAAAGAAGAAGAAACGAAGAAGAAAAGCAGCAATAATAGGGATAGAATTGTAGACTGGGAGCACGTTTTGGGGAGATCGAGCTCGGTGGTGTTGCCGTTAACCACGAGCGAGATGGACGACGACGCGCGAAAGTTGGACGACGCGCCGCCCGAGGAGGAGGAGGAGGAGGCTTACGAGAGGAGAGTTTGGAGGAAGATGTCGAAAATTGATCGGTATAAATGCGCTGTGTTCAAGGATTTACACGAGAAAGGGTTTACGATGACCTCGGCGGCAAAGTTTGGGGGTGATTACTTGGCGTATCCGGGAGATCCGATGTTATTTCACGCGTATTTCACGGTGAGAGTGTTGGAGAGAGGGGAGAAGATGACGCCGTTGAGTTGTTCGTCCGTGACGAGGATGGCGCACGCGGCCAGGAAGAACGTCGTTTTTGCGTTTTGCGGAGAAGAAGAAGATGAAAAAGGAGGAGATAACAAGAACAACAACAACGACGGCGTGCTTCGAATTCAGTATTTCACGTGTGTCCCAGATATCGAGCTCAGTTCTAACAGAGGTTTTTAAAAAGGGTTAAAAAGCAGGTAATAGATTTGTAGTCAAAATAGTATTTCTAGATATATGTGTGCTAAATTGGTGAATCATTGCATTCCAATCTCTTCGTCTTTCTCCATTTGCCTCAACTTCTCCTCTATCAAAGCGCACTTCCTCGTCATCGAAATCCACTCGTCGTTCAATTCTCTCAAATGTCCCTGCGCTTCCTCTTGGGACAACCTCCTCTTCGAATTCACCATTTCTAACTGATCGTCCACCTTTCGAACTAAACCTTCGTACTCCTTCACCACCTCTTCCAACTCCTCTAAGTGTTTCCTCCACGCGTTCGCGGCGTATTTTTGCATCAACTCTAAGTTTTGCATCCTCAACGCCGTGTGTTCCAACTGACTCTTCGCGTTGGCGACGCTCTCTTCCCATTTGCTCGCGTTCGTCTTGTGTTTCACCGAAGGCGGAGGAACTTCGTACCGACTCGTATCTGGGTTCAACTTCGGTTCGTTCTTCTCGAACCGTCGCGTGTACTCCTCTATCATGGCGGGCGTTAAATGCGCGAATTCTTTTTCTTTGAATCGAGACGAGGTTGAAGCTCGCACATCCGCCAAGTAGTCCTTCTCGCGTTTCGGCATCCGGCGCATCTGTTGTGTTTAATAATAAGAACATAATAAAGAAGAAGAAGAAGAGAACGAAGTCAGCGAGAGAGAACGAGAACAAACGAGCGTTTCCTAGTATCTCACGCGTCGTAATACGTCATAAAACGAAGGAGTCTGTGATTACCTCTTCTTGGACCATCGTTTCCGCCGCTTTCAATTCGTGCGCGGAAACGGCGTCGATGTACGGCAACGAGACTTCATCCGAAACAGTTTCAG
>Ga0209631_10005292_pt1 | contig 13737 bp, 10 predicted proteins | sample COG_08_FD_184752 | JGI IMG/M metagenome (GOLD analysis project Ga0209631, IMG submission 184752) | Pelagic Microbial community sample from North Sea - COGITO 998_met_08 (SPAdes) (version 2) | ecosystem: Environmental > Aquatic > Marine > Neritic zone/Coastal water | place: Helgoland, sampling... | reverse complement strand
TGCGGGAGCGAACAACCCACGATGTCGCAAAGTAGTTCGGTAAAGTAGCTACAGGAGAGGGACTTAAACCCCCAACACACGAATTATGATTTCAACGTTTCTTGCTATAGTTTTTATTATATTTAGAAAAATCTGAAAGAGGCCGGTATGCTGATAGCATATCACTATATTAATTTATAATACCAATATTAGCTTTTATCTGTGGTCGGCCTGCTAATACGTCTGCACGATCAGAATCTGCTGCAGCGGCAGCGTAAGCCATATTTGAGCTAGAAACGGCTCTCCTATCTGAATCAGGAAATGGTTCTATTTCATCTATATCCATTAAATAAGATTTACGGGTCAGCATACTTCGCTCTCTAATGCGCTACTGTATTTATATAACTCGTTCTTTTAGTAAGGTCATAGATTAACTCTCCCATTGTTTATTTAGCGCGCTACAAAATGGAGTTGTACAAATCAATATAGGATTTGGCCATCTTATCTGCTGTGAATAAATCCCAATATCGCACTTCTGCACGCACACCCATCTCTTTAGCAATTACTGGATTATTCCATAAATAATCCATCGCGTGACGCAAAGCGCCAGAATTATCAGGTGACACAACTACGCCAGTTTCGCCATCAATATTAATATGGCTTGTACCTGTACCTATTTCACTAGAAATTAGAGGCTTTCCATACATAGCACCTTCCAATAAAGATATACCGAAGGCTTCTGATCTCAAATGCGACGGAAATAATATTGCATAACTTAGTGTGAATAGCGCCACCTTATCTTCATCAGCAACAAAACCAACAAAATGGATATTGTATACACCTAAATTTTTAGCCTGTTCTTTTAATTCTTTTTCAATAGGTCCGGAGCCCATAATAACAATTGGATAATCGGAATTACACGCCGCTTCAATCAAAGTATGCAAACCCTTGTAGTATCTCATTACCCCTACAAACAAGAAGAACTTATCACCAAACTTTTTTTGCCAATACTCTAATTTATCTGTACTTGCCGCTGGATATGTTGACTTATCAAGCCCTATAGGTATCACGCTAACTTTATCTCTAAATCTTGAAAGCACATTACTGCTCTTTAAATAATTCGGTGATGTTGCAACAATATGATTAACACTACCAAGAAACTTATTCATCAAAGGCTGGTATAACTTTAATAAGTGCTTTTGCTTAATAATATCAGAATGGTAAGTTAATACTGTGGGTTTGTTAACTCGAGTTACAAAATGCAATAAATCAGCGAATGGGTATGGGAAATGATAATGAATAATATCAGCCTCTTTAGTGAGCTGCTTAAATCTTAAAAAAGCAGATACAGAAAAAGGTGTCGATGCAATTTCAAAGTTAGAACGGCAACGATGCACATAATAATTATCTATCTTAATAGTTCGTTCAACCATTATTGGGCTTAACGTTAAAACTTCATGTTTAATTCCCAATGAAGCACCACTGAGAATCATTTGACTGATTACCTGTTCAACACCACCAATTGTATCGGGTAAATAGGTTTTATAAAAATGAAGAACTTTCATGATATTTTGTTTTGCCTAATCTCAATTGCTTTTTCAAAAACTTTAATAAGTTTTATTGCCGATTCATCCCAGCTAAACCTAGATGCATTTAATTTGGCATTTTTAGCCAAACGCTCGCGTAGCTCATTGTTTGTAATCATTTCTTTCAGTCCGTCAGCAACTGACTTAACATCAAGTGCATCAACCAGCAGTCCTGCATTGCAGGCGACCTCAGGCATAGATGAGTTGTTAGCTGTTAATACTGGTGTTCCATATGACATTGCTTCAACCAAAGGTAAGCCGAAACCCTCGTACAATGATGGCATAACTAGAAACTGCGCGTTAGAATATAACGTAGCTAATGTCTTATCATCCACATAACCTAAAACTTTAACATTTTCTGTTAGGTCTAGTTGGGCAATCATCTCTTTCAAATTGAGTCCACCCCAACCTTTCCCTCCAGCAATAACAAATATTGCTTTTGACTTAATGGAGTTAGACAGAATAGCATAAGCATTTAACAAGTTAGCAAGATTTTTTCGTGGCTCTAAAGTCCCTACAAAAAGAAAATAAGGCTTATCAATGTCATGCCTTTCAAGAGAGTCAAAAGAAGATGTACTCAGTGTATTTCCTGCTGCCAATGGAATTACAAAAATATTTTGACGCTTAACATTAAACTCTGTTATCACCGCATCTTTAGTTGAATAAGAACTTGCAACAATCAGATCTGCCTTTAGAGCTGCCGCAGGCATTTGGAACTTCTCCAAAAAATACGTGGATGGCCGCATGGTTTCTTTAGCGTATTTCCAGACTAAATCATGAATTGTTACTACTCTAGCAACCCTGCTTGACAAGAGTCGAGGGAGTCGATGTGATGGACCCCAAAACACATCTATTTCATCTTCTCTCGCCCACAATGGTAAGTAACTCTCAGACCAAATCTGCCTAAGCAACCCATTATTCCAAGAATGAGTTTTAATAGTTGCTGACTCTAATACTGAAACAATATTATTATTAATAGGTGCTGGGCTATACAAGTATAATGTTATATTTTTAATGTTAGATAGGGCTCGACACATTTCCAAGATGTAGCGTCCCATTCCTTTAATGGGGCGAGACAATAATCTTGCATCTACTCCAATTTTCATTGATTTTTTTCTCTTTTAATCATAAAAAGAGCATAAAGCATTAATTAAAAAATACATCAAAACACTCACCATTAACAAAGACAGCAATACAAGCCTTATTAAGTTTTATTTTTAGACTATTTTATTTCATTTTTATCTAACATCCATCTCAAAGTATCTTTCAATGTGTATGTCTGCCATTTTCCGATTGTTTTCCTGAGAAGGTTATTATCACCTTTAAGTACTATCACCTCATTTTCACGAATAAACTTTGGATTCACCTCAATTTTAATTTCATGTCCTGTAATCTCCTCACACAAACTTATTACCTCTCTCAGAGAATAAGTCTGGCTCGTGCATATATTAATTGTTTTTCCTACAGGGCAACATTCTATAAGTTTTCTATATATATTGACTACTGAACGAACATCTCCAAACTCTCTCCAGACATCAAGATTTCCTAGTTCAATAACTTTCTTTTGATTTTTAAAATGAGAAACAATTTTAGGAATTAAAAATTTATCATCTTGACCAATACCTGTATAGTTAAAAGGACGAACAATAAATATGGGCAGCCTATCAGACCACAAGCTGGACATATTTTCCATTGCTAATTTACTGACCGCATAGTCGTTCATTGGTCTGGGTTTAGTATTTTCACTTAGTAATTTTTCAGAGCAATTACCATATACATTAGCACTGCTAGCTAGTAATATAGACTGCACATCTGGCACGTGGTTAGAAAGGGCTGTAAGTAAATTACGTGTCCCAATTAGATTGACCTCATAAAAGGTATTTGCATTACCATGATCTACAAATGCGATACTCGCAAGATGCAATACTGATTCTGGTTGAACCTGTGCCACCTCTTTAGAAACAGCATCTACATCAGTTATATCACTATTTAATCCGACCACCGTGTGTCCATGCGCTTCTAGCTCTAGTTGAATGTAGTGGCCAGTAAACCCAGTAAGCCCAGTAATTAAAACACGCATAATTTAAAAATAAATTCCTTTATCAATTCTTCGTATATCAGCTTCAATCATCATCCCACATAGCGTTTCAAGGGTTGTCGTTGCCTCCCATCCTAACTCTCTTTTAGCTTTAGAAGGGTCACCAATCAATAACTCCACCTCACTCGGTCTATAGAAATCAGGGTTGATAGATACAATTGTTTTTCCAGTTTCGCTATCAATGCCTATTTCATCTATTCCTTCTCCTTGCCATACAATATTAATATCAACTGCCTTACACGTCATCTCAACAAAATCACGTACTCGTTCAGTTCTTCCTGTAGCCAATACAAAGGTATCTGGAATGTCCACTTGCAACATTCTCCACATTCCATCAACATAATCTTTTGCATAGCCCCAGTCACGTTTAGCGTCTAAATTCCCTAACTCAATGTGATCTAACTTTCCCAGCTTAACACCCGCTATTCCATTAGTAATCTTGCGAGTAACAAACTCTAACCCACGTAGCGGTGATTCATGATTAAATAAAATTCCACTTGTTCCAAAAATATCGTAACTCTCTCGATAATTGATCGTCATCCAATGTGCGTACAACTTTGCAACACCATAAGGACTCCTAGGATAAAACGGCGTCTTCTCACTTTGAGGAATCTCTTGAACATGACCAAACATCTCAGATGTTGAAGCTTGATAAAAACGAATTTTTGGATTAACAATTCTAATTGCTTCCAATACATTCACTGGACCCAAGCCTGTAATTTGCGCGGTTGTAATTGGCTGATCAAAAGAAACAGCAACAAAACTTTGTGCTGCTAAATTGTAAAATTCATCAGGTTTAGCCTTTTCAAGAAGTCGAATATTAGATGCTAAATCCGTCAAATCATATTCTACTAAATGCAGGTTTGGATTATCTCGGATTCCTAATTCCTCAATACGCCAAAAATTAATTGACGCTGTACGGCGGTAGGTACCGTAAACTTTGTAACCTTTTTCTAATAACAGCTCTGCCAAATAGGCACCGTCTTGGCCGGTGATGCCGGTAATTACAGCTTTCTTCATTTCAATTCCCATGTTTTTTATATTAAGTAATAGTGTTGCATAATTGTTTGATTAATCTTGCCCATATAGGTCACGTGTATAGATTTTCTCTATTACATCTTCAATCTCATCAGCCATTCTATTGGCAATAATTATATCACTTTTCAGTTTAAATTCAGCAAGATCATTAACCACGCGCGAACGATAGAACTCCTTCTCTTCAAGCGCAGGTTCATAGATGATAACTTCGATACCCTTGGCTTTAATGCGCTTCATAACACCCTGTATAGCAGAAGAACGAAAATTATCAGAGCCTTGCTTCATTACCAAGCGATAAATCCCTACCACACCTGGATTTTTGTTAATAATGCTATCTGCCACAAAATCTTTGCGCGTTGTGTTAGCCTGAACGATTGCATGGATTAAGTTTTGTGGCACGTCGCGATAATTAGCGAGAAGCTGCTTTGTATCCTTAGGCAAGCAATAGCCCCCATAGCCAAACGATGGGTTATTGTAGTGAGAACCGACACGAGGGTCTAGACAAACGCCATCAATAATCTGTCTAGTATCAAGATCATGTGTAACAGCATACGTATCAAGCTCATTAAAGTATGCGACTCGCATAGCTAAGAAGCTATTTGCAAAAAGCTTTATCGCTTCGGCTTCAGTAGCATCAGTAATTAAAACAGGGATATCACTCTTTATGGCTCCCTCTCTCAGAAGATCAGCAAAAATCTCTGCTCGCTTTGATCGTTCACCCACTACTATGCGAGAAGGATATAGATTATCGTAAAGCGCCTTACCTTCTCGAAGAAATTCGGGGGAAAAAATAAGGTTCTCAGAACCCAGTGCTTGACTGGTTTTTTCAATATAGCCAACAGGTATCGTGGACTTGATAACCATCACAGCGTTTGGATTGATCGCCATGACGTCTTGAATAACAGCTTCTATAGATTTTGTATTAAAGGTATTTGCTTCTGTATCATAGTCAGTAGGGGTGGCAATGATAATATAATCAGCCTCTTTATAAGCATCATATTTATCCAGTGTTGCCCGAAAGTTGAGAGGCTTGTTCGTTAAATACTCTTCAATCTCGGGATCACTAATAGGAGATTCATTGCGATTAAGCATATCGACCTTTTCAGAGATAATATCTAGTGCGACTACCTCATGATTCTGAGCAAGTAAGATGCCATTAGATAGACCTACATAACCTGTTCCTGCAATTGCAATTTTCATTTATTCACTCTATTTATGGGGCATATTTCCATATGTAAACTTGCAACTGGAGCCATAATTATTTTTGTCAAACTCGAGACTCTCTATAAGAAAGAAATGATGCCATCAGAAAAAATAGCACATCACCACCAACTGTCACTATTCTAGATAGTAATACAGCTAGTAGTAAATCTGACTCTGGAACTAAGCCCTTTAATAACATCACCAATACAAGTTCACGCACACCGATACCTGCCGGAGCTCCCGGCGTCACTAAGCCAACTAACCAAGCCACCACAAAAGCACCACTATAAAGTAGTACTAGCGAAAGCTGAATGGAACCTTCACTCATGGTTTGTGTCAGCACTCCAACAAATACCATGCTAGATATCATAAGAAAGACTGCGTACCAGCCAAAGGCTCGTGTAATAGCCAGCCCCATATAGCGATTCAATCCCAACACCAAAATTAGTAGAATACCAACAAAGCTAATAGCTGCAATCGATAAACTTACAATGGGTAAAAACTGTGGCAGAATCAATATGGAAAAAAAGGCACCTGTAATAGACATAAGCCCAAGATCCCATACGGAAGCTTTCGCAAGAGTCCAACCAGATATGCCCACTGCCTGCCCCATAGCCTGCCTGCTAGCTAAATGCATAATATTACCGGGGATATACTTAGCTAGTTGACTCAAGCCATAAATCTTTACCGCCCATAACCGAGAGGTCGTTGCACCAAAATATACAAGTAGGTTCCGCCAAGCCAATGCCACCATGATGTTTGCTAAGCCATAAATCAACATCAAACCAATCAAAACACTCCATGTGAAGGTATCTAAACGTGATAAATCAAGTTGTGAACTATAATTATTGAGCCTAATCGCAACAAACAAAATTCCAATGATAGCCAAGGCACTACCCAAAAAATACAGAATACGTTTAGTTAATTCACTCATGTATCTTAATATTCTGCTTTGTATTTTTAAATTTACTTAATAATATAGACAATGGTAATAGAATAGGTTTTGGATCCAAATTTATCGTATGCATTACCGACAACAATACCATCCTCTTTTATCCCTCCAGAAATTTTCATTTCTTAACCTCATTTTTATCTGTCTGAGCATCCATCTTCGACAGACTACTTCTATTGATACTATAACGCATCTCCTCCATCAACTGTCGATTAACCGCAAGTAAGTCCGCAACAAAAGCAATCAAACCTGCTTGGAATCCGATTCCCATTAACGCCCCTGACAGGACTACAGATTGTATATACCCCTCACCATCACCTGTTAAATAAAAATAAAGAAAACGTAGTCCTAACAATAACCCCAGCCCAAACAAAGTTACTGCAATTATCATAAAAAAACGAAATGGTTTATAGACAACAAATATTCGAATAATCGTGATAACCGATTTTTTAATATAATTAGGAATACTGGATAAAAGTCGTGATGGGCGTAAGTCTTCATTAGTGCGAATAGGTACTGATGTGATCGCTATATTTTTTTGACCTGCCTGAATAATGGTTTCTAATGTATAGGTGTAATTATTATAGACATTTAACTGCATTGCACATTCCCTGCTCATTGCACGGAAACCACTAGTTGCATCAGGTATATCCGTACTACTCGCTTTTCTAACCACCCAAGAACCTAACTTTTGCAGAATTTTCTTAGCCGGCGAAAAATGCGAAGTTTGGCTAACGGGTCTTGCACCTACAACATACTCGGCTTTATGTTCAAGTATTGGTTTGACTAATTTGGGAATATCCTGTGCTTCATATTGATTATCAGCATCGGTGTTGACGATAACGTCCGCACCTTGTTTCAAACACTCTTTAATACCCGCCATAAAGCCTTTGGCAAGTCCCTGATTATGTTTAAAGTTGACTATATGATCAACCCCACATTCTTTGGCAACTTTAACAGTATCATCGACACTGCCATCATTTATGATAAGCCATTCGACCTTATCGAAACCATCTACTTGTCGTGGTAAAGCACCTAGGGCAATCGCCAGTGTTCCGGCTTCGTTATAGCAGGGGATTTGGATTATTAATTTCATTCGCCTTCCTTATTTTTGTCAGTATCAATAGGTCTAAGACTATACCCATCAATTAAAAGGTCAGTGTCCTTATCAACACGCACCCGAATTTCTAATTGTTCAACATCATCTAACGTTACTTGTTCTTCAAGTAATATATTACCGGTTAAGCCTTTATGCTTACCTAACCCTACAAACTTGGCATAGGTTTTACCTGCCTTGTGATACACAACATCCACAACAGCTGTATCGCCTTTCGACTTTACATGCCCCGTTAGCTGAAGAATATATTCACCTGCTTTCATAGGTTGATAGGGGCCATATATTAAATAACCTGACCGTCCATCTGTTTGTATGCCCATTCCCTGATGATTCCCTACTTGACTACCTATATTTTTATCACCTCGATATTGAAGGCAATCAGGTGGCATACAATAATTATGGGAAAGAGTCTGCTCTAATTGTTTTAGCTGTGGTGAGTTTTTAAATTTCTGGCTTAATCTCACTATCGCGTAATATTTGCGCTCATCAACCTCTATAAAACTACTCCGCTGTAATTCACTAATAACAGGTAGCATTTCTTTTTTAAATTTTAATGGAGCAGGCCAAGTGTGTGCAGACCACAGCAAATCAATATAAGGCAGTATTATTACATCTGCTTCGCCTCGTGTAAGTACTAAGGCAATTCTCAAAGCAAATGAATTATCAATACTAGCCATTTTGAACTGGGACATTGTTTTTGGCCAGTGCTTCTTAGCCTCGATTAAATTTTTATCACCACCGATATTGTACGCCTGAATATTAACTCTAGAAGCAAGATAATTGACAAAGAAATCGTTGCGGTAAGGAAGAAATGCAACTTGTTCTCCAACGTGAAGATCATGTTTAAGATCTCTCACAAGAGTTTTTTCTATATCAAAAAAATCATCACGGTAGTTACTGTCAGTGGCTATTTTTTTATCAATATGAGGTAAATTTGAAATTATTAATAAAATAACAGTAAAAATCACAGGCCATTTTAAGCGAGTTGCTTGCTCTTTCGATAAAAACAATATAATAAGAAGCCAAAAACCAAAAAAACCGAGCGCAGACCAACGGTAAGCCGCCCGCATACTTCTAAATCCCGGAACAAACTCTGATAACCAGGAATTACCTGTTGATGCTAGAGCATATTCTTGTAACATAAGCACACTAGTAACACCCTCTGGCTTTATCGAATTTAACTTGATAGATGGCCCTAATGCCATATAAAAACCAAAAAATGCAAGCAGTAAAAAACCTGTTGCTAATTTTATATCTTTACATACCTTTAGCCATGCAAGCAGTCCCACAATTATTACTGGAAAGGCAAAAGTAGTTATCCATACAGAAGCATCACCAAATTGCTCTCGTCCCGTGCGGGGAAGGCTAAAACTCAAGGTGTCCCAAAGCCAGTGTACGCCTTGCGATGGAGTTGCCAAAAACATTAAATCAACGCCCCATCCTCTGAAAAAATCTATTGAAGAGGTGGGAAATTCTGCTGCTCCCAAATATGATGTATAGAGAATGTACGCGCAGAAAAAGCTGAGAAAATGAACTGGCAGGCCAAATGTCAATAATGTTCTTCTATGCCCAGGAAAGCATATCAATACATAAGCTCCCAGTATACTACTCCCCACTGCAAACATCATAAAGCTATAGCCATCCATAAATACAGCAATAATGGTTGCCAGTAGATAGCATCCGCCAATCTGTATTAAACTACTATTTGTACATCGAAATAATCTTAGTGATGCCCAAAAATAAAAAGATAATAATCCAATCCCTAAGGAAAGCATTGAGTAACCGGCATGATTCCAAATGACGGGCATAGTTAGCCACAGGATAGATACTACAGAAGATAAAATGGTTGATAGATTGAAACTTCTTGCTATCTGATACGCCGCAAAGAAAGCAACTGAAAGCCATAGTGCCACCATTAAAGTATAGGCATCGGCAGAGTGTATACCCATTCTAATAAAGATGCTTACTGGATAGGCCCCTGCTAGCCCAAATGCCATTGCCGCAGGTTCCGGTATACCAAAGTTAGTTGCGTACAAATCAAAAACAGATTGATTCGCCAGCGACTGAGAAAATCCGGTAGTCCAAATAGCCTGCCCTAGTGTTGGCATGGATACAAAAGGAATTGCCCCCTGAATTAGCAATACAAATGCTAATGAAAAAATGGCAAAAACTAGACTCATAAAACGAGTGTGTGAGCGCATATAATTATTTAGCATTTACTTAAACTCTTTGATTGTAGATAGTTATGTTGCAGTAATGCTGAACTTATATTATATAATCGTTGACTAACAGCTGCATAATCAAACTCTTTACGCCATTTATCAGCTCTATTTAGTACTTCTCGTGCTTCTTCTGAATCTGAAGAGAGTAAACTCAAAACATCAGTAACACTTGAAGCTATTGAAGTAGAATCTGTGCCTGACAGTTGAAAGGCAGCACCTGATATATCATCAAATATTGAAAGGGGCGTGACTGCAACAGGGCGTTTTGTCGCTAGGCCATAGCGTACTGCAGCACTTGAAGACTCTCCTGTTTGTTGGTAGGCAAATACAATTAAATCAGCAGCCGATAATAGCTCTAAACTTTCACTGTCTTCTAAATATTGGTAATTAAATTCAACTAGATCTTCTATCTTCAATTTTTTAATCTGAGCCCTAAGTTTTTTAACCTGTATCGCTGATGTAGGGTCTGGGTGTTCTGCGTTGAGAAGCCTTAACCGAACAGGTGATCCTTGATTTTTTAGTAGTGCAACTGCATCAACTAATTCTTCAAGCCCTTTATGTGGTAAACAGAAACCATAAGAGGCTATCAAGGGATGTTCAGATTTTTTGACGGAAGTTCTTTGTTCAGGGTAATTTAAGACACCGTGTGGAAATAGTGCCACATTATCAATTAGGCCTATATTTTTTAATCTATTTAAATCAGCGATTGAATGTACTAGTATTCGGCTACATAATTTCAGAGCAGGTAAAATAAATTCCAAGTTAAAGTTTGTTTCATCCACATCGAGTGGATTAACAGTGGCGTGCATCATAATGATAATATTTCGATTAAGGACATGATTATCATTAATAAACTGGCTTAATTCGGTGTGATTATAAAAACCATAGTTAAACTGTATAACAACTGTGTCTAATGATCTTCTAGTTATTTCTTTGGTAATCTGCTCTAAATCATTTTGGTCTTTGCCAGCAGTCCAGTTGCGGACACAATTACTTTTATCCTCTACAATAGTGCTATCACATTTAGGTGCAAAAATAACAACATCCTTACTAGGGAAGTTGCTTATCAAATGCTCCGAATAAGTTGCAATTCCGCATTTTGTATTCCATGTAGACAACCAGGCTACTTTAGGATAATGATTACTTTTATTTTCCAGCATATCGCTGACCGCATTCACATAACGCTGAGCAACATCAGTCCATAAAAAGTTCTTTAAAAGTAAATCCTTTCCAGCTTTCGCTTTTGATTTGCGTAATTCATGAGTCGAACTATAAGCATCGACCATGGCTTTTGCTAATGAATCTATATCTGGCTTAGCCCATGCCGATAAAAATATGTCAAAATGAGTATCTGCGTATTCAAATTCAAAATCAATCAACCATGAATTTTCAGAATTACAAAAATCAAGTTGTCCGCTCCATGCAGTTGTGATCACTGGTAGACCACTGAGTATTGCTTCTGCCATAGGTAAACCAAACCCCTCAGCGCGAGTAGGAGAAACTAAAATATCACATAATTGGTAAAGTGTTTTGAGTTCAGTGTCATGTAAATCTTTTTCAATAATTAGCACATCAGGGTAGTTAGGGTTATTCTGCCTAGCATTTGCAAGCCAGTGATGTATTTCGTTATGTGGGTTTGGAAATGTCTTAATAATCAGAGATACATCATCTGAAGATGTGAATTTTTCTCCGTATGCCTGAAGCAGACAATCCACACCTTTTCGAGGAAAGCACGAAGATACATGGAGAAATTTAAACTGCTTTGCTTTAATCGTATAGTTCGTAGATGCAGTTATACGCTCCCAGTGATCAACCCCACAGCCAGAAACCTGCATTGGAATTGAAACACCATTATCTATCATTATTTTTTGAACGTGATGAGATAAACAAGTCATTCCACTTAAGTGAGCATTAAAGTTATTCACCCATTCCTGTGGGAAGCCTGATTCTTCCCAGGCATAATGATGTAATAATTTTATTTGACTTTGCATATCATCCACTCGTGGTGGATAAAGGTTTCTACTTATTATATCCGCAGAACTACTGCTTATTTCATAGGATTTTTTATGTAACTTCTTAATTAAAGAGTTTTGTTCGAGAAATTCTGGGGATGGTTCGAAATCCCCCGGCCCTTCCGTCGAATGTAAAGCAACATTGTAGCCAAGCTCATCTAGTGCTATCGCAGTTTCCCGATTAAGCACGGCTAAACTATACGAGCTATCAAACGGCCCCTCAATACGCCATGTTAGCTCGCCTAGAACTTGTTTGTATAGGAAGGCTGATTTATTATTTAAGTCGATACATTTTGCAGTTTCAATAAGATCTCTTTCTGAGAGCATGCTTATCGTGCTTTTTTTAGCAAGCTCGGTAATTAAAAATGCAGTCTGTGAATGTGATTTTAATGGGGTTTCTTTTACTTTATATGTTTTTTCAAATGCTTCAATTGCCAATTTAGCGCTATTATCCCAAGAGAATTTTTTAGCTTGTTGTAAGCCATTTTGGCGCAATGTAGCGCGAAAATCATTATCTTGCAGCGCTTGCGACATTTTGGCTGTAATGGTGGTTACGTCCATCGGATCGAATAAGGCAGCCTCTAAGCCGATCAATTCAGGCAAACTGGTGGTATTCGCACCAATAACCACTGCGCCACAGGCCATGGCTTCCAGTGCAGGCAAGCCAAAACCTTCGTGCCAAGAGGGAAATACATATAATTCACACAGATTATAGAGCTGTATCAATTCTTCATCTGTTATATAGCCAGTGAAGCAAAGATCAAAGGACTTGAGACCGGCGGATTTTGCTAGATGTTTAAACTCAGCGATATTGCCTTCTGGCATTTTGCCTGCGAATAACAACTGATGGCTTGTTCGTAACGGGGAAGATAAGGCAGCGTATGCTTGAATGAGCCGAGGTAAGTTTTTTCGTTCATCAGCCCCACCTGTGTAGAGGACAAACGGTTGGGTGATATTGAATTTTTCCGTAACTTTCGTGGCATCTGCTTCGCTTAATTCGAGGGGGTAAAAGCAGTCTTCGATGGCTGTCGATACATTTATAACTCGCTCTGGAACAACATCGAGATACTCCCTTCCCTCTTCTTGGGAGAATTCCGAAATCGAAAATAAGGAACTGGCACACATGAGATGATTGATCTTCCGCTCGTAGTATGCCTGATAGCGCGGGTTGGACTTCAGGTATTGGTCTGGGTTTAGTAATGGAATCAGATCGTAGAGTGATACGCTAACAGGTATAGTTTGGTCGAAACGACCGATGCTAGTTACTGCATCATCAACATAACCCTCAAACAAGCTGCTGAGGTGAATAATATCTGGCTGCAGACTGGCGAGAAAAGCTTCGCGGATTAGCTCTGCTACTTCACGGCGAGCATCATTATCTGAGTGTTCTTCTGCCACAGGTCCTGGGGCATGCCAAACGCGAATATTTTCTTGTGGAAGCAGACCATTAAAAGCTGCACGGATTGGTTCGATGGTTTCAGGAAAAAGTCCGTTCAAAGCCAAAAGTATGTCATGTTCGCCACCGTTATG